>Ga0182024_10008070_pt1 | contig 22403 bp, 22 predicted proteins | sample P32metaG_FD_120480 | JGI IMG/M metagenome (GOLD analysis project Ga0182024, IMG submission 120480) | Permafrost microbial communities from Stordalen Mire, Sweden - P3-2 metaG (Illumina Assembly) | ecosystem: Environmental > Terrestrial > Soil > Wetlands > Permafrost | place: Sweden: Stordalen... | reverse complement strand
GCTGATGAAGAACGACGGTGGCGCGAGCTTCAGCTTGCAGCGTCGGCTTCAGCCGACGGTCTTCGCGCTCACAGAATTCCGGCGAATGTGCGGCGAAGCCTGGGCTGTTCTTCAGGGGAGCGGAAAATTGTTTCTGCCGCCCGCCAAGTGCGGGTACCGAACCAAAAAACCGAACAATTCTGAATGGTTTGAAGCGGAAAGTCTCAATGTGAACCCAGTCACGGGCAAGCGTGGATTTTAGCCTCGCGCTCGTGATACGCATGCAGTCACGGGTATACCGTTGCGTGAATCGCCACGTTCTCAGGAGTGCAGAACGGTTTAAACAATCCATAACCATATATGTGGAATCCGCACGAAAACACTGATGATGAAAATTTACGCTGGTGTTACATTCGCGCGCTGGAGTGGGCGTCGTGGCCTACCTTCATCTCTCAGCCAATCGCCCCGGTCGCCATACTCTTCTTTCCGTGGTGGTCTGTGGCTATTGCAACAGTTGTGGCGACCGCCTTATGGATGCTTTTTATCAGGCATAGATTTGTCAGTCCAGCCGCTGCATACTGGGGAGCCTTATTTGTAAGGCTGAAATGGATCACGTGCCCGGTTGCCGCATTTTTTCTGTGGTCAAGAGGATCTAAGGTGGCCGCAGTCGTAGCTCTCTTGTGGCCCTTGGTGATACTTGTGATGCCTTGGCCTCTCATGCTGTTCGGACTTGGACCGGGGCGCGTTGGCGACATCCAAACGATGTTTATGCGGCACCTTGGATACGAACCGGCGAGCGAAACATAATCACCTCGCCGGTCGTTTACGCCTCTTCGCGCGCAGCTTCGCGCCTTCCGCGTGGAGCGATGCAATGAAGTCTTCGTGAGTTTTAAAGGGTCCATAGGAGCGACCTTCCTTGTAGTCCTTTTCGCTCGCCGCAATGCCCCGATCGATAGCACGTCGCTCGGCCACGGTGTACTCGTCGCCTGTGGCGGGAAGTTTGGGGACGATGATAGTCACGCCACCCGTGGCCTTGAATTCAAGTTCCTGACCACTCTTAAAGCCAGCCGTGCGCCGCACAGCCGACGGAACCACGAGCGGCATTTTGTTGTTGTTCTTTACGGCGACGGTCATGATAGGTATTACACCGGAAGGCCAGCGTTGCTTTCAGTGTAGGGCGGCAACGAAGTTTCGTCAAACGACTTGCCGGCTGGCCCGTCGCCACCTGTGGCGCCGCGCGATTCCCCCCACCGAACCCCGACCGTCAGGGAGGGGATCAATAACGACTCCCCAGCGGCAGCCCCCTGGCCGCCTTCAGTAAGATAAATCACTCAGCATGTGGCCGCAAACCTATACTCCCGTCTCAGACAATCTGCCTCTTTCCGCATTGGTCGCCGCACTGCCGGTATTTGTAGTGCTGACTCTCCTCGGCATCTTCCGCAAGCCCGCGTGGATCGCGGCGATTTCAGGACTCGGCATCGCGGCCGTAGTCGCGCTGCTGGTCTATCGCATGCCACCGACGCTCATGGCGAGCGCCTGCCTTTACGGAGGCGCCTACGGAATTCTGCCGATCGGGTGGATCGTCTTCACGGCGCTGCTGCTCTACCGGCTCACCGTCGAGACAGGAAAATTCGAGATCATCAAGGATTCCATCGGCAGCCTCACCAGCGACCAGCGTTTGCAAGCTTTGCTGATCGCCTTCGCATTCGGCGCATTTATCGAAGGTGCAGCCGGATTCGGAACGCCCGTAGCGGTTGCGGCCGCCATGCTCACGGGCCTGGGATTCCGGCCGTTCTTCGCCGCGAGCCTCTGCTTGCTGGCGAACACTTCACCGGTGGCGTTCGGGTCCATCGCGACGCCGCTCATCATGCTCGCGACGGTGACCGGATTACCGCTGGGAGCTCTGTCGGCCGACGTCGGACGCATCTGCGCGCCGGTGTCGTTATTCCTACCCGCGTATCTGGTGCTGGTGATGGGAGGAATGGCGGCACTGCGCGCGGTCGCGCCTGCCGCGGCAGTGTGCGGGGTCGCGTTCGCGGGCGCGCAGCTCTTAGTATCCAGCTATGTCGGCCCGCATCTGACCGACATTCTCGGATCGCTCGCCGCGATGGGATCGCTCGTGGTGTTGCTCCAATTCTGGAAACCGAAGGGCGCGGAGCAAGCCAAGGCGCACGGACGCTCGACCGGCGAGATCTTGCTCGCATGGTCGCCCTATGCGTTGTTAGTTGTCTTCGTACTCATGTGGGGACTCGACGCGCTGCCTGTGAAAGCGTGGGTCAATCGCGCGACCATCACGTTTCCATGGCCGGGCCTGCACAATCAAATCATGCGAATGCCGCCCGTGACCGCGAAACCGTCTCCTTATGCGGCGACGTACGCGCTCAATTGGCTGGCCGCATCGGGAACCTCGTGCCTATTCGCCGTGCTCGCATCTGCCGTGGTGCTGCGCGTTTCCCCGCGCCGCCTCCTCTCGTTCACTCTGAGCACGGCGCGCCAGCTTCTTCTTACGATGGTGACGATTTCGAGCGTGCTGGCGCTGGCCTTTCTGATGAACTATTCGGGCGAGACCGCGACGCTGGGCCTCGCCTTCTCCGCGACCGGCGCCATGTTTCCATTCTTCAGCGCATTGCTGGGATGGCTCGGAGTATTTTTGACGGGCAGCGACACGTCGGCGAACGCGCTATTCGGAAACTTGCAGGTGGTGACGGCGAATCATCTGGGATTGAATCCCGCACTGATGGCGGCGTCAAATTCGAGCGGCGGCGTGATGGGAAAAATGATCAGCCTGCAAAGCATCTGCGTCGCCGCGGCCGCGACGGGCATGGCGCAAAGCGAAGAAGCGAAATTGTTCCGCTTCACGCTTCGCCACAGCATTTTTCTGGCGGTGGTCACCGGGTTGATCGTGATGTTCTACGCGTATATCATGCCGGCCTGGGTCAGATGACCACCGGCGGCAGTGAAGTCGGCGAGCGTTTTCGCGCCGGTTTCCTCGTTGAGCGCGCAGATCGCATCGGTGACGATTTCGACTCGTTTGCCGGTTTCGAGCAGTCCGAAGGCGGCGAATTTCACGCACACTTCGGTGACGACGCCATACACGACATAACGATCGGCGGCGAAAAAGTCGATCAAACGAGCGAAATTATGGTTCGATAAGGCGCTAAAAGTCTGCTTTTCGAGCAATATTTGGTCAGTTAAGGTCAGATAAGCACGCGAGTTTGGGACAATAACCCGCCTCTCGAGCAGCGTGGAGGCCGGTTTCCGCTGGCCCACTGTATCGACGACGCAATGATGCGGCCAATCGCGAAACTCCGGGTCATTCTCGCTGTGGGCGTCCACCGTCGAAACCAATGGAATCTTGTGCTTAGCCGCGTGGTGATTGAGCCGTGCGACGGTCGGGACGATCTTCTCCGCCCCCGGAGCGTAGAGCGCACCAGCGGGGAACAGGAAGTCGATCTGAGTATCTATGTCAAAGAAAACAGTCGTCATTTCGCGATTCCTTTCCGCACTTTCTCATACAGCTCTTCGAGCTCCGGGCTCAGATCCACCCGCCAGCATCCAGGGTGTTCAAACAAGCTATGACAAGGCGCCGGAAGCCGCGCAAGTGCTTGATTCGCATGGGTTCGCGCTTCGGCGGCAGTCGGCAGTGGTTCGACCAATTGGCCGCCTAGCATGACGGGGCGGAGCAGGGCCTCCGAGGAGGAGAGGCATTCGCTCGATAGAGCGAGTACGTCGTGGGATGGATACCGGAAGATTTGCTTCGAGCCGGGGAGTGTGTGCTTGTCTTCGCTCAACTTAGCGGTGTAGCGGCGGTCGAGCTCGACCATTTTGTACACGACGCCTAGGGTGGGTGCGTCGGCGGAGGTCGAAAGCTCGGTGCCGACGCCGAAGACGTCGATGGGGGCGCGGGCGGCGACGAGCTCGTGAATTTTGTATTCGTTGAGATCGCCGGTGGCCATGATTTTCGTTTCGGGCAGGCCGGCGTCGTCGAGGATTTTACGAACGGCGGGAGCCAGCGTCACCAGATTACCGCTATCGAGACGGACACCCCAAAGGGGCCGGCCTAGCTCCGCCGCACGGCGCGCGCCTTCGAGAGTATCGTAGCTATCGATTAGATACACGGTGTTGTCACCGAGGAGCTTTTGGAGTTGCTCGAAGGCTTTCCTTTCGCTGGGGAAGGACATGACCCAGGAATGCGCGGCGGTTCCGAAGACGGGGATGCCGAATCGCATGCCTGCCTCGGTGTTGCTGGTGCCGCCGCAGCCTCCTATATAGGACGCGCGGCCGGCGTAGACTCCGGCTTCGGGCGAATGGGCGCGACGGGTGCCGAACTCGACCACACTGCGGCCCAGGGCGGCTTTGACGACACGCGCGGCCTTGGTCGCGATCATCGATTGGAATCCGATGGTGGCGAGCAGATACGTTTCCGGAATCTGCGCTTCGACGAGCGGGGCGCGGAGGGTCAGGAACGGCTCGTTGGGGAAAAGCGGCGTGCCTTCGGGGACCGCGAACAAATCGCCAGTGAAGCGCAGGCCGGCGAGATAATCGAAAAAACCGGGACTGGTATAGGCAAACTGGGGAAGGGTGCGGAGATAATCGATTTCCTCGGAAGTGTAGCGGAGGTTTTGCAAGTACTCGACGGCTTGGGCCAGGCCTGCGGCGAGGACGAAGTTGCGATTATGCGGGAGGCGGCGGACGAAGAGTTCGAACGTCGCGCGTTCTTCTAGCTTGCCGGCTTCGAAGTAGCCCGCAGCCATGGTGAGCTGGTAGAGGTCGGTGGAGAGGCCGAGGGGCATTTTGTGTCGACTGCAAGCGCGGGCCGACGAGGGCGTCGGCCGCGGACCAGGGGGTCCGCCCTACTTTTTCTTGGAAGACTCTTCTTTTACGTCGGCCGCGACGCCGCGCATTTCGGCTACGGTGTTGCCGTCGAGTTCGTACATGGCGGCTTCGCCTTCGCGTTTGGCGATGAATTTTCCGCCGGCTTCGGGCGCAATCTGCACTTTTTCCGTGCGCTTGGAAACGATGGTGATTTCGACTTGCGCCAGGGTGAATCCGGTATCGACGAATTTCGTGGCTGACAGGTCGCGGAGCTTATCGATGAGAGCTTGAATGGTGGCGGAGTCCATCGGCTTGCCGCCGGAGGCCCACTTGTCGCCGGATTTCTGGTAGGACGCAGAGCGCGCGCCGTCTTTGAAATCGATTTTGGTGGGATCGCTGAAGCCGAAGTCGAACACTTTCTTATTGCGGAAGTCGTCGAGGGCTTTGTCGACGCCGGTTCCCAGGTCCTTCGATACTTTGTTGACGCCATTGACGACGCTGGATTTGGCGTAATAGTCATCCTTTACCTTGCGAACTTCCAGGGTTTGGGTCCCGCCGGGGTCCGTTACCTTTACTGTGGCGACGGGCGTTGCCGATGCGAAGGACGCGGCTGCCTTTTTTGCATCGTCTTCGGAAAGGCTCGTATCCATAGTCGCTTCTTTCAGCTTGCGGACCAGCTCTTCCACGGCAAAACCGTCAGCGCGGAGAGGCTTAGGTTTCAGGATCTGCCAGTCGGTTTGATTGATGCGGCCGAATTCGATGGATTCTTTTTTGGCGTTGAGCTCGACGCGGGTGGCTTTTTCCTGATCGAAGGTGAGCAGGCGTTTGTCGCGCAGGTCCTTCGATTCTTTGTCGAAGGTTGTCTTCGAAGCGGAAATCATGGTGTAGAGGTGTCCGTCGCCGGCGACCTTGGCGTAGACGTCGTTGCCGGCGGGGTTGGAGTCGCCGATGAGCAGGGTTTTGGTTTTGCCGTCCTTCAGCTTGAAGGTCACTTCGTCGGCGGCGGGCGCGAGGCCGTAGGATGCGAGATCCGTAACGTTGTCGTCGATCACGCGATCCGAGTTGAGACTGGCGGCAGCGCCGACTACGGTTGAGACCGCGGACTGGTCGGCTGGAAGCGGGGTTGGCGCGACGATTGTCCAGACGCCGGAATCGTTTTTTGAAAGAACGGTGTCCTCGCCAGAACGCTTTTTGATTTCAAGGCCGACTACGTTGGCTTCGGGCACAACGAGGATTTTTGCGGATTTATCTTCTGTGGGCTTATTCGCTTTTTCGTCTTCCTTTTTGTTGGAAAACCAGAGGGCGGCGCCGAGTGCCAGCAGTATGGCGAGGGCGATTATTAGGCGGCTGAGCTTCATTGGTGTTGTCCTGAGGAAAGAGATCGCTCCCTGCGGTCGCGGCTCGCTGAAGCCGAGGCTGCAAGCTGAAGCTCGCGCCACAAGGTGGTCATGAGGCGCGGCGTTTCCACCATACGCTGATTCCGGCGAGGATGATGAGGCCCGGGATAAAGAGGAGGGTGAGCCATTTCACCATCTGCACCTGTGCCGCATTCATGTTCAGGCGGCGGTCTTCCGGTTCTTTGGGCCGGATCGAGATGAGGTCTTCATCCGAGCTCTCCCAGTTATAGATGTTGAGGAACAGGTCGCGATTGCCGTTGAAGCGGAGGAAATTATTCGCGCACCAGCCCGACGATCCGATGACGACGAAACGTCCCTTGTTGTCGCCCGTGCCGTTGTATGTGCCGGCAGCGCCCAGGACCAGCGGACCTTTTTTATCGGTCGCGGACTGCTTGATCTCGGCCGATGCCAGATTCACCGTGGCGAAGCTGTTATCGGTGGTAGAGAAGAGTTTCTCGACCGTGGTATGGTCGCCGTTCTTTACTTCCAAAGATCGTGCGATGGGGAATCCGGTGGGGGTTTCCTTCATCGTGCTGACAATGGCGTGCGATTCATAGGACGTTACCAGAGGGAACTCCGGACCAAGTCCGAAGATCTGGCCGACGCCGCTGATATCGAGCACCAGATCCTTGTCCACGGTGACTCCCCAGCTTGCGAGCACGGCAACGAGCGCGGCGTTTTCGTCGACTTCCTCTTTCGCGAACTTCAGGGGAGGATCGAGCATAAAGACCGCGTGGCCGCCGCCTTCGACGTACGCCTTCAGCGCATCGACCTCGGGCTGAATGTAATCGCGCTTCGGACCGGCGACGGTGACGATGGTGCACTCCTTCGGAATCTCGGTTTTCTCAAGCATCTTGAGGGTCTGCGTTTTGTAGTTGTTCTTTTCGAGCAGGTCCTTGGCCTGGGAGTAACCGGTGCGCTCCGTGCTGTCGATGGAATGCTCGCCTGAGCCGAGAACGAAGCACGCCAGGCGTTCGCCGCCTTTGAGGGCGCGGACGATGGCTCCGGTCACTTCCTCTTCGGTGAGACTCTTCGCTTCCTGATGCTTGCCGCCGATATCGACGAAGATGGTGCCGAGCGTCTTCACCCCGGCGGCAATGGCCTGGGTGCGCTTCTTATCGGCATCGATGTACTGCACGTCGATTTTAGACGAGAGATTCTTGTAGCGGTCGAGCAGATCCTGGGCGGGCTTGAACTTCGTCGGCTGATCCCAATATGTAATCGTCAAGGGCTGCTGAAGATTTTTTGCGATCTTCACGGTCTGATCGGAGAGCGTGAACTGTTTGTTCGCTGTCGAATCGTAGCTCTTGTTGTAGCGGTTGGCGAAAAAGTTGATCATCGCCAGGATCGCGATCACGATCACTGTGTAGAGCAGGCCCTGGCTGAGGGCGGAGGCTCGGCGATTGTCTTTTAGGCCCGCCATTATGCTCTCCACCGGACCGACTCGAGCGATCGGGAAGTTAAGAACAAGCCCAAAACAATCATGGTCGCGTAAAAGACGATGTCCTTGGAATCGATCACGCCTTTTGAAAACGATTCGAAATGCGCCTGTACGGAGAGATAACCGATGACTCGCTCCGTGACGGAACTACCGAACTCGGAAACCCAGTTGAGCACAAATAGCAGGAGGGAAATCGCGAAGCCGATGGCTCCGGCGACGATCTGGTTACTGGTGCAGGTGGAAACGAACGTTCCGATGGCGAGCAGGCATGCGCCTTGCAGCAGCAGTCCGAGATATCCGATTGCCAGAGGTTTCCAGTCAGGCTGGCCGTAGCGGAACAGGATGGCCATATGGAGCAGCGAAACGAACAGCATGACGCTATAAAGACCGACCGCGGCCAGCCATTTTCCGAGCACGATTTCGAGATCATTGATGGGCGAGGTCATCAGCAGCTCAATGGTGCCACTCCTTTTTTCCTCGGCGAACAGGCGCATGGTGATCATCGGGATCAGGAATAACGCCACTACGTTGACGTTCGAGAGCAGCGGCCGGACGATCCACTCGTTGATATTCATCGGCATGGATTGTCCGGTCATGGCGCTTTCCATGCTGCGCTGCACGAAGAAGGACAGGCCGAAGTAAAAGAAGAAGCCGCCGATCAGAGCCCACAGTGCGATGACGGTATAGGCGATCGGCGAGCGGAAATAACTTTGCAGCTCTTTGCGGCAAATAGTGAATGTGTTCATTTAGATTCGTCCTCGGGCTGAACTTCAGTGGCATGTTCGGCGGCGACCTCTTTGATCGCCTCCGCGGCTTCGGGTTTGTGAGACGACGTCAGCTCCAGGAAAATTTCTTCGAGGCTGAGCGCCATGCCATGCAGCTCATTCAGATTCCAGCCGGATTCGATGACGGCGCGGGCCAGGGCGGGGCGGATGTGACGCCCTTCGAGACTCTCGACGGTAAAGTGGAGACGGCCGTCTTTGGAATCCTTATAAAGAACGCGGCTGACGCCGGCGACCTGCTCGAGGCGCAATTGCACGCTGGCGGGCAGCGCGTGACCGTCGTCCGATATGACTTCGATGGCGACGGTTTCCGACCCGCGCAGGCGGCTGGTGAGGTTTTCGACGGAATCGGTGGCCACCACCTTGCCCCTGGCGATGATGATGACTTTCTCGCAAATCTGCTCGACTTCGGGCAGGATGTGCGTGGAAAGAATAATGGTGTGATCGCCGGCGAGGCCTTTAATCAGGTCGCGTGTTTCGATGATCTGTTGGGGATCGAGGCCGGAGGTGGGTTCGTCGAGGATGAGCACGTCGGGGTTGTGGAGAATCGCCTGGGCTAGGCCGACGCGCTGGCGATAGCCCTTCGATAGCTTGCCGATCAGCTTCTTCTGGACATCGCCGATGGCGCATTTTTCCGCGACTTCGTTGATGCGCTTCGGTATGTCCGCCACTGGGATGCCTTTGATGCGGCCGACGAAATCGAGATACTCGCCGACCTCCATGTCCGGGTAAAGAGGAGGAGTTTCCGGCAGATAACCGATGCGCCGTTTCACCTCCATAGGACTCTGCTGCACGTCAAACCCCGCCACGCTGGCCGACCCGGAGGTGGGCGGCATGAAGCAGGTGAGCACGCGCATAGTCGTGGTTTTGCCGGCGCCATTGGGGCCCAGAAAACCGACGACCTGTCCTTTCTCCACCTCAAAAGAGATGTTGTCGACCGCGATATTGCGAGCGTATCGCTTGGTAAGCCCTTCGACTTTGATCATATATATAACTCAGGACGAGCAAGAAAGCTCTTTGTGAGCGTAGAACATCATGATAGAAGGCTCGGGCGTGGGGTGTCAATCACGCCTGGACGGTAACGGAAGCCGTAAAATGAAGAAATCATGCTCTATAGTCAGCTCGGAAATACTGGAACCTTTGTTTCCAGATTATGTTTTGGCACCATGACATTTGGCGGATCCGGCACGATTTATCAGGCAATCGGCGGAGTGACGCAAGAAGGCGCGGATGCGCTGGTCGGACAAACATTAGACGCGGGCGTGAACTTTTTCGATACCGCGAATGTGTATGCGATGGGCGAATCCGAAACAATGCTCGGAAAGGCGCTGGGAGCGAGGCGGAAAGATGTCGTTGTTGCTTCGAAGGTTTTCGGGCGGATGGGCGCGGGCGCGAATGAGGTCGGTCTGTCGCGGCTGAATATCATGCGCGGGACCGAAGACAGCCTGAAGCGGCTGGGCACCGACTATATCGACCTGCATCAGATTCACGGGTTCGATCCGCTGACGCCGATGGAGGAGACGCTGAGCGCGCTGACAGATCTGGTCAGACAAGGTAAAGTTCGCTACATTGGCTGTTCCAATCTTGCCGCGTGGCAGATTGTGAAGGCGCTGGGAATTTCAGCGCGGGAGCATCTGGAAAAATTCGTGACGCTGCAGGCGTACTATTCGCTCGCCGGGCGCGAGCTGGAACGGGAGATTGTACCGATGCTGATCGATCAAAAGATCGGCCTCTTGGTGTGGAGTCCACTCGCCGGGGGATTTTTGTCGGGCAAATTTACGAGGGCAGGGGCGTCTCCGGAAGATTCTCGCCGGAGCAAGTTTGGGTTTCCGCCGGTGAATCTGGAGAAGACTTACGACATCATCGAGGCGATGCAGGGGATCGCGGAGCGGTCACATGCTACGGTCGCGCAGATTGCGCTGGCTTGGCTGCTGGATCAGCCAAGCGTGACCAGCGTGATTATCGGTGCGAAGAAAGCGGGTCAATTGACGGACAATCTGGGGGCGGTCGACGTGAAGCTGGAGGCTTCGGATTTAGAAGCGCTGGATAAAGTCAGTCAGCTTGCGCCGGAATACCCTGGGTGGATGTTCGGGGTGCAGGGATCGGACAGGAAGCCGGGGCAGGTGAGGGATTGGTCGCGGTTCACGCCGAAGAAGTAATGGATTTTATTAACAAACACTGGGGCGATCTGGCAAGCGTGCTCGGATTTGCCCTCACGGCCCTGTTTGCGTTGTGGGCGAAGACTGCTGCCGAGCAGGCTCGCGATGCCGCGGAGGAGGTGCGCGATCAGTTATCGCGTTTCGATACGATAGCCGAGTTGTCGGCGGCGATCACGATTATCGAAGAGATTATGCGGTTGCAGCGGACTCAGGCATGGGAAATTGTTTGGGACATTGTGCTCGATCGGCATTCGATTCTGCGGGGGCATCTTGTTCGCAGCCAGGCGGGCATTGAGAGTGAGGCCCTACGAGCCTCCGTCCGGGATGCGATCGGACATTTTCGTATCATAGTAGGAGAGATTGAACGCGCGAGGACGGAGCCACAGCAGAGTAAGCTGGATACAGCGGCGTTCAATCAACGCCTATCGGATCAGGTTGAGGTGCTCGAAAAGGTGAGAATCGACGTGAAGAAGGCGGGAGTCTAATATGGCTTTTGAAACGCAGATTGACAGGTTAGTAGAGAAACTCAGCGATCTCACGCGTGCCGATAAGGTTGTCTGGCAAGAGACGGCCGCCGAGAATTCCTTCTTGACGAGTGTAGGACAGTCGATTGTGGTCGTGGGGAGGGTGAATTCGGATCCCTCCGCCCCCTGTTTCATAAGGATCCTTGACGCCACCGGTAAGACTATTGAGGAGGCGTACGTGCCGAATTTGTCTGCGTCCGATCGCGATACCACTATGAAGGATTTGGCCCGCTTGCGGACGTTACTTGAAATGGCGCGGCGGAACGCTATGAAATCGGAGAAAGTCGTCTCCGATCTTCTGTCCTCTCTCGAAGCGATCAAGTAGACGCCAGCGGATTCGGGAATGAGTCCTCCCCGGACTCCGGCGGCCGATGCAGACACTGAAAATCTTTTTCAATCAGAAGTCCTAGCGCACCGGACTCTTCGATGCTGGTTTGATCGCTTTCGATCCATTTCGTCGCGACCTGCGCGGGAATGCTAACTCGGATGTTTCCATTATCGAAGGTTGCGGTTAGGACCGCGATGACCGCATCCGTCTCGAGGCAGTAGCGAAGCTCTGTCCCGGAGGGAAATACAATCGCGTCCTCTACCTTGCCGGTGTCATGCAATCGCGCGACTTCGGACTGGCTCAGGCGCAGGCGCAACGAACCGGCGTGGAGACGTAGTTTCATCTTATGAATCCCTGTGAACGGTGTCGGGTGAGAATGCGGGCAGACAGATCGCCACGTATTCCGCGCCATCAGGCGTGCTGTAGCGGACCCATTCTCCGGGGTTGGCGACGATCGCCTGTCCAGCTCTTACGTGGGTGAGGCCCGATTCGTGCTCGACCACCATTTCGCCGGAGAGGACCAGCGTGAACTCCTCGAAATCGGGACGCTGGCCGGGCTCGGACCATCCGGCGGGGCTGCGCATATGGGCGATGCTGGCATGCGAATCGCCGGAATTCACGCGGCCGATGTACTCGTCGAGAATCTTTCCTTGCGGAACGGGAATGCGGGTCGGGGCTTCGATCAGTTTGGGCACTTACTCGTATCGTAGCGCTTCCACGGGCGCGATCCGGGTGGCGTTGCGGGCGGGGTAGAGCGTCGCGAGCAGGCTCACGGTCATGGCCGCGCCTGCGATCCAAAGTCCATCGAAGGCTTGCGCGTTGAAAGGAACATACGGCAGCGCGTAGACCTGCTCATCGAGAGGGATCAACTTGTAATGATCGAGAAAGTAACAGAGGGTATAGCCGCCAATCAAGCCGATGACGGTGCCCGTTGCGCCGATGAGAGCGCCTTCAAAGACGAAAATGTTGCGGATTTGCGAAGCGCGCGCGCCCATCGACATCAGGATGGAGATGTCGCGATGCTTCTCCATCACCATCATGACCAGCGTAATCAGAATATTCAATCCGGCGACAAGTTGGATCATGCCGATCGTAATAGCGGTGGCAAGGCGCTCGATTTTCAACGCCCCGAGGATCTGATGGTATTGCTCCTTCCAGGTGCTGGCGGCGAGCTTGGGCCCGATTAAAGGCGCGGCCGCGCCTTGGACCTCATCGGCGGCGTAAATGTCGTCGAGCATGATGTCGATGCTGCTCACCACGTCGGTGAGGTCGAACATTTTCTGTTCGGCCGGAAGGCTCATAAAAGCCCAGTGGCTGTCAATATCGTAAAAACCTAATTCAAAAATGCCGGCGACTCGGGCCTCTATATAGCGCGGCACCGGCCCTATGGGCAGGAGTTTTGTGGTCAGGATGCGAACCTGCTTGCCATTCACCGCGCCGATCGATTGCGCCAGACGCGAGCCGAGTACAATGCCCGGCAAATTTCCACCACTTGTCCGCAAACCGTCAATGGACCCTGCCTTGAGATGCTTCAGCGCGTCGGGAAGAGCTGAACCCGCCGCAACGTTCACACCTTTAACCTCGGCGCCTTCACCCTGCACGGGTCCGCTGATGTACGCACTTTCGTAGAGCCCCGGGGTTGCGCTGGCGACATGCGGCAGCTTCGCCAGCTTCCCCGCGAGCTGTTCCCAATCCTCAATTCCTTCGCCCTGCTCTTTTTCGAGAATTGAAACATGCGCGGTCGCGCCCAGCAGATTGCGTTCGAGGGTATTCTTGAATCCGTTAGTGACGGCAAGCGCTATTACCAGCGCTATCACGCCAGCCGCGACGCCCGCGACGGAAATAAATGTGATAACGGAGATCACCACCTGCTTGCGCTTGGCGCGGAGGTAGCGGCGGGCGATGAAGAGTTCAAACACAAGTGGCCAGCAGCCAGTAGCCAGCAGCCAGTACAGTTGCAGGGCAGGTGCGGGTCATTCTGACTCCTTCCTCGCGACTGGCCTCATTAATGGAAACAAAATCACATCCCGAATCGAACGGGAGTTGGTCAGAATCATCGTCAGCCGATCCACTCCGATGCCTTCGCCTCCTGTGGGCGGCATTCCGTAGGACATTGCCCGCAGATAATCTTCGTCCATTTGATGCGCTTCTTCGTCGCCTGCTTCCCGGTCGCGGACTTGCAATTCGAAACGGCGGCGCTGTTCCTGCGGGTCGTTCAGTTCCGTATACGCGTTGCCGATCTCCATGCCGGCGGCGTAGATTTCGAAGCGCTCGACGAATGCCGGGTCGCTCGATTTGTTTTTCGATAGCGGTGATACTTCAACGGGATAATCGTAGATGATGATCGGCTGGATCAGGGTGCCTTCAATCTCCCGCTCGAATTTTTCGACCAGGGAGTGACCCTTTAAGGACAAATCGCTCACCGCTTCCTGCATCGACATACGGCGGACATTTCCGAAGTCGAGTTGAACACCCTGATACTCGACCACGGCCGAACCGGTGGCGTCGATGGCGGTCTGCTTCAGTAATTCGGCCGATAAATCCATCATGCCGTGATAGTCGGTGAAGGCCTGATAGAACTCGAGCATGGTGAACTCCGGGTTATGGTGCGTGGAAATTCCCTCATTGCGGAAGTTGCGATTGATTTCATAGACCCGATCGAGGCCGCCGACGATCAGGCGCTTCAGGTAAAGCTCCGGCGCGATGCGGAGGTACAAATCCATGTCGAGCGTGTTGTGATGCGTGACGAACGGACGCGCGGTGGCGCCTCCGTAGAGGGGCTGCATCATCGGTGTTTCGACTTCGATGTAGCCATGTTGTTCGAGCTGGCGGCGGAGCGAAGATATAATTTTCGCCCGCGTCACGAAAACCTTTTGCGACTCCGGATTGGCGATCAGATCGAGATAGCGCTGGCGGTAGCGCACCTCGACATCCTCGAGACCGTGGAACTTTTCGGGCAGGGCAAGCAGGATTTTTGAGAGAAACGTCAGCTTCTCGGCATGCACGCTGAGCTCGCCTGTGCGGGTGCGGAACAGATAGCCGTCGACCCCCATGATGTCCCCGGTGTCGAGGATCTCATAAAGTTTGTATTCGTTTTCGGAGACGGCGTCTTTGCGAATGTAAACCTGGAGCTTCTCACCGGATTGCATCAGGTGGAGGAAACCGGCCTTGCCCATGCGGCGCATTGTTTGAATGCGTCCTGCGATGCGGACTTGCGGTTTGTCCGCGAGATCCTCCGCCTGCTTCGCCGAATAGTCGCGCAAGATGCCGGGAATGGTGTGCGTGAAATCGAAGCGCTGGCCGTAGGCGCGGAAGCCGAGCGCTTCAATCTCCACCGCGCGCTTCTGGCGCTGGTCCAATAAATCATCTTCGAGGGACATAATTATCGCCGTACGATGACTTCACGCAAATGATCCCGCGTGAGGAAAAACTTCACCGACTGAAAATCCTGGAATATTTTTTCGAGGCTGCGATTGTTGAAAAACTGGGCCGGGCGCCTGCGTCCGCGCTCCACCAGCATGATATTGCTGTGATCGGAGATGCGATAGGAATACGTCGGGATCGTATCGATCTTTTCCTCCGAATGAAAAAAAGCGAGCATGCAGGAGCCAGGGCGCAGAATTCGATGCAAACGCTCGACGACGATTTGAAGCAGGGTGGGCGAGAGAAACTGGAGTGTATCCCACACCAGCGCGCCGTCGAACGAGCCGTCTTCAAACGTCAGGGCGCTTTCGAGGAATCGTTCGACCTTTCCCGGATGGGTTTGATTGTCGTAAAAATCGCCTTCCCCGAAGCACGCATCCAGTTGATGGACGAAATCGTCGGAATAGAGGCGGTGCCCGTAATTGGTAACGAAGCTTACGGTCGCCTGACTGGCGCCGGCAAGATCGAGAATCGATAAGCCCGGGCGCTCCTCCAGGGACGCGCAGAACTGATCCAGCCCGTGACTGTGACGATTCTCCAAATTGGAGCGGCTAACGCTTGAGATCTCCGCCTCCAGCGACGGCTACACTATGTGTCCCAGTTGCGGAAGGGGCCGGCGCGGAGGCTACCGGCTGGGGCTTCGGCGCGGGCTGCGGCTTCGGTACTTCGGCGCGCACGATGTCGATATTGCCTTTGAAATAAGCGCCATCCTCGATCACGACGCGGGCCGTCTTGATATCGCCCACCAGCTTCGCATCCTTACGGATGTCGATCTTGTCGGTAGTCTCGACGTTTCCGTGAATCGTGCCGAGCACAACAATCTCGCGGGCCTTGATGCTTGCCAGCACCTTGCCGTTCGGGCCAACCGTCAGGCGATGTTCCTGCAATTCGACAGTTCCTTCAACTTCGCCGTCGATGGTCAGATCCTCGCGGCTGAAAATCTGGCCCTTGACGATGACCGATTTGCCGAGCACGGCCGATCCGCCGCGTGGGCTGTCGAAATGAGGCTCGTTTGGACGTCCTGGAAGTGTAGACATGGGAATTCCCTCCTTTGCAAGCGCGGACGGGGTCGGCGGTCCTGACGCCGGCCTGAATGCGACTTCTTCATCTTTTCGGCGGTTCCACATGGGGCTCGCCTCCCTTCCTCAACTTAACGCCGCAGCTTCGCCTTCTCCGCGAGAACGAACCGGAGCGACATAATTTATACTACTACGGCAGTTGTGGTGGGAGGCTGCGGCTAACTCCAGAAGAGGACAAGGCGCGAAAGGCGCCGGAGAAGCTGCGGCACTGGAGACGGCTCAATGTCGCCGGCTCTCCTCAACTGAACGATCGCTGTAAGCAACCAGCCAATGCTGATGGCGATCCAGAGCAGGCCGGAGACGGAATTTCCAAAGGCCAGCCAAGTCAACGCCGCCAGCAGCGAAAGAATTGCCGTCACAAGGCTCAGATAAGAGCGGCGCATGCTTTCATAGTACCGGATTTGGTGCGCCCGAAGGGTCAAGTCCATAAGCGTTCAGAACCGCGTCCAACGTGATGAGCCCAACTAAATGATGTACATCCGCCCGGCTGACCACCGGCAGAACCCGCAACTTGCTGGACCCCATGCGGTCCAGAGCAATGGCCAGGCTATGATCGGTGTGAAGGTGTGGCCTCTCGGCCGGCCGAATCCCATGGAACAGGTCGGCTAGCGTGCCTGTTTTCAGGTTATCGAGCTGTGTAGGATCCAGAATCCCCCACAGGCCGCGCTCATCGCCGACGACGATGGGCCCCGATTGCCTGGACGCCTCCGCGATCGGCGTTTGTGGCGGGAAAATCACGCCCGGTTCGTTCATCGCATCGCTGACGCGCAGCCGCAGGAGTTGGGTGCGAGCTTCCGCGGTCGGCAGATGCACGCCGTCCTGTGCCGCGAGCGCTTCATAGATCGGCTCCCGCTGTAGTTCATAGGAAATGAAAAACGCGATCAGGTTGGAGATCATCAGGGGGACGATGATGGTGTAGTCGCGCGTCATTTCGAAAATCATGATCACCGACGTCAGTGGCGTGCGGACGATTCCGGCGAACGCCACGCCCATTCCCACCAGCGCGTAGGCTCCAGGGCCCGCCGTGTGTGCCGGGAACAGTTGGTGCACCACGCCGCCAAATGCGCCGCCGACCATCGCGCCGATGAACAGGCTGGGTCCGAAGATACCGCCGGCGTTTCCCGACGAATAACAGACCGCGGTCGCGATAATTTTGAGCGCGGCTAGAATGAAGAGCGTTCTTACAATCGCGTCGCCGTTCAGCACGCCGTCGATATAGTGATAGCCGGCGCCCATCACCTCGGGATAGAACCAGCCGATCAGGCCAGTGGCCAATCCTCCTACTACGGGTTGGAACCACAGCGTCCATTTGGGCCAAAGCCGGAATCTGAGCCGCAGCCACAGCAGCAGCTTCACGAACGCGACCGACGCGAGTCCTCCCGCTACGCCAAGCACGGCGTAAAGCGCCAATTCCACGGGATGCACCAGTTGATATCCCGAGACGTGGAATAGCGGCTGGTCGCCCAGAAACAAGTGCAGCACCATCCACGCCGTGGCGGAACTCAGCACGACAGATCCCAGCACCGGCGCGTGCAGATCGCCGGTTATTTCTTCTAGCGCGAACAGCACCGCGGCGATGGGAGTATTGAATGCCGCCGCCAGCGCCGCCGCGCTTCCCGCCACCAGTTGCGATTTCACCAGCGAGCGGCTCACGCCCAACCGGCGCGAGATTACGGAAGCAATGCCCGCGCCCACTTGCACCGACGGTCCTTCGCGCCCCAGCGAAACTCCGCTCGCGAGCGCGGTGCAGCAGCAGATAAATTTGCCCATTACCGTGCGCATGGTGATTTTTCCGTCCTCGACGAACAGCGCGTACTTGGTTTGAGGAATCCCGCTGCCGCGAGCGAACGGGAAATAGCGGAATAATAGAAAACCGGTGACCAACGATCCGAGGGTCGGCACCAGCACGCGCCTCCATGCCGCGCCGCCCGGCGGGTACATGCGAACGGCGAGGCGCCCCGTGAGGACGATAAATGCCACCACCACCAAGCCGACCACCGCCCCGATCACCAGGCTGAGCGCGAGCGAGAGCCGCGCCTCATTCTGGCGCACCCGCGCCCACCATGCCGCGATACGTTGTCTCACTCGCGAATCCCGACTCCTATAATCAAGATATGCGCAAGCGGTACCTCTTTGCGTCCGGTCTGGTCCTGCTCGCCATTCTGCTCGCCCTGGTGGTGGCGCAGGTTTCTCTCAATTTTGGCGAATACGGACCCGCCGATACCGCGCAAACCTTCGTCTTCTGGGCCATATCGACGCTGATTTTCCTGCTGACCGTCACGCTGGGATTCATGCTGTTCCGCACCGGCGTCAGACTTTATTTTGAACGCCGCAGCGATCGCGAAGGCTCGCGCATCAAGACCAAGCTGGTGCTGGGAGCCCTTGCGCTCAGCCTATTGCCGGTGGCGTTCCTGGTGTCCTTCAGCTACGGCGTATTGAACCGAACCATTGGACAATGGTTTACCCGCCCCGCCGAAGGAGTCAAGTTCAGCCTCATCGATACGGCCGTCGCATTGGGCGACGAGGTGCAGCATCGCGCCCAGGCGCTCGCCAACTGGATCTCGCTCATGCCTGGCGCAGAGTCCAACTTCGAGAACCAGGACGCCGATTTTTCCAAGCTGTGCGTGGAAAACCGCATCGCCGAGCTGCGCATCGAATCGGCCGCCGGTGTGCGTACCGTCTGCGACAGCAAAGAGGAGCAGAGCCATCTGGTGACTGCGTCCGCGACGCTGGCCAGCGGCGCCCGGCTGGTGGTGCGCGTGCATCCGCTGCTCGATATTGAAGCCAAGCAGGCGGAGATTGGAGGTTATGTCCGGGAATACAATCAGCTGGCTGCCAACAAGAAAAATATCCGCACTCTCTATCTGCTGTTCATTCTGTTAATCACGCTGTTTATTCTTTTCGTCTCCACTTGGATCGCTCTGATTCTGGCGCGCCAGATCAGCGTGCCGATTTCTGCCTTGCTGGGCGCGGCCCGCGAGGTGCGGAAAGGCAACCTGTCCTATCGCGTCGACGTGAAGGCAATGGACGAACTAGCTACCCTGGTGCGCGGATTTAACGAGATGATGCATGAGCTGGAGGCCAACGCGCGTGAGCTCGAAAGCCGCCGCCGCTTCACCGAGGCGATTTTAGAGAGCATCCCAACCGGCGTCATTTCGCTTTCTCCCGACGGGCGCATCCAGCGCGTGAATCGCGCGTTGCATGGGTTGTTTTCCCAGGAACAGATTGAGCGCGCGGTGCGTCTGGCCGACCTCTTTCCGCCGGAGGACGTTACGGAAATCGAGTACCTGATGAAGCGCGCGCGGCGCACCGGCCTCGCGGCAAGCCAGATCGATCTCGAATCGCCCCGGCAGCTTTTTCACCTTGCGGTCACCGTGTCCGCGTTGCCTGCGCGGCCGCCTGTCGCAACTGGATTCGTCGTGCTTCTCGAAGACACCAGCGAGTTGTTGCGGGCGCAAAAAGCCGCGGCGTGGCACGAAGTAGCGCGGCGGATCGCGCATGAGTTGAAGAATCCCCTCACGCCGATTGCGCTTTCGGCGGAACGGATCGCGCGCCTGCTCGATCGCGGCGCACCGGCAGGATTGGTCAATGGTGTTATCAACGTTGACACGCAGCGCATCATTCGCGAATGCGCCGCGACCATCTCGCGGGAAGTGGAGTCGGTAAAGAATCTCGCCGATGAATTTTCGCAATTCTCAAGATTTCCCGCCGCGCAGCCCGTCTCGAGCGACCTCAATGAGATCGTGCGCAACGCGCTCGACGTTTTCGCGGACCGGCTGGTCGGCATCGACCTTCGGGCGGAGCTGGCGCCGGGTCTTCCCACCGTCGAAGTGGACCCCGAGCAATTCAAGCGCGTCATCGTCAATCTGGTCGACAATGCGGCTGAGGCGATGCGCGATTCTCTGGTCAAACGCCTCCTGATCGCGACCCAGGCGACGGGCTCCGATACGGTGGAGCTGCTGGTGGCCGACACCGGCTGCGGCATCTCCTCGGGCGACAAAGAAAAGCTATTTCTGCCCTATTTCTCCACGAAAGGCCGTGGGACGGGTCTTGGACTCGCCATCGTGAACCACATTCTTTCCGAGCATCACGCGCGCATCCGCGTGGAAGATAGTCGTCCCACGGGCGCGCGCTTCTACGTCGAGATTCCGGCTACCGTGGTTGTGGAGTCCCCGCTTGACACAGGGGTCCGCGCGTGAAGAATGCGCGTGTACTCATTGTGGACGACGAGCCCGGCATCCGCGAATCGCTGCTCGGTGTGCTCGGAGACGAGGGGTTCGTATGCGTCGCAGTCGAATCCGGCGAGCAGTGTCTCGAAGAGCTGGGACGCCAGAATTTCGAGGCTGTTTTGCTGGATGTCTGGCTGCCGGGAATCGACGGCATGGAAACGCTGGCGCGGATTCAGGAGATCCCTTTCGCGGAACGCCCCGAGGTGGTTATCATCTCAGGCCACGGCACCATCGAAACCGCGGTGAAGGCAACCAAGCTAGGGGCATTCGATTTTCTGGAAAAGCCGCTGACCATCGAAAAGGTGACGGTGGTGCTGAACAACGCGGTGCAGCAGCGGCGGCTGGAACTGGAGCTCGCGCACTTGAAGGAATCCGGTGGCGCGAAGTCCAGCATCATCGGCGAGAGTGTCCCGATGAAAGCTCTGCGCCAGCAGCTCGGGTTAATGGCCGCGACCAACGGGCGCGTGCTGATTTTCGGCGAAAGCGGAACCGGCAAAGAAGTGGTGGCACACGCGATTCACACGGCCAGCGCCCGCGCGACCGAAGCGTTCGTCGAAGTGAACTGTGCCGCGATCCCCGAAGAGCTGATTGAGAGCGAACTGTTCGGCCATCGCAAGGGCAGCTTCGCCGGAGCGAGCGAGGATAAAATCGGCAAGCTCGAAAAAGCGCACGGCGGCACCCTGTTTCTCGACGAAGTCGGGGACATGTCGCTCAAGACGCAGGCCAAGGTTCTGCGGGCGCTCGACGAACAGCGCTTTGAGCCGGTGGGCGCCGCCGAATCGATTCAGGTCGATGTACGCGTGGTGGCGTCGACGAATAAAAATCTGGAAGAAGAGATCGAGCGGGGCAATTTTCGCGAAGACCTTTTTTATCGTCTCAATGTGATCCCTTTTCATGTCCCTCCGCTGCGCGAGCGAATCGAGGACGTGCGGCTGCTGGCCGACTACTTCCTGAAAGAGTTCACCACCGCCTATGGCCGCAAGCCAAAAGAGCTCACGGAAGAAGCACTGCGCGTACTCGAAGAATATCCGTGGCCCGGCAATGTTCGAGAACTGCGCAATCTGATGGAGCGCATCGTCATCATGAACCCGCAGGTCCGCATCGATGCGCGCCACATCCCTCTGGATCGGGCCCGCCGCGCGGTCTTCGATCGTCCCATGGACCGCTTCGGCAGCCTCCAGGAAGTTCGCGAGGCGGCCGAGCGCGACTATATTTTGAAAAAACTCGAAGAGGCGAAGGGCAACGTCACGCGCACAGCGGAGCTGCTCGGTTTGGAGCGAAGCCATCTGTATCGAAAAATGAAAGCCCTCGGGATCGCGCCCAAGGAATGACTGAGCCTAATCGCATTCGCGCGCGTGAACTGGCCGCGAAGTCCCGCAAATCCGGCGACCCCACCGGGTGGTTCGAACAGCTTTATAAGGAACAGGAACAAGGTCTGGGCGTCGTTCCGTGGGCGGATCTGGGAACGAATCCCAACCTTTTGGAATTTGCGGGGGCGGGCAAGACTGCTCTCACAGTCGGCTGCGGCTTTGGCGATGACGCCGAACAACTGGCGGCGTGGGGATTTGAGACGACGGCATTCGACGTTTCGCCGACCGCGATCCGCGCCTCGAAACGGCGGTTCCCGAATACTTCGGTGAAGTATGTCGTCGCCGATGCTCTGCTCCCTCCGGTGGAGTGGAAGGGCTGTTTCGATTTTGTGCTGGAATCCTACACACTGCAGGCGCTCCCGCCGGAGGTGCGTCCTCAAGCAATTGGCTCGATAGCTGGATTCGCGAAAAAGGGTGGAATGATTCTGCTGATCGCGAGGGGCAGGGGGGAGCACGAAGAGGAGGGTAAGATGCCTTGGCCGCTGACTCGCCGGGAGTTGGATTTGTTCAAGACGTTGGGGCTGCGCGAAGAGTCGTTTGAGGATTATTTCGATAGAGAGTCGCCGCCGGTGCGGCGCTTTCGGGCGGTGTTCGTCAAATGACACTACGGCGGTACGAAAAGTCGTGCGCGGCTGGTTTGCCAGACCAGCCGCTAATGGATTGGACTGTCTCTAACTTGGGGCCCCGGAGACCGATATTCCAAGCTTTTGATGCACAGCCCTCTGAAACCAATCGGGTGCGGCAATCCGTGCTATCCGCCCGTCCGTGATCTTATGAGATCGACCCCAAGATTCCTCCGTCGACATCATACGTATAGTTGATGCCGCAAGGCGTTAACGGCCTCCGGAAGCTCAGGACCACCGTAATACGACATTTC
>Ga0182024_10008069_pt1 | contig 22404 bp, 25 predicted proteins | sample P32metaG_FD_120480 | JGI IMG/M metagenome (GOLD analysis project Ga0182024, IMG submission 120480) | Permafrost microbial communities from Stordalen Mire, Sweden - P3-2 metaG (Illumina Assembly) | ecosystem: Environmental > Terrestrial > Soil > Wetlands > Permafrost | place: Sweden: Stordalen... | reverse complement strand
GCCAGGCGCACTGCTGGTGCGCGAATGGCAGGGCAAGCTCGAGCGCATCATGGTCCTCGAAGAAGGCTTCGCCTGGAACGGCAAGAACTTCGGCAGCCTGTCGCAAATCGCCAAAGCGATGACCGGCACCAACTGGAACGGCCACCGGTTCTTCGGGCTGCGCCAGGCGAGGGGAACGCCCGTCACCACTGGCGCTGTTGGTAGTAGACGTGGCAAGGCTCCTCGAGACGGCCGGGGGTCCATTGCGAACGCCACCACTTCGATGCCTGCTGGGGCAGAGGATTGTCGCTTAGCGGCGTTGGCGCGCTGGACGACATAGACCTTGAGGGCGAATTTGCTCACTTCAATCCTAGCTTGTGGCAGGTCTTGATCGCCTCGGCGTCGATGTCAACCTCGTCGGGAGTGCCGTCCATCGCGGCCAGAGCGAAGCGCCGGCCATTTGCATAACCGCACACGACGAGCAGCGTTTCGTTCCTGAACTCCTTGAAGCTCGTTATACTCATATCGCCGGCCGATGCCATCTTGGCGTTCACTTCGTCCGTGAACGTATTGAACTGCTGCATCGGGATGCCACCAGCGGTGTCAGCGTGGGCGGCGGTGGCGGAGAGCAGCAGAGCTGCGAGGATTATTTTCACGATTGCACCGGCTTTCCGGTGTAAGCCCAAACCAGAGCCATCACCCAGCCGATCAGCGTCCAACCCAGCAACAGGTTCATGACGAAGATAGCGAGGGCGTTGGGATTGCGCCGATTGACCGCCGTTGTGGCGGGCAGGAAATACAGGCAGATGCCCATCAAAATGATTGCCCAACCGAACAAAGCCTGGCCGCCTATCCCAAAATGGAAGACGCCAGCGACCGCAGCCAGTGCGACCACCGCCAGCACCTGGAGATTTTCTTTCGTCTTCGCGGCGCGTTGCACAGCGAGGGCATCGGGGCGGGCGACGATTACTCCATTGCTACGATGCGTGGAGAATTTGTGCGCGGCGAACTGGCTTTCGAGGGATGCGACGACTTTGTCCTCCTCGGCAGCTTGTTTCATGAGAGCTCGCAATTCTGCGGTGGTCATGTGGGTCACTCCTTTGACCCCGTGAACTCACGTCGCGCCAGCTGCGGTTCGATGCGATACCTTCGGCCTACTGCGCAGATTTCCCGAATGATCATTGCGGTCTCCTCATTCCCCGTCTTCCGACGAACGGAAGAATTGAGTGTGACCCGTAAACTACTGGAAGAAAGTTGTAGGTGTATTACCCGAATAGCTACATAGCGTAAGTATCGTCCCTGCCGATGATCCTCCTCCGCTCCTACAAGGGTGGCCGGAGGTGGGCATGGCCGATTTGCGCAGGCGCTTTGGTCTTCTGGTCGCCGCAAATCGGCAAAGGCGCGGCCTGACCCAAGATCAACTCGCCGAGGCCGCCGACATCAGTTCGGACATGATCGCAAAGATCGAGACCGGCGCATCGGGAGCACGGTTCCCGGTCATAGAGCGGATTGCTGCCGCACTTAACGTCGATCCTGCCGAGTTGTTTACGACGGACATGCCGGCAGGCGCTATCAACCGCGGACCATTCCTCAAACTCTCAACCCGCCTGGCAGCTTTGTCGGGGGCCGATCTTGTATGGATTGTCGGCATCGTCGAGGGGCGTTCGCCCCAAGGGGCAACGGACCACCGAAATCGGGTTCCCCAGCAGGCAGCCGTCAGAAGCCTGCGGCAGACGGCGCGCGGGTCGCCGCGATACGCGCGAGTGAAAGGGCTGCGGCTCAAGTCGCAATTAATGGCGGCGGAATAAGCTCGCGAAAATCGCTACCTATCGCTACCCATGTTCCGCGCTTTGTAACCCCGGATCGGAAGCGCGAAGCGGTTGGGCCAGACCTTGATTTTGGCGAGCCCCTCAATAGGGGGCTTGTGCGTGGTGCCGGTGTTAGCGGCCCCCTCGAAATAACGCGCCAGCGAGCTTCCTATGCCTTCCTCGACGATTTCCGACGCCATTGGCCGACGGACGAGGACATCTACGTCGATTTCACCCGGTGGAGGCCGGAGCGTTCGGTGTATTCTAAGAATTCAACGGGCGCGTCGTGCCCGTCGGCCGCCGCCCAAGGCTTTAGACCGGTCTGCTTAGCGATAATGATCCCCCGCACATTGTCAGTGCGCGATTTGGTCTTGCGAGGGGGTCGCTGTCTCTTTGGCATAGTGCTGACCTGGCTAGAACGGGATGTCGTCATCGATGTCGGGAGACGGTTGAGGCGGGGCAGGAAGCTGGCGCTTCGGCAACGTTATTGTTCGGCCGATTGCGCGCAGCTACAACGTCATCGCGGCGACGATTTCAAGACTCCCGCCCTTGAATTTAGGCGCTCAGTCCACCACGGGTCACGCTCAGATGATCAGAACAAATGACCTTTTTGCCTCGTTACTTTGTTTTGCGTCGCTTGTTTCTTCATGTTGGGCTGCGACTCCAGATTGTGGCAGCGCAGATAGCAAAGCCGAGGTCCTGAAGATTTTTGCTCGCATGGATAGTCCCGAGAACTTCGCGGAAAAAGCCGGAATGAAGGTTGAAGAGTCCATTAGATCGGTTTTTTCCGAAGGAACTAATTTTGATCATTACAGCTTAGCCGCATACTTGGTTAGATTAAAATATGGCGCGGAATTTCAAAAAGACCCGAGCGCGACAATTGCAAAAATAAATCCGTATGATTGGATGTATGGATTTCCACCTGACGGCGTTTACAGTCTCAATTCCATACGTTTGGTTGATAGAAACTTGACGACTTACGCAGTCATGTGCGCGGCTATCGCCAGTCTTAGTGCCCCAGGATAGGGGAGTGCATTCGCGACAATTAATTTTAAGGTGGAAATTACTACTGAAGGTAAGACTTATGTCACAGTTTATCGCGACGGCGATCCTCAGAGTCCGAATTAGCGGGATATTTTGATTGCGAAGTTACGCCTTTGCGAGAGACATGCATCTTGAAAACTGGAAGATCACGCCGAAATATGAATGGGCATTTGCATTTGCAAGGAAATAGAGCAGTGGAACGCGCAGAAACTGACCGTGTGGAATACTGCACGATGGACGGGACGGTGCTCGAAACGCACCCGTACCCAATTTGGGAGGACACCGGCCCCAGCTATTGTTTTGACCTCGTTCAATACCTCCTTCGCAGCCGGTATTATCGTGTCGGCGAGAGCCTTCACCCAATCGAAACAAAGACCAGACCGCATCCGGAGATGGTGCGCGTCGTCGCGGACGATGGCAAGGTAATCATCAGCCACGATGCTCATCTTCTTGAAATAATGGACGAAAGGAAGCGTGCTACCGCCCGGATCATGGATGCGGTTGGGGCGAGAGACGCCTAAGCTGCTCTATTTAGAGGGATTTTGAACGCGCAAGGTCCAACGCGAGAAGTTCTCATCTTTGTCTTTCCCGGCGCGCCAATATTTTCAATGGGTTAGAAGAGGGCGCCTTGTCCCGCTCCGGCCATTTCGGCCGTAAGGGAAACCTGCCCAAGAATGTTTCTCCGGGCGGGGCGAGATGGGCTCACGGCGACCGCAGGTCGAGACCGACGCCCTTGTGGACGAAATTCAGCGTGTAGGCCTTCTTGTAATCGGTATCGGCCTTCACGACGCCCGCCTTCACCATCTTGTCGAAGAAATCCTTCACCCGCTCGTCGGTCATCGCGCGAATGCCTGATTTGAGCGCATCGCCCGAATCGACGATGCCATATTCCTTCAACTTGGCGATCGAGAACGCGATCTGTTCGTCGGTCATTTCCGGGTTCTCTCTCTTGATCGCCTCGTTCCCCTTTGCATTGTCGCCATAGAGATAATGATACCAACCGATCGCCGAGGCGTCGACGAAACGCTGCACGAGATCCGGGTTCTTTTCGACAATATCGCGCCGCGTCAGAATCGTCGTCGCGTAGCCGGAAAACCCGTAGTCCGAGAGCAGGAAGACATTGGGCTTGAAGCCGCCCTGCCTTTCCACCTCGAAGGGTTCCGATGTCGCATAGCCCTGCTGGATCGAACTCTTGTCGGCGATGAACGGCCCCGAATTGAAATTATAGGGCTTCACTTTCTCATAACTGAACCCCCATGCGGATTTCATCCAGGCATAAAAGGAGCTGAGCCCCGTTTGGCTGACGAAGGCGGTCGCCTTGGGCAGATCGGTCCATTTGTCCATCCCGACGCCCGGATGCGACAGGAAGGCTTGCGGGTCCTTTTGAAAGTCGGCGGCGACGACGATGGTTGGGAGATTCTGCTCGGCGGCCATGAAATCGCCGAGCATATCCCCGCCCATGTAGAATTCGATCTTGCCAAGGAGCAGGAACAGTCCGCCGTTCGTCTGCGGGCCACCCTGCATGATCGTCACGTCGAGCCCGTATTTGGCATAAGTTCCGTCGAGGAGCGCCTGGAAATAACCGCCCGCTTCCGGATCGGCGAGCCAATTGATGCCGAAAGTAACCTTATCGAGGGCGAGAGCGGGACCCGATAGGGCGATGAGGCCGGCGATCCCGGCCACGGTGCGCCATATCATCCCGCATTGCTTTCGATCGTTGGACTCCATGACCCCGCTCCATCGTCACGGCGCGCAACGCGTCAACGCCGCCAAACGTAATTTCCTGCCAAGCAATATCGCCAGGAGCATTGCGGCAGATCAAGCGATCGCGATCCGCCGGGCGTTATCCTTGTCAAGAAAGCGGCGCAATCCGTCATCGTCTCGCTTGGTTTGATCTTGATCATGGAAGGACGCGCGGTTTCGACGCAAACTGAAATAATGGGTCAGAGTGGCGCAATGCCGCAACCAGCGGAAGTCATAATCGGGCGTCGCTCGTTGCCGGGTCTGCTGATGCTGTCGGAATCGCCGATCGGTCTCGTGATCTTCGCCCATGGCAGTGGGTCGAGCCGTTTCAGCGCACGCAATCGCCAGGCTGCCGACCATCTCAATCATTTGGGTTTTGCAACGCTGCTATTCGATCTGCTGACCGAAGCGGAAGCGAATGACCGCCGCAACGTCTTCGATATTTCGCTTCTAGGCGCACGCGTCGTCGAGGCGATCGACTGGGCGCGCGCCGATGCGCGGACATCGGCGCTTTCGATCGGTTTGTTCGGCGCCAGCACGGGCGCCGGGGCGGCCATCGTTGCGGCCGCCGTGCGGCCAGACGATGTTTCCGCTGTTGTTTCCCGAGGAGGCCGGCCGGATTTGGCCGGTGAGGCGCTTGGCGCCTTTCGTGCGCCAATTCTGCTGATTGTCGGCGAAGCGGACCGGGAGGTTCTGGAGCTCAACAAATCTGCCCTGTCGCGCATGAAAGGCAAGGCTTCGCTGACGATCGTCCCAAGGGCGGGACATTTGTTCGAAGAAGCGGGGACGCTGGAGGATGCGCTGGCGGCGGCGGGAGATTGGTATGAACGCTATCTTCGCGCCGGCCGGGTTTTCTTCCGCGACCGCGCGGCGGCGGGACGAGCCCTCGCCGCCAAAATCGCCAAAGGCAAACCGCTACAACCCGTGATATACGCGCTGTTGCGGGGGGGCGTGCCGGTTGCGGTTGAAATCGCAAAATCGTTGAACGCGCCGCTGGATCTGTTGTTCGCCCGCAAGATCGGCGTGCCCTGGAACGAAGAACTCGCCGCCGGGGCGGTGGTGGACGGCGAACAGCCCGATATCGTTCTCAACGAAGACATCATGCGCGCCGTGGGGTTGACGCGGGCCGACATCGAGGCCGGGGCCAAGACGCAATTGCGGGAAATAGAGCGGCGACGAGCGCTCTATATGCCGGGCAAACGACCCGTCTTGGCGCGAGGGCGCACGGCTATTCTCGTCGACGACGGAATCGCGACGGGCGCAACCATGCGCGCGGCGATCGCGGCGGTGCGCCGGCGCGGGCCTCAACGCATCATCGCCGCTGCCCCGGTGGCTTCCTCTAGCGCCGTCTCCGCGCTGCAAGAGATCGCCGACGAGGTCATATGCCTCGCGGCTCCGCACGATTTTGGCGGCGTCGGCGAATTCTACCAAGATTTTCATCAGCTGCGCGACGAGGAAATCATCGACATGCTTACCCGGCTGGTTCCGGCGCCGGACGGCCCGAAGGGCGCCGAATCCGGACAAGCGCGCCAATGAAACGGAGAGGCGCATCATGTCCCTTCGATTGACGCCATCGATCAGCGATCTCTCCGAGCGAGTGCGCGCCAAATCGCAGCCTCTGCCGGACCTGCATTCGCCCGATTTCGCGGCTCATTTTGACGTTTTCGCGGACGCCAAAGTCGTGCTGCTGGGCGAAGCGACGCATGGAACGGCGGAATTCTATCGCGCGCGCGCGGCGATCACCCATCGCTTGGTGGAGCGCCATGGCTTCCGCATCCTGGCTATCGAGGGAGATTGGCCGGACGCCGCCGAACTTGACCGCTTCATCCGCCAGCATGGCGTTTGGGGCGAGCACAGCGCTTTCGTCAGCTTCCCCCGCTGGATGTGGCGAAACATCGAGTTCGCCCATTTCTTGAAGACGATGCGGCGTTGGAACGAGGGCCGCCCCATCGAAGACCGTTTGGAGGCGAGGGGCCTTGACGTCTACAGCCTCGATCGCTCGCGCGAGGCGGTGCTGGCCTATCTCGATCGCGTGGACCCCCTCGAAGCCGCCGCGGCGCGGCGGCGCTATTCATGCCTGACGCCGTTTTTGAACGCGCCGCAGGCCTATGGAGCGCGCGCCTTGAAGACGGGACTAAGCTGCGAAGACGGCGTCGTCCAGCAATTGGTCGCGCTGCTCGAACGGCGCATGGCCTATATGGCGAGGGATGGCGAATCCTATTTCGACGCCGAGCAGAACGCCCGCGTGGTTCTTGCCGCCGAAGGTTACTACCGGGCCATGTATCGCGGAGCGACCGAGAGTTGGAATTTGCGCGATGGCCACATGTTCGACACGCTGATGCGCGTCCTCGACCAACGCGGACCGCAGGCGAAAGCCGTCGTTTGGGCGCATAATTCGCACGTCGGCAACGCCGGCGCGACGGCGATGGGCGATAGCGGCGAGTTCAATATTGGACAATTGTGCCGGGCCAAGTTCGGCGACCAGGCCGCGCTCATCGGCTTCTCGACTGATCGGGGTCATGTCATGGCCGCAGACGAATGGGGCGGACGGCCGCGGGTCAAGGCCGTGCTCCCGTCGCGCGCCGACAGTTGGGAACGGATATTTCGCGAGGCGGGTGTCGAGCGCGCCTTGACCAATTGGCGAAGCGATCGCGCGCTGGCTTCGGACCTGTCGCTCCGCCGGCTCGAGCGCGCGGTCGGCGTCATCTATCGGCCCGAGAGCGAGCGTTGGAGCCATTATTTCGAAGCGCGCCTGTCCGAACAGTTCGACGCTTTGGTCTGGTTCGAACAGACATCGCCGGTCAGTCCGCTGGGCGGCGCGCCAGCCGAAGGCGCGCCCGACGTCTATCCTTTCGGTCTGTGAACGCCGGCGGGAAATGAGCGAGAAGGACCGCGGCGGCTTCAATAGACGCGCGCCATATCGTTCTTGGTCAGGCGCGCGGGTATCCGACCGTCTGCGCGTAGGTCACGAACTGCTGGTCGGGGAGTTGCAGGGCGCGGGCAAGTTTCGCCGGATCGACCGCTCCGCGAAATGCCGTCGCAAGCCCTTCCGAGGCGCAGAACAGATAGACGTTCTGCCCGATGAAGCCGGCGTCGACCTAGGCGTCGAAACGCGCCTCTTCGGCGCTGAGAGCCGTCATGCGCTCGCCATGCGCGACATAGACGAGATTGAGCGGCGCGTTGGCGACGAAATCCTGGAGGCCGGTCTGCGCGCGGATGTCGTCCTTGATATGGGGCAGCAGCGCATGAGCCTTCGGCTCGTAGAGCCAAACGCCGTCGACCATCGCGGCATAAATGTCGATCGCGACGATCTCGCGCGCATAAGGGGCGGTCCGCCCGCCATCCGGGCGATTTATTCCGAACGCGGCCCAGAGCAGATCGGACAGAACCTGCGCCGGCAGCGGCCGATCCGAATATTCACGCGCGGATCGGCGCAGCTTGAGCGCCTCGATCAACGGCCGGCCGCCGGAGGTTCGCGGCGGCGGCAGGGCGCGGGACTGGATATCCTGCGCGCTCGACCCCGTCGTCGTTCCGGCGAGCGCCGCATTGGCTAGAATTCCGGCTGCGGCTTGGCGTCGCGTCATCAACGTCACTCCTTGCCGTTGGCGATTGGACGGTCGGCCCGCCGATAAGCAAGACGCCGCCGTAAGAAACGGGCGTGGCTCAAGAGCCTATCCTGGTTCAGATACATGTGAGACGACCGCTGATCCCAGCGCGTCCTTGACTTCGAATGCCTCTCGCGCCCCGCCCCCCACGCAAACAACAATGAAAAATTTTGCCTCACTGGGCCGTCTCATATGTCGTGAGCCCGAACGGAACCTTGGCGCCCGTTGGCCGCGCCTATTCAGGCGCGGCCGCCCTTCAAGCGAGAATTAGGGCGCCTTCACCTCGATTTTCTTCGCGCTCTTCTGCGCCTCCTGCGTCTTGCGCAGTTTGACCGTAAGCACGCCCTTGGCGAAATTCGCTTCGATCTTGTCGGGGTCGACGCCCTCGGGCAGGCCGAATGAGCGCACGAAAGATCCATAGCAACGTTCGGACAGATAATAGCCCTTCTCGCGCTCCTCCTTTTGCTCTTTCTTTTCGCCTTTGATGGTGAGCGCGCCGTTGGCTTTCACCTCGATGTCCTTCTCGTCGAGGCCCGGCAATTCGGCCGTGATCTCGAATTCTTTTTCCTTCTCCGCGACATCGACGGCCAGCGCGAGGCCAAATGTCGTTTCGCGCGGCTCGAAGAAATCGAAATCGAAATTCGACCGCGCCATCGGCAGCCGCCACGAACTCATGCCGAAATCGTCGAATGCGCGATCGATTTCACGGCGCAGCGAATCAAAGGGCGTCCAGCGCGCCGGCTTCGTGGCGGGCGTCGTCTTGTTGTCGGTCTTGATCGGAAGTTGCGGCTTCGGCCATTGGATTTCTCCTGTTCTCGTCAAATCCCGCCGCATAACTAGCGGGCCCACGCAACTTCAAAGCATGAGGCGCGGCGCGTTAAGGCGGAGCGCCGCCGCTTGACGGCATATTGATTGCGCAGACGATGAGACCCGGCATTGATCCGCGTCAATTTTCGTTCCCACGCCACAGTGATTTGAATGCATGGGCGTTGGTTTTCGCGAGGACGATTTCCGGAGTTTCGACGTCTTGACCCATCTCAAGGCGGCTCGACAACCGGCCGAGTCCCAAATGGCTTTCAATTCTGCGGCGCGGATATGTTTGCAACGATCCGTCTGCAAAAGTCCGTCGATGAAGGGATTTTGGTTATGCCTCGTAATCTACTTGGCGCGGTTGCGCGGGCGGCGTTTTTTGCGTTGGCGTTTGCAAGGTCGGCGGAAGCCGGCGTCGGCGGCGGCGCCGGCGAAGTGCTATCTTCCGTGCGCTACACGGCGCCCATTGAAAAGGCGCAGTACGATGTATTCGATAACGACAATTACTGCTGGTACGACGATGGCTGGCAGGGTGCCGGCTGGTATTTGTGCGGCGAGGAGTGGGACAATGGCGTTGGATGGGGCGGCCCCTTTGGCTGGAACGGCTGGGGCGGCGGCGGGCATATCTGGCGACATCGTCACCCGCATCCCGAGCCGCCCAAGCATGGCCGCGACCACGGTCCGCGTCCGCCGGTTGGCCCTGGCGGCGGCCCGTTTTCCCACACCTTCCGCAACGGCCCGGGCTCGCCGGGCGTCGGCTCGGGCAGCAGTCCGATTTTCGGCGGCTTCCACGGCGGCGGCGCGGCTCCGCCGAGCTTGGGTTCTGGCGGCGGTGGGGCCTTCCACGGCTTCGGCGGCGGCGGCGGCGGGATTTTCAGTCCCGGCGGGCACGGCGGGCATGGTCGCTGAGCGGTTGCGAAAGGCGCCGTCAGAGGCGCATCCATGGCTGTAACCGGAGATTCAACTTTCGCTCAAACTTCGGCCACGACGTTGGAGAGGGCAGCTCAGCTCCGCTCGATCCATACATGTTGCCGCGTGAATTGATCTTGCTCAACGATTGAAATGGCGGACCGGATCAGATGGCTCTCGAATCCTCTTCGAGTTTGCCCGAATCCTCTTCGAGTTCGCCGTTGTGAGTCTGTCCCAAGACAAGGAGCCGATCGCCCAGAAGAGCCTGCGCAAGCGGGTCTATCAATTATTGGAGGGCGCCGGCGGCGCCAAGGGAAGCCAAGTCGCGACGCACGCGGTCGCCGCGGTCATCCTCGTGAATCTTGTATGCGTCTGCGCCGAGTCCGTCCCGTCTCTGGCATCCCAATGGCGCCCTCTGTTCATTGCGGTCGAACTCTTCACGCTCGCGGTCCTTTCGGCCGAATACGGCCTTCGGCTCTGGGTAGCCATTGAATTCGCCTCCTACGGAAAGATCAGCGCCGGCCGCGCGAGAATCCAGTTTATCCTTAGCACTGCCGGTTTGATCGATTTGATCGCCATCCTGCCGTTCTGGTTCGCCTATCTCCTGCCGCCCGACTTCCGCATCTTGCTGGCGTTCAGGATCGTGCGCTTTCTCAAGCTTGCGCGATATTCGCCTGGAATCCAGTCGCTCTTCGAGGCGCTATACGCCGAGCGGCGGGCGCTCGCCGGCTGTTTCATCATATTGATCGGCACGGCGCTGTTCGCCGCGACGGCGATGCACCTTGTTGAGGGTCGCATTCAGCCGGATAAGCTTGGGACCATTCCCCAGGCCTTGTGGTGGGCGATCGTGACGTTGGGAACCATCGGCTACGGCGATGTCGTGCCCATCAGCGCGGCCGGGCGCGTCGTTGCCGCGGTCACGATACTCGCGGGCCTCATCATTATGGCTCTGCCGATCGGCATTATCGCCAGCGCGTTCGCCGATGAAGTCCACCGTCGGGACTTCGTCATCACCTGGAATATGATTTCGCGCGTGCCGCTCTTCTCTGGACTCAGCGCGAGCGAAATTGGCGACATCATAAAACTGCTCAAAGCACGCAGACTCGATGCCGGCGCCATTATTGCGCGTCGAGGAGAGCAAGCCGACTCCATGTTCTTCATCGCGGATGGCGAAGTGGAGATAACCGTCCGCGGCAAGAAGATCAGACTCGGAGCGGGGCATTTCTTTGGCGAGATCGCAGTCCTGCAGCGATCGCGCCGTTCGGCGACTTCGACGGCGATCAGGCGCTCCAACCTGCTGATACTCGATGCCCACGACCTGCATGCGTTGATGGACAAAGACGCGCGGATTCGAGAACGCATCCTCAAAGTCGCAACGTCACGCATTGGCCGCGAGATTGGAACGCCCGCAGGCGATCTCATACCCGAAGAGCTTGGGGAGGACGAAGCGCGGACCAGCATCAAGAGTTCAGCGCAAACCTTCGCGGCTCATAGGCCCAGAACGGGTTAGCTTCGCCAAACGCTTAAGGCAGTTAGGGCATGCGGCAGGGCTTTGGGCGGACAAGAGCTCGCAAAGGGCGCACGCCGTCGCGAACGCTGTCGTCGATGCTGGACGGCGCCATGAGAAGTTTGTTGGTGACGGTCCGCCGCCCAATCGGCTTGCCCGATGAGCTGGATACAGGGTCGCCGAAGGATCTGCTGGCGCAATCGATCGACCGCTCAGAAGAGGTCAATAGGCCTCTGACCGCTTGCGACACCTGTTTCTCAATTTTCGCCGCCGGCACCCGCGTCACCGAACCCGCATCCTGGCTTCGACCCTTAAGCACCGCTCGCGAGATGTAATAGCGCCAACGCCGGCCGCTCTTGGCCGCATGGCTCGGACCCATCCGATGGCCGCAATCGTCGAAGAGCCTACCAGCAAGAAAGGAATGAGCATCCTCACTTGGAGAGTTCCTCTTCTGCGTTCGCTCGGCGAGCATTTCTTGCACTCGGCTCCAGAGGTCATCATCGACGATTGATGCGTGTAGTCCTTCGTGAACTTGTCCCTTATGGCGAAGCCGCCCGACATAGATGGGGTTCGACAGGACATGGTAGATATGGCCTCGACTGATCAGCCCTCCACCGGTCGTTCTACCGGTCCCGACAGTCCGAATGGGCAGGCGGACGTTTTCCGCGTCAAGAACGACCTTCAATCGGACGACGCTGCCAAGCTCCAGATAGCGTCGAAAGAGATCGCGGACGAACTCGGCCTCCTCCTTCACGATATGGAGCGAGCGATTCTCCACGCGGTATCCCAAGGGGACCGCCCCTTCCATCCAGATGCCCTTCTTCTTCGATGCGGCGACCTTGTCACGAATACGCTCCCCGGTGATCTCGCGCTCGAACTGAGCAAAGGACAGCAGCATGTTGAGCGTGAGGCGTCCCATGCTGGTCGTCGTGTTGAAGGATTGGGTAACCGATATGAAGGAGACCTCATGCTCGTCAAACAGCTCGACCAACTTGGCGAAATCGGCGAGCGACCTCGTCAGTCGGTCGACCTTATAGACGACGATGACGTCGATCCTTCGGGCCCGCACATCACCCAGAAGCTTCGTCAGCGCCGGCCGCTCCATGGACCCGCCAGAGAAACCGCCATCGTCGTAGCGATCTCGGATCAGCTTCCAGCCTTCATGAGCCTGGCTCTTGATATAAGCCTCCGAAGCCTCTCGCTGATTGTCGAGCGAGTTAAACTCCTGCTCCAGCCCATGCTCGGTCGAGACGCGGGTGTAGATGGCGCACCGAAGGACGGTCTTTTGATCCTGCCGCTTCATGGCGCCGTCACAACCGCGTCACGACCCCGACGGGCCGTAGCGGAGCAGTTCTTCTTCGATTCAACGCGTCGATCGCTCGCCGGGCGCAAGCCGAAAAAGCGATGACCGTTCCAACTCGTGACGGTCATCGCCTTGGCGATCTGTGAAAGACTGCGATAGGTCGCGCCGTTCCAGGCGAAGCCTTTCTCAAGGATCATCACCCGCTCCAACCTGCCGTTCCATTCCCGAACGAGCAGCGCCTCCGACTTGAGGCCGATCCCGTCGCGCGTCGTCGGCCCTCGCGTCTCGAACGGGCGTCCGTCTGGACTTCCAGCGCCCTCGCCTTTCGACTGGCGAAGAAGCCGTAGCGTCGCCTTGAGATCGCCGAGCGCTGCAGCTTGCATTCGATGCACGAGCAAGCGCAGCAGCAGCCAGCGCGGCAGATGGACGGGCGCGGCCCCGCCCAGATGGTTTCGCCATTGGAGTCGAAGTTGCTCGGCGGCGCAGTCGCAAAGACCAGCGATCGTGGCGTCGAGAGCCACTACCCCGTCCGAGGACCGCCATGATCCGTCCGAGCTTTTCACGCGAGCCATTCAACCGGCGATCTGGCTGCTGCTTTTCGGCCAGGTGATGGCGCATGTGCGCGGGCTCGGCGCTGAGAACGGCCGATATCTCGATTTTCTTGCTCCTGGCATTCTCGCGCAGAGCGTCCTTTTTTCCGCGATATTCTACGGGATCGCCGCGATCTGGGAGCGCGATCTTGGCGTTCTCCATCGCTACATGGTCAGCCCCGCCCCCCGCACCGCTCTTGTGCTCGGCAAGGCGGTCTCTTCCGGAGTGCGGGGTCTCGTCCAGGCAGTGATCGTTTACCTGCTCGCCATTGCTATGGGCATCGCCATTTCCTTTAATCCGGCCAATATCTTCGGCGCAGCGGCGATGATCATGGTCGGCTCCGCATTGTTCTCGACCTTTTCGCTGATCGTCGCCTGCATCGTCAAGACCCGAGACCGCTTCATGGGCATCGGGCAGGTGCTCACCATGCCGATCTTCTTTGCGAGCAATGCGATCTATCCGATTGATCTTATGCCCGGCTGGCTTCGCGCGATCTCATCCGCCAACCCTTTGACCTATGAAGTCGACGCCCTGCGCTCGCTGATGCTCGTCGGGTCCAACAGTCAATATGGTTTGCTCACGGATTTTGCAGTGCTGGTGGCCTTCACCGCCGTCTTCACACTGATCGCCGCGCGTCTCTATCCGCGCCTCACAACCTGAGCAATGGCTGATGAAGCATCTCAACCTGTCACTCGGCGCGGGACCCCGCAGCTGATCGGTGTCGCAAGCCTCTGATATATTGGGCGGCAGAGGGTTCAAGTGACGGCGCCGAATAACAGAATGTCGAGGAAGCGCTTCTCGCAGAGTGAGACGCCCCTTCTGGTCCCGTCCCGCAATCTCTTCCGAACGGCGAAGCAAGGTCCGCTGATCTGAATCAAGGCACGATGGCGCCGCGAAGCTCTACAAGTCTGGTGCGCGTTTCAAAGGGCGAGCTGTGATGCCGGTCCAGAATGCCGAAATCGCAACGATGTTCGATCAGACCGCTGATCTCCTGGAGATCGAGGGGGAGAATCAATTTCGCGTGCGCGCCTATCGTAAGGCGGCGCGCACCGTCGAGAGTTTATCGCAGAGCGTCCGCAGCCTGTTGTCGGCCGAGCAGGATTTGTCCGAGCTTCCGGGGATCGGCAAGGATTTGGCCGGCAAGATCGTCGACATTGTGAAGACCGGGCACTTCGGTCTGCTGGACGCGCTGAAGAAGAAGCTGCCCGGCGAGCTCGGCGAAATCGCAGGACTTCCCGGGCTTGGGCCAAAGCGGGTCAAGCTGCTCTACGACAAACTGAAGGTCCGCACGCTTGACGACTTGCGGCGCGCGATTATGGCCGGGCGGTTGCGCGAGTTGAAGGGCTTCGGTCCGGTGATTGAAAGGAGTTGGCCGAGTCGCTGCAAAAACCAGCCGCCGAGAAGCGGTTCAAGCTCGCGGTGGCGGAAGCGGAAGCCGAGGCGCTGGTCGCCCATCTTCGCGACGGCTGCCGCGTGGTGGTGGCGGGGAGCTACCGACGGCGCCGGGATACTGTGGGGGACCTCGATATTCTCGTCACCGCCGAGCATGGAGCGGCGGTCGGCGAGAAGCTGGTCGCCTACGACAATGTCGCAGAGGTGCTCGCGCGGGGGCAGACGCGCACGGCCGTCGTACTGCGTTCCGGCATTCAGGTCGATATGCGCGTCGTGCCCGAGCAAAGCTACGGCGCTGCGCTGCTATACTTCACCGGCTCCAAGGCGCACAACATCGCGCTACGCGGCATCGCCAACGATCACAACTGGAAGCTCAATGAATATGGCCTGTTCTCCGGTGCACGGCGGATCGCCGGCGCCACCGAGGAGGAGGTCTACAAGAAACTCGGGCTCTCCTATGTTCCGCCGGAAATGCGCGAGGACCGCGGCGAGATCGCTCTCGCTTCGGCGAACGTGTTGCCGAGGCTGGTCACGCTGGAGGACATACGCGGTGATCTCCACGTCCATTCCGACTGGACCGACGGTACGGCCTCGATCGAAGCGATGGCCTCGGCCGCACAGGCCCGCGGCTACGCCTACATGGCGCTTACCGATCACAGCCGGCGGGTCGCTATGTCGCACGGACTCGGTCCCGCCCAGGTGGCGCGGCAGAGTCATGAGATCGACAGACTGAACGCCAAGATGACGGGTTTCACGATCCTCAAAGGCATCGAGGTCGATATTCTCAAGGACGGCCGCTTGGACCTGCCGGATTCAACCCTCGCGCAGTTGGACGTTGTCGTCGCCTCGGTGCATTCGTTCTTCGACCTGCCTCGCGAGGCGCAGACCAGCCGTATTGTACGCGCCATGCAGAACCGCTGCGTCTCCGAACGTCGGCCAGACGGGTGGCCCTCTCATAGCGTAGACGAAGGCAGCAGTCCGGGGTCGGAAGGTCATGGAAATACCCGTTGAAATCGATTTCCAAGGGATGAAGCCGATCGAATCCATTCGGTCGACAATCGATTCAGGCATCGAAGGCCTCGAAAAGCGGTTCGGGCGCATCATCGCCTGCCGCGTCGCGGTCAAGGGCCCGGGCGAACATCATCGAACGGGCGGCCTCTATGAGATCCACATCTGGCTGTCTTTGCCGGATGGCCGGCAAGTGGCCGTGGTCCGCACGCCTCCCGTGGATGAGCGCTATGGCGACCTCCACTTTGCGCTCAACGATGTGTTCAAGCGCGCTCGCCGGGGCCTGCGCGACCAGGTCCGCCGAATGGAAGGCATGATTAAGACGCATGAGGGGGCGCCCATCGGCACGGTGACGAAACTCAACGAAGCATTTGGGTTCTTGCAGACGAACGACGGGCGGGAGATTTATTTTAACGCGAACAGCGTGCTCAATGGAAACTTCGCAAAACTGAAGGTCGGAACGCGCGTGACTTTCACCGAGGAGGTCGGCGAAAAAGGGGCGCAGGCGAGCACGGTGAGGCTCCTCGAACGGCATGGGATGCGCCTGTAGCGAGACCTCGCGGTGTCGGCCGCGCTCGGCGAGGTTCGGGTGGAGACGCGGCGCCGATCGACGCCTCAAAATCAACAGAAGAGGAAGCATGATTATGGAGCGCGTCAGAATTCCCTGGAAGAGTTGGGTGGTAGTCTGCGACGGCGTCAAGGCGCTGACGCTGCGAAATGACGGCGACGCTGAGCTCCTCAATCTCACACTTGTCGATGTCCGCTTTAAGCCCGAACCGCCCACAAGAGAGCTCGGTTCCGACCGGCCGGGACGAGCCTTTCAGTCCCAGGGCTTCAACCGAAGCGCGGAAGATCAAACCGATTTGCATGCCCAGGGGGAGGCTTCCTTTCTGTCAGAGGTTGCGGAGCGGCTCGACAAAGCGGTCCGCGAGCACTCCATCAAGAGCGTCGTCCTGGTCGCGCCGCCCAAAGCTCTTGGCATATTGCGCAAGCGATTGACCCCGGCCGCACTGGCGGTTGTGACGGCGGAAGTGGCGAAGGATTTGGCGCGGTTGTCGACCCCCGAAATCGAGAAGCATCTTGCTGGCTAACGCTGGCGCACGCGCCAGCGCCCCCGATGAGCCTGCAGTTGTCGTGTTGCGGGATAGAGGGAGCGGGCGCGACCGTTTCCTCGAAAGGCATCGTCACGCGGATCAAGAGCAGGCAATTGTGGAGGCGATCGGTCCCGACAAGGAGCGCGCCAGACTGTTGATGTTCCAACCTGCTGTCTACGAATGCGTCGCGCCATCGAGGGGCGGCGTTCGTAAACGTGACAAGGCCTTGTAGCTGAAGCTCATCGCTGTGGGCAATGGCGATGTCGCGATCCTTGAAAGCGCGATCGAGGCGGCGAGCGCGGGCAGAAAGCAAGTCGCTGCGAGAAATTTGCTCGTCTGAACCGAGAGTGGAGATTAGCGATGGCGGAAGCAGCTCGGATCTGGTCGCCCCGCGCCATTCAACCGATCGTTGGCGATGATTATGACGGCGAGCGAGAATTCTGTGAAGAAATATGTTGTGAGGTTGAGCGGCGCGGAACGTGAGCAACTTGAAAAGTCGCTTCGGAAAGGAAAGAGCCCGGCACAGCGGTTGTTGAAGGCGCGCATATTGTTAAAGGCGGATGTCTCGGACGCCGGTGAAGGATGGAGCGACAATGAGATCATCAGGGCTTTGGGAACCAGCGCGTCGATGGTTTACCGAGCGCGCAAACAACTGGTGGAGGAGGGTTTTGAGGCCGTGTTGAGCCGCAAACAACGGGCGATGCCGGCTGTCGCGCGGATTTTTGACGGCGAGAAGGAAGCCAAACTGATTGCCTTGGCTTGTTCCAACCCTCCCAAGGGACGCGTGCGCTGGACCTTGCGGTTGTTGGAGGACAAGGTCGTGGAGCTCGACATTGTCGAGCGCGCCAGTGACAGCACGATTGGGCGTACGCTTAAAAAAACATTCTCCAAGCAGCGTTTCGCCTATGTCCTGAATTGGGAAGAGCCGCGACGGATGAGCGATGAATGGTCGGTTGAAGTATCGACCGATTATCCTCTCTTGGTGAGGAAGTTGGGAGGGCGTCCTCGACGCTTTATCGCACCAACTCACGATCGCGCGCTGGTGGAGGCGCGAGGGTTCGTTGATAGTTTGTCATTGTCCTGAGGACATCGGCGGATCAACCGGGCCGAAGGGCGGTAGAATGATCGGATGGTGACAAGATTCGATCCCTTCTCTCGCTCCTCGCTTTCGTCGGGAGGAACGTTGAGCCGCGTATGACGCAGCGGCGAAGAAAAGACGAAGTTCGCGGAAAAAGTGAACGTCCGCCGAGGGCCTTGTTCTGGGAATTCTCGTCAGCGGCGTATGACCGCCGCCGGCATCGTACTGCAGAATGTCTAAGATAACGAGCGCAATCAGAGACTTTCGCGAATCGATGAGCTTACTTCGGACGCGCCGTTTCGCGACGTTCTGGTGGGCGACTCTGCTGTCCAACATCGGCACGTGGGTTCAGCAGGTGGCGGAGCCGTGGCTCTTACTCAGCCTCGGCGCTTCGCCGTTTTTGATCGGGCTCGACTCCTTTGCGATGAACGCGCCAGTTTGGCTCTTGACGCTAATTGGCGGTCTGCTTGCCGACCGCGCAGATCGCCGACACGTGATCGTGCTTTTCCAATCGGTTCAGATGTTGTGTCCGACTCTGATCGTGGCGCTTTTGCTGACCGGCTCCGTTCAGCCGTTCTTGATCATTATCCTGTCGCTCGTCGTGGGCATTACCGACGCACTCTCGATGCCTTCGTTTCAATCGATTGTGCCGTCAATCGTCGACCGGGAGCAGATTCCCCAAGGTGTCGCCCTGAACTCGACCCAGTTCAATCTGTCGCGCATTCTCGGACCTGCGATTGCCGGCGCGCTAATGGCCAGCATGGGCGCTGTCGCTTGTTTCGCGCTGAACGCGGCGTCTTATATTCCGTTTATTGGCATCGCATTGTGGATATTGCCGCGCGGCGTCCCAAAGCCTGTTGATGGCGACGCATTTGACCGACGGCATCCGTTTGCCGGCTTGAAAGAAATCGCGCGCGCGCCCCATTTTCGAGGTGCGCTGCTCACTGTATTCGCAACCAGCTTTTTCTGCGACCCGTTGGTCACGTTCATCCCGGTGCTCGTGCGCGGCGCCTTCCAGGGCGACGCCAGCCAATTCAGCGCGGCGGTCGCCGCATTCGGCGTCGGCGGCCTGTTCGGCGCATTGGGGCTGCTCGCCGTCCCCGCAAATCAGGATCGACGCCGATGGAGCTCGCGCCTCGCAGTCGGATACGGGCTCGCGGTGGTTCTTATAGCGCTCCTGCCCTGGTTGTGGGGCTTGCCTGCGCTCATGATGTTTGCCGGCGCCACGATGACCATGAGCAACACTTCGGCGAACACCTTGCTGCAAGCGACGGTCAGTCCCTCGGATGCTTGGACAGACTGTGAGCCTCTTCATGCTCGCGACGCGAGGAGGGCTTCCACTGGGTGGCGTGTTGACGGGTCTCTCGATTGAGTTTTTCGGCGTGCGGCACGCGCTTCTGATCAACGGTTCGCTGGCGATAATCGCGCATCTCGTCATCGGTCGAATCTGGGCGCGATCGCCGCTGCCCAAGGAAGGCGTCGCGACGGAGCGGCCTGCGGCGTGAGGCCAACTCCGGCGGCGTTACCCGCACGCTACTGGAATCCATGACAATCCCCATATTCATGTCTCACTGAACGATGGATCGAAACGCTCTATCGAGGTTGGGAGGCGATGACGCAGTGTGAGGCAAGTTCATCAAATCGCCGAGAGCAGGAGAGTGACCATGATGACTCAACACAAGCCAGCGCCGGAATTCTCGCCGACGTAGCGCTTGCCGAGACGGCGCTCGGGTCGGTTGCGCAGGAGCTCAAGTCCCCCGCCCTGCCGCCGCCGCGACCAAAACTCACGCGCACCCTACGGCTTCCGGAACGGCAGTTCGTAACCTTCGCACAGACGGTGGGATACCCGCGCGCCTGAGCGCGGATCCGGGCAAGCAGTACGAACCCCGGAGGCGCATAGTGACTAAAGCGCCGAGCGGCGGCACGCGGATATTCCGGGCATCGCAAGCTTCCATTCGCGGCATGCTGGTCCACTAGACCAGCACATCGAGGACCTCGCCTTCGGCGTCGACGGCGCGCCTAATGCACTTCTTATGTGGCGCCAGGCCGGAATTGCGTTCGACCATCGCGTTCTGAACTTCGATGGCGCAACGCACGGCGTCCACGACGCTGCGGAACTCAACGATAAGTCCTGACCGCGGGCGGCCGTCGCGGCCCGGCCGCACGTTGGCGGACCCCCTCTCTCATCGGCTCCTTGCAACCATACTCTCAATTTGCGACAAAACCCATCATGCGGCCGGCGGGGCGTTGACCGGGGGATTCGGTCGCGCCGGCACCTCGGAGCGGAGTTCTGGCTTGGGGCGCGGAATCTCGCTGCCTTTCAGCACCTCGTGCGTCAGCAGCGCCTCGGCCGCGGTGTCCAGCAGCTCGCGATTGTCGCGCAGGATCGCCAGCGCCCGCTCCAGCGCACGGTTCAGCAAGCCGCGCACGGCGTCGTCGACTTCGCGCGACGTCGCCTCGCTGAACCGCCGCGGCCGCCAGAACACGCCGGGCTCGTTTAAGAACTGCCCCTGTTCGGTGTCCCACGCCACCGGCCCCAGCCCGGCATCCATGCCGAAGCGCAGCACCATGCCGCGGGCAATGTCGGTGGCCTTCGCCAGATCGTCCGCCGCCCCTGTGGAGACGTCCGACCCGATCAGCGTCTCCGCGGCGCGGCCGCCCATCAGCACGGCCATGCGCGCCTCCAGCTCGTTCCTGCCCAGCAGGAAGCGGTCCTCGGTCGGGTGCTGCATGGTGTAGCCGAGGGCGGCGACGCCGCGCGGGATGATCGAGACTTTCTGCACCGGGTCGATGCCAGGGATTGCAAGCGCCACCAGCGCATGGCCCATTTCGTGATAGGCGACGATGCGCCGCTCGCGCGGGATCAGCACGCGCGAGCGGCGCTCCAGGCCCGCCACGATCCGTTCCACGGATTCGGCGAAATCCTCCATGGCGACGGCATCCGCCCCGCGTCGCGTCGCCTGCACCGCGGCCTCGTTGGCGAGATTGGCGAGATCGGCCCCGGTGAAGCCAGGCGTCAGCGCGGCGATCGCGTCGAGATCGACATCGTCGGCCAGTGTCAGCGGCTTCAGATGCACCTTGAGGATTTGCGCGCGGCCCTTCTTCTCCGGCCGGTCGACCAGCACCTGGCGGTCGAACCGCCCGGCGCGCAGCAGCGCGGGGTCCAGCACTTCGGGCCGGTTGGTCGCCGACAGCACAACGATCGCCACCGACCGATCGAAACCGTCCATTTCGGCCAGCAGCTGATTCAGCGTCTGCTCCTTCTCGTCCTGTCCGCCTAGCGGCGAGGCGCCGCGGGTACGCCCCAGCGCGTCCAACTCGTCGATGAAGATGATGCAAGGCGCCAGCTTGCGCGCCTGCTCGAACAGGTCGCGCACGCGGGCGGCGCCGACACCCACGAACATCTCCACGAACTCGGCGCCGTTGGTCGAGAAGAACGGTACCCCGGCCTCGCCGGCGACGGCACGCGCAAGCAGCGTCTTGCCGGTGCCGGGCGGCCCGACCAGCAGGATGCCGCGCGGAATATGCGCGCCGAGCCGCTCGAATGCCTCTGGCCGTTTGAGGAAGTCGACGATTTCGCGCAGTTCCGCCTTCGCCTCGTCGACGCCGGCGACGTCCTCGAAACTGGTCTGCACGCCGATCTCCGCCACCAGCTTGGCGCGGGACCGGCCGACCGAGAGCATGCCACCGAATAGGCCGCCGCCGGTGCCGCCGCGACTGCCCATCATGTAGCGCGACGCCACGAGCCAGACGCCCACGAACAGCAGCGGCGGCAGCACCCAGCCCAGCAGGGTGCCGAGCAGGCTGCCGCTGGCGGCGCCGCTGAATTCCACGCCGTGCTTCGCCAGCTCGACAGCAATGTCCGGCGGCACCCGCAGCGTGGTGAAGCCGGTGGCGCCGTCGGCCTGCCGCTGCTTGAACTCGCCGCGGATGATGTCGTCGGCGACGGTGATTTTGGCGATCTTGTCCTGGGCCAGGTACTGCTCGAACTGGCTGTAGGGAATCGGCGCGGGGCCGGCGCCGAACTGGTTGAACACGCTCAGCGCGAGCAGAACGCCGGCCGCCACCCACAGCAGCTGCGACGCGTTGAATTTAGGCAAATTCGGTTTCGGCGCACCGGATCGCGGCTTGGCTGGCGTTGGCATGGTGCGGTCCTGAGGGCTTTGTCACGTTGGCGCTTATTGCCTATCAATAGCGGAGGTCGGGCGTCGACCGTAATGAGCAGAATCAATGATTTGCTTTCAAACCGCCGAACTGAAACTGCTTGAAAAGCACCTAGCACAAGCCCGCGCTTCATGTTCATCGCGCAGGCGACGAATTGCAGGTGGCAATTGTTGCGCGCTAGCCCGAGATACCGAACCCGCGCCATTCCATACCAGTTCTTCATTGTCGTGTTGGACCGCTCGACCCCGGAGCGCACGCTCGAAGCCGTCGTGTTGAACCACTTCTGCCAATTCTTCAGCGGCTTGTTGCGCTGGGCCTTGTAGGCGATCTTGTCGTCGATGCCTTGGCTGGCGAGCTTTTCCCGTAGGG
>Ga0182024_10008068_pt1 | contig 22405 bp, 20 predicted proteins | sample P32metaG_FD_120480 | JGI IMG/M metagenome (GOLD analysis project Ga0182024, IMG submission 120480) | Permafrost microbial communities from Stordalen Mire, Sweden - P3-2 metaG (Illumina Assembly) | ecosystem: Environmental > Terrestrial > Soil > Wetlands > Permafrost | place: Sweden: Stordalen... | reverse complement strand
TCAGCAGCCAATTCCAGAGAAACCATCAAGTGGGAAGACGGGAATGAATATCCTTTGATCAAGCTCGAGATTTCAAATACTTCTCATCCCTTTTTTACCGGCAAGAATGTGCTGGTGGATACCGCAGGTCGCATTGATAAGTTCAAGAAACGCTACGCAAAAAAACCTGAATAAATTTTCACCCTATTTGCAAATCCCTTTCTGTTTTTCAGAAGGGGATTTTTGCTTGCGTGAAAGTCAACCGCTGAAGGGTTGAAGGTTGATTGCCTTTTTGTGCGAATCAGCCATCAACAAAAAATATTATTTTTAACCATGCAACCCACACTGATCGACGGATCCTTTGCAGAAGATTTTTTTCCTTTCTGCCTTACCCGTTCAATTGCGGATATCCGCTGCGGTATACTTAGTATCAGGCAGAAATGGGAACAGTTTTTTCCGGATTCGGATACGCAAAGTGAAGCAGTTGAAATCCCTGCCATGCTGCTTCCGGACGATCAGTTGATCGGGGCCATACGCAGCGGAAAGGAACGTGAAATTCGGGAAGCCATTTCTCAAGGCACCATGCTTCAAAATCAGGCGGATATTGTCAGGCAGAATGAGCGCGAGATAAAAAGCGACTTCCAACTCATTTGCAAGGGTCGAAAATCTCGACCTATCCCGGCATCAAACCGGATCATTCTTTCTGAATCGATGGAAGGAACCAAATCGCAGGAACAGATTTTCCTTGAAGCAGGAGCGGTGGTGGAACACTGCATCCTGAATGCAACTGAAGGGCCAATTTATATTGGAAAAGACTCCCTGATTATGGAAGGCAGCATGATCCGCGGCCCCTTTGCGCTGGGAGAAGCTTCGGTGTTGAAAATGGGAACGCGCATTTACGGTGCAACAACGATAGGTCCTCACAGCACAGTTGGAGGTGAAATTAAAAATAGCGTGATATTTGGCTATTCAAACAAGGCTCACGAAGGTTATCTGGGCGACTCAGTGATCGGTGAGTGGTGCAACCTCGGTGCAGGCAGTTCCAATTCAAATGTTAAGAATAATGCGGGCTCCATTAAATTATGGAACCCATTGAAAAATAAGTATTCTGACGAAGGCGTAAAATGCGGTCTGTTTATGGGAGATTATAGCAGGTCCGCTATAAACACAGCTTTCAATTCCGGCACGGTGGTGGGCGTATCCGCGAATGTATTTGGAAGAGGACTGACGCCAACCTATCTTTCCTCCTTTAGCTGGGGATTTGATCCTGTGAGAATTTATAATTTTGAAAAGGCGATCCAACATATCGGCCAATGGAAAAAATTGAAAAACAAATTACTTTCGACAGCTGAAATAAACCTGTTGAGAACTATTTTTGATCAACAAAAACCTTTATGATGAGAAAACAATTTGCCGCAGCAAACTGGAAAATGAACCTGACCTACCAGCAAGCCGCCGAATTATTAAAAGCCGTTATATCTGCGGATCTTGAACTGAATGAAAACCGGGTTGTATTGTTTGCCGTTCCCTTCCCTTATCTTGAACTGGCCAACGGGAGTGTTCTTCAAAAAAAATACTATTTCACTGCGGCCCAAAATTGTTCAAACAAAAAATCAGGCGCCTTCACTGGCGAAGTTTCTGCCGAAATGCTGAAATCGCTTAATGTTTCCTATTGTCTTGTCGGTCACAGTGAAAGGCGTGAGCATTTCGGAGAAACAAACGAAATGCTTTCAGAAAAGGTTATGATCTGCCTTACTTACGGGATGACCCCTGTTTTTTGTTGTGGGGAACCTCTTCAGATCCGCGAACAAAATACACAAAATGATTTTGTGAAAAAGCAACTAAATGATTCCCTGTTTCCGTTGTCCGCCCAACAACTCTTAAAGGTTGTCATTGCCTATGAGCCCGTATGGGCTATCGGTACAGGAAAGACGGCGACCAATGAACAGGCTCAGGAAATGCATGCCTATATTCGCTCGGTTTTGGAAGAGCATTTCGGCAGGGAAGTGTCACAGAAAATCTCCATTTTATATGGAGGAAGTGTGAAAGCCAATAATGCAAAAGAATTATTTGCCTGCGGGGATGTGGACGGTGGGCTCGTCGGCGGTGCTTCGTTAAACGCATCCGATTTTATTGAAATTGTTCGGGCATTAAAATAGCTTTTTCAGATTCCCCAAGATGAAGAGAACGGCAAACCTTATTGTTCAACACCTACTCTGGAGAGGGTTTTATTTTTTTTCCGTTCTTATTCTGAATATTCTGATCTCCCGTTTTTTTGCTGCGGAAAAAAGCGGGCAGATTTTCTACATTATCAATAACCTGGCATTTGTGCTGCTGCTGGCAAGCATTAGTCTGGAATCCGGTGCGGCCTTCTATATTTCTTCCGGAAAAATGGATGCCGTCCGGATGGCGCGATTTTGTTTGTTATGGACCATAATAGCAGGCGGCCTCGCTGGCCTGGGTTGGTGGCTTGGTCTCCGGTTTACACATTCAACATTTTTTGGAACCACCGGCTTTCTCGGAGCCAGTTTGCTCTTTATCGGAGGCGTATTGCTGACGAGTTTCTTCAATGCGCTGTTTTACTCGAAACAGCAATTCGGTCTTCCGAATAAATTATTATTGGGGGTCAACATTTGCCTCATCATATTATTGATCCTTGGAAGGCAGACTCCCGGGATCAGAGACCATTTTATACTACTTTACTTTATCTCTTATGCCGTTCAGGGAGTATTGCTGATGGTTAGCTTTTTCATCTCTTATCCGGAAAAAACCGGCAGAGGGTTCCCGCCATCAGGAGTTTTAGCAAAAGCAATCAGGTACTCGCTAATAGCGCTCACAGCCAATATCATTTATTTTCTGGTGAACCGGATGGATTACTGGTTTGTGGCGCACTACTGCTCTGCCCGGGACCTGGGAAACTATATTCAGGCTTCCAAACTGGGCCAGATGCTACTCATTGTGCCATCTATATTAGGAGCCACCCTTTTCCCTTTGTTGTCTTCGGGTAAACATGTAAACAGCAGCACTGAACTAAAGTCGGTCGTACGTGTATTATTATGGATCAATCTTGGCATTTGCATTCCCCTTATCTGTTTTGGTAATTATCTGCTGCCTTTGATATTCGGGAAGAGTTTCGATGAAATGTATATCCTGTTTATTCTGCTGATACCAGGCATCCTTTCACTTACAGCCAATTATCCTGTCGCCGCATGGTTTTCTGCCAGGGAAAGGATTCGGGTAAATATTTCAGGAGCCTTAATCTCCATGTTATTGATTATTGCCGGTGATGTTATTTTACTGCCTTACGCCGGCGTTCGCGCTGCTTCCTGCGTGAGCAGTGCCGGATATTTTTGTTATTATTGTTATATGCAGGCTATTTACCGGAAAGAAAACCCTTCTTCAATAAAAGATTTTTTATTTATCCGGAAGAATGATCTGAAATGGATATATCAGTTGATGAAAAGCAAATTTTCCGGCATGTTTCCTGAAAAACCAATTGCACCATAAATCAACAGCATGAAAAAGGTTTTATGGCTGGCGAGTTGGTATCCGAATAAAACAAATCTCTTTACCGGAGATTTTATACAACGCCAGGCCATTGCCACAGCCAGGTTCGAGCCTCTTAACCTCATTTTTGTTACCAAAGATTTACCTATAGATCAATCGAATTCCAATCAGGTCCCATTATCCGCTCCTGAGGAATCCAATATTCACGAATACATTCGCTATTATCCCGAATCCAGGTCATCGTTTGCTTTCTTTTTCAAATTCCATTCCCTGTGCCAGTACTTTAGAGAACACCTTGCAATATTGAGGGAGTTAAAGAAAAAACAGGAGATGCCTGAAATTGTGCATGTGCAGGTAGCCATGAAGGCCGGTCTGATCGCTTTGTATTTAAAAAAAAGATACCAGATACCATTTGTGATTACGGAGCATTGGTCGGGCTATTTCGATGAAGGAATTGATGCTTTAAAGAATAAAGGGTTCCTGTTTAGGTTTTTCGTGAAAAAAATATTTCAGCATGCTTCATTTTTTCTTCCGGTTACACGCAACTTGGGAGAAAGAGTAAATCAAACAATCACGCAGATACCTTCAATGGTGATTCCAAATGTGGTGGATACCACATTATTCAATATGGTGGATTGCATGGAGCCGTCAAGGTTCAGGTTCATTCATGTTTCTTCTTTGCTGGATCTGAAAAATCCGCAGGGCATCATTGCCGCATTTGAAAAATTAATCGAATCCGAAATGGATGCGGAACTGGTTATCGTTGGTCCTCCATCCACAGATGTTCAGAAAATGGCAGTTCAGAAAAATCACTTAAAAGGCCGGTTGTTTCTAACAGGCGAAATCAGCTACAAAGAGGTGGCACAGGAATTAAAAAAAGCATCCGCATTTGTTCTTTTTAGTTGGGTGGAAAGTTTGCCCTGTGTAATCCTCGAATCCCTTTGCTCCGGGATTCCGGTAATCAGCTCCAGGGTTGGGGGCATTGAGGAGGCTGTGGGTAAAGAGAATGGGATCCTGATAGATGCAGGCGATGAATCCCAGCTTCTGGATGCCATGAAAACCATGATCGCCGGTTATTCGGGCTATGATAAAAAAATCATGAGCCGGAATGCACAATTATTATACGGCTATGATACGGTAGGCAAACAATATGCAGAGGTTTACCGGCAGGTCCTCAATCCAGGCTAAGTCCCTTTAACGATACAAATCATAAATATTTGCCGGAATGGAATTTGCCAGCTGTTCTGTTTCTTTTGTATCCAGCGGACTTGCATCCATGGCTGCCACGGCTTCATTCAAATGTTCCATGGTGCGGATTCCAATAACAGCCGAACTGATTGTCTTATTCCCGAGCACAAATTGAAGGGCCGTCTGTGTTGCCTTTCTTTTTTCATCCGACAATTCCCAGACTGCAGCTGCGGCCATTTTCACCTGGTCTGCGCTATATTTTAAATATACTTTTGCAGTTTTTGAAACGAGTAATCCGCCCGCCAGCGAACCCCTTGCTAAAACCCCGATTTGATTTTTATATAGAAGGTCCAGCATTTCTTCTTCCGGACGCCGGTCAAGCAGGCTATATTGCATCATAACACTTACAATATTGGAACGCCGGACATATTCCCGGATCACCTGGGGTCGGATAGATGAAGTTCCATAGAACAGGATCTTTCCCTGGGCCTTCAGCAATTCAAATGCTTCAATGATCTCATCTATGGGATCTTCGATTGTTCCTCCATGCAGCTGATAAAGATCTATATACTCGGTCTGCAATCGCTTCAAACTTTTTTCCACACCTTCGAGTATGTATTTTTTAGAAGGAACCCAGTCCAGTCCGCTGTCATCCGGCTTCCGACGGTTGCCAATTTTGCTGGCCAGGATTATCTTTTGACGCATTCCCTTAAAAGTTCTTCCCAGCAACTCTTCATTCTGCCCATTTTGGTAAATATCAGCCGTATCAAAAAAATTTATACCCAGGGAAAAAGCCTGATTTAATATTTTTTCGGAATCAGAATTAGTGGCATCAAGCGACATGCATCCAAAACCGATGCGACTGATCTTCAAGGATGATTTCCCCAATAATTGATATTGCATGAGCAGGGTTTTGCGCGAATCGTTGAATAATTTTTGGAAGCCCAAGGTCCTAATAATTTAGGTGACAGAAACTAAAAAAGCCTTATTCGTTCAGCGTTTAGGGTTCGGGGTTCACCGTATCTTTGGTAAATGGATGAAGTGTCGGGGATAAGTCGGCATAATAAGATCAGACGCCTACTGAAGCGGATCCTTGACCGTGCGGGCAATGAAAAATTGAGGAATAATCTTTTGCAGGCCGTTCCTTTCTGGATTGCCTCCATACTGACCGGACTTGCCGCTGCATTTTATTCTAAAATTTTCCTGCTGGCTGAAAGTTCTACATCGCGTTTATTTCTTGGAACACCCTGGCTTTTATTTTTAGTTACCCCATTTTGTTTTTTATTAGGCTGGTGGCTGATCGTACGTTTTGAACCCCTTGCCAGAGGCAGCGGCATTCCCCAGGTAATGGCTGCCATTGAACTGGCCAATCCCAGGGATGATTTCAAAATAAAAAAACTCTTAAACCTCAGGGTCATTCTGGTGAAAATATTATCCAGTTTTAGCATGATCCTGGGAGGCGGATTGATCGGCAGGGAGGGGCCAACCATTCAGATCGCAGGTTCCATATTTCGACTGATCAATCAATGGCTACCCGGATGGTGGCCCAAGATTTCCAAGAGAAATATGATCATGACCGGTGCTGCCGCAGGTCTCGCTGCTGCATTTAATACTCCGCTTGGCGGAATTGTTTTTGCAGTCGAAGAACTCACAAAAACCCATATCAGTTATTTCAAGACCGCACTTTTCTCGGCAGTCATTATAAGCGGACTTACTGCCCAGGCATTCTTCGGGCCTTATTTGTATCTCGGGTATCCAGGTGTGAATAATCTTTCCTTTTATATTTTTCTGGGAGTCATCCTGGTAGCATTGCTTACGGGCCTCGCCGGCAGCATTACTTCCAGACTAATCCTCTGGCTGATGAATTGGAAAGCAAGCTTGAAAAAGCGGAACTACCATATAATCTATGTTCTGTTATGCGGATTGGCAGTCGCCTTGCTAGCCTATTTTACGCGTCCCTGGTTAATCGGATCGGGTAAGCAGATCATGACGACGGTATTATTCACATCCCAAAAATATCTTCCCTGGTATGCGCCATTAGTGCGCATAAGTGGCTCCATCATTTCTTATTCAACGGGAGCAGCGGGAGGCGTATTTGCACCGGCACTCGCTTCCGGCGCAAGTATCGGATCCGTGCTTTCATCCTGGATGCACTTATCAGATTCCGACACCAATCTTCTTGTCCTTTCCGGCATGGTCGGATTTTTAACCGGTATAACCCGCACGCCATTTACCTCGGCAATCCTGGTGCTCGAGATGACAGACCGCCACAGCCTCATCTTTTATTTAATGCTCGCCGGCATGCTCGCCGGAATCGTATCTGTATTAGTAGATAAGCATTCTTTTTACGATCATTTGAAAATTCAGTACCTGCGAGAAATGGAAGTCCATCAGCCATCAACCATCAACTATCCACCAAATTAAGTACCTTCGCGCACCCATGAAGTACATCCGGAATTTTAGTATTATAGCTCATATTGACCACGGAAAATCCACACTGGCCGACCGCCTTTTGCAAATGACGCATACCATCAGTGACCGGGACATGATGGAGCAGGTGCTGGACGATATGGACCTTGAGCGGGAGAAGGGTATTACTATTAAAAGCCATGCCATCCAGATCAGCTATACCTACAAGGGCCAGGATTATACCCTTAACCTGATCGATACACCGGGCCATGTGGATTTTAGTTATGAAGTGAGTCGCGCCTTGGTCGCATGCGAAGGCGCTTTACTCCTGGTAGATGCTTCCCAGGGCATTCAGGCACAAACCATTTCCAATCTTTATCTCGCCATCGAAAACGACCTGGAGATTATTCCGGTAATCAATAAGATCGACATGGACGGAGCCATGGTGGAAGAGGTTACCGACCAGATCATTGAACTCATTGGATGCAAAAAAGAAGATATTCTTTTAGCCAGCGCCCGAACCGGCCTTGGTGTAGACGCCATACTGGAAGCGATCGTGGAAAGGATTCCTGCGCCGGTGGGAAATCCCGATATTCCTTTGCAGGCCCTGATATTCGACAGCGTTTTTAATTCATTCCGCGGGATTATTGTCTATTACAGGATACTCAATGGCGTGCTGAGAAAAGGCGACAAGATCAAATTTGTTTCTACAGGATTGGATTACGATGCGGATGAGATTGGCATATTGAAAATGGGCCTGATTCCGAAACCAGAACTGCGTGCAGGTGATGTTGGCTATATCATCACCGGAATCAAGAATGCCAAGGAAGTAAAAGTGGGAGATACCCTCACGCTTGCATCCAATCCGAATCCGCAAATGATCCAGGGTTTTGAAGAAGTGAAACCCATGGTCTTTGCCGGAATCTTTCCTATCAATACGGAAGATTTTGAAGAACTGCGCGAATGCATGGATAAGCTGCAGTTGAACGATGCATCCCTTACCTATGAACTGGAAACTTCCCAGGCCCTGGGTTTTGGTTTCCGATGCGGATTCCTGGGCATGCTGCATATGGAGATCATCCAGGAACGGCTGGAAAGAGAATTTAATCAAACCGTTATTACTACGGTTCCCAATGTGAGCTTTATTGCCCATGTGAGTAATGGCGATACGATCCAGGTAAATAATCCCGCTGAAATGCCTGACCCGACCCGAACCGAAAATATTGAAGAACCTTACATAAAAGCGCAAATCATTACCAAGCCAGAATACATTGGAAATATTATTACTTTATGTTTAGGTAAGCGCGGTATTTTATTGGATCAGAACTATTTAACTCCAACACGGGTTGAGCTTCATTTTGAGTTGCCGCTAACAGAAATCGTGTTTGACTTTTACGACAAGCTGAAAGGCCAGACCCGGGGTTATGCATCATTCGATTATCATCCAATAGGTTACCGCGACAGTGATATCGTAAAAATGGATATTCTTCTCAACGGCGATAAAGTGGATGCGCTGAGCGCCTTGATCCATCGCAGCCGTGCTCAGGATTTCGGACGCAAGCTTTGCGAAAAACTCAAAGAACTCTTGCCGCGCCAGCAGTTTCAGATAGCCATCCAGGCAGCCATCGGCTCCAAAGTCATCGCCCGCGAAACCATTAGTGCGCTGCGGAAAGATGTAACTGCCAAATGTTACGGCGGCGACATATCCCGCAAACGCAAACTTCTTGAAAAACAAAAAGAAGGTAAGAAGCGTATGCGCCAGGTAGGGAATGTTGAAATTCCACAGGAGGCTTTTTTGGCAGTACTGAAATTAGATGAATAGGCAGTTATCCTTCGATCATGACGATTGATCAAGTAATTCATACCATCATATCATGGGATACCCTTTTATCCAAGGGAATGAAAAAATATATTCATTATTATTCAATGAGAAATTTTGCGATTCACTATCCCGAAATTCCTGATCAGGAAGCACTCAAACACATTTCAGACTTATTGACGCTTTACGTGGAAGAGGTAATAGCTAACAACTATAACTTTAACTCAAAGTCTGGCTATTATTTAGGAGAAAAATACTTAAACAAGCTCTCTCCTTACTATAGACGCATGCTTAATTTCAGTTCCAGGTTACAATTCAAATACGTTTTGCTGTTGGGAATTCCGGCGGACGGCCTTTTGTATATAACCGGAATATCATCACACTGGCATTTCCCTGCAGTCACGATTGCCCTATTTTTATATTATCTCTTTATAACTTTTTTGAAAGAACCAAAAGGTTATGTATACGGATTTTTTTATTGAACGTAATCCAATCTTCAGAGAGCGTAGTAATGCCCTACTTAGCATCCGCCTTTTTCTTGTTAATATCCGACTGTTCTTTTAATTTGTTTTCGTCAATGCCACCGGCATCGTTAAGGATCTTGAGATCCTGAGGATACTGGCCGTCATGGAGTGCAATATTGAAAACCTTGATTATATGGAACCATTTCCCATTCTGCCAGCGGAATCCTTCATAGTCGCCGTCGGGCACATAAGTGTCCTTTCTTAATGGCTCGTTGGATTCGGAAATCAGGTGATCGTATACAATCATATTCAGGCTGGAGTCGTAGTTGAAGGTGGTGCCTGCATCCTTGTTGTATTCAATGCAGAACCGCATCTGATTTTTTCCAAAGGAATTCGCCGTGTCATTCTTGAATGAAAAATACGGACCCCCGAATTCAGGTTCACCACGTTCATCGAACGTGAGTATGTCCATCCACTTTTTATTGCTGCCAATATCATAACTGTCAAATCCCAGAAGCGTATAAACCGGTTTCCCCTGATATGTATTCTCAATGATCCGGTAATAGATGGCGCCAATCCAGTTGGCAGCTGTACGGACCGAATCCTCGGGTTTTGAAGTGAACATAGAGGCGTCATGCAAAGGGATAAGTTTAAGAGATCCGTCCTCCGTTCTTTTTTGAATGGCCCCGCGCTGGATGTAAACGAACTCATCTTTCTTGACCTGCCAGGTAAAAATGCGGAAACTGCTGTCCGGTGCATATAATTTTGAGATGGTCTGAAGGGAATCGAAAGGATAATAAAATGAATTCGGGACCTTCAGCGCCCTGACCAGCATGCGGACAAAAAAGCTGTCTGACCGAAATCGCTGCTCAGGTTCTGGTGCATTGACAATATCGTCTGCAAAATGCGACAAAGAATCCTGGTGACGATCCAAAGCCAGCTTCGACTGTGCCGGGAGCTGTTGTGCAAAACCCTGTTTCAGCCCTGAAAAAATGAGAATAAGAAGAAAATAAAAATACCTTCTCCGGATATGGAACATATGGTAGATATTCTGGGTACTAAAGTACATGTAAGATCAGGAAATCCCCGTTAACACTGGGATTCTTTGAAAATTTTATGATTTCATAAGCGCCTGGGCAAATTCATCCAGATTGCTATAGTTCAGGTCAATTAATTCGTGAGGGAAAATCATTTCCGCATTGGTCGTACGTAGAAAAACCGTAACCATACCTGCATTTTTCCCAAAGCCCATATCACTGATATTATTGCCGATTATCATTGATTTACTGAGGTCAATATCGGGGAAGTCCCGCGCAGCCTGAAATGCCATACCCGGATTAGGTTTGCGGCAGGGGCTGGCAACTTCCAAATCCAGACAATAATATATCCGGTCGATTATGCCGCCTTTTTCAAGAATGGTTTTCAACATGTTCTTGTGAATATCTTCCAGGTCGTCCAGGGTCATAAGCCCTTTCCCAATTCCCCTTTGATTAGTAGTGAGGATAAGACGATGAAAGCGGCTATTAAAGAATGCAATGTTTTCCGGCACGTGAGGATAGAATATAAATTCCGGCCAGTTCCGCACGTAGGTGCCGGGGTTTTCAAAATTGAGCACGCCGTCACGGTCAAGGAACAGGGTCCAGCTCTTGTCTATTTTACCCAGATCAAATGCCATCAGGAAATATGTTGAATCAATTCTGACTGAGCGCGGCGATAATCTTCCGGAATACCAATGTCAATGAAATAACCGGGTGACACGATGCCGAAGATCTTTCCATCCCGGTATTTTTTTTCAAGATAATCCTTCTCAAAGGAAAAAACGGCAGGAAAAGACATGGATAAAAATGCAGGCACATTCAGGATATACACACCCCCATTAATGAATCCGCTTTCCATATATTTTTTTTCGCTGAATCCAATTAGCTGCTGCTGACTGTTCAATTCTACTGTTCCATACCTGTCAACCCCTTGCATCTGCTTTAACGCCACAGTACATGCTGATTTCCGATCCTGGTGAAAAGAAGAAATTTCCTCCAGGTTCAATCTGAAGAATGTATCTGCATTCAATACAACAACGTCTCTGCTGCTTGCATGATGACAAGCCTGATAAAGTGCTCCACCCGTTCCAAGCGGCTCATGCTCTAAGGAAAATGCATATTCAGGAGGAGAGAACTTGCTTTCAACAAATTGCTCGATGTCTTCTTTCATGTATCCCAGGGCAAAGACGAAGCGACGTATTCCCTGGTTCCTGTAATATCCAAGGATCCAATCCAGAAATGGTTTGCCTGCCACGGGTGCAAGGCATTTGGGAAGCCCGGGCACTTCAGACTTTAACCGTGTACCCAAACCTCCGGCAAGAACAATGGCCTCAGAAATCATGCGAAATGAACGCTTAGGATTTGAAAAATTCTCTCTCCACAAGTTCGCAAATGATATGGCCGATCAGCATATGCGCTTCCTGGATACGCGGGGTATCCGAAGAAGGCATATTAAAGATATAATCGCACAGGGTTTTCATCTTTCCACCAGTTTCACCAGTGAATCCGATGGTAATAACCCCCATTTCGCGTGCAGTTTCAAATACGCGCACCATATTTTTTGAATTGCCGGAAGTGGACAATCCAACGAGTATATCCCCCGGATGTGCAATGCCCCTGATCAGCCTTGCATAAACTTCATCATAACTGTAATCATTGGCCACCGCAGTGAGATACGAAGTATTACAGTGCAGGGCCTCTGCGGGAAGAGCATGACGGTCAGTATAAAACCTTCCGGAAAACTCGGCCGCAAGATGTTGCGCATCCGCAGCGCTTCCGCCATTTCCTGCAAAATAAACACGTTTACCTTCCTGAAAGGCTTTCACGATCAGATCAACGACCTGAGCGGTGCACTTCATCAGCCTTTCATCGGCCAGCAGTTTTTGTTTAACAGTTATCGATGCGGAAACAATTCTTTTAATATCCTCCTGCATAATTTATAAAATTTAAATGGTCCAGGTGGTTAGCCCATGATCAACGAACTGATAAGATTTACAATGACCGCCGAAACTATTCAGCTTCTCAATCACCTTATATTTGCTGTTACCCGGACAATAAAATATCATAAAACCTCCGCCTCCAGCTCCGGAGATCTTGCCACCTGTAGCACCCGCTGATTTTGCCGCGACATAAATATCTTCCATCCGGTCATTGGAAATGCCTTCTGCCATTCTTCGTTTTTGCTCAAAGCCGAAATCCAGAATCTCACCGATCTCATTCAGGCGCCCCCGGAGCAGGGCTTCTTTCATGCGTAAAGATTGCTGTTTCAGCTGGTGCATGGCCTCAATGGACGAACCCATTTTGTTGATCACGTTCTGGCTTTGTTTCTCAATGATCCTCGCGGATTCACGGCTAGTCGCAGTATAGTAAAGCACGAGGTTATTTTCCAGTTCGAATAAATACTGTTGTTTCACGCGCAGTGGATTCACAATTACTTTTTCGTTGTCAAAAAACTCCATATAGTTTACACCGCCGAATGTCGCAGCATATTGATCTTGTTTCCCACCCGCCATTTTCAGGTCCTTTCTTTCAATTTCATAGGCAAGATGTGCAATATCATATTCCCCCAGGGGTAGCTTTAACATTTCCGCAAAAACACCTACCATGGCCACAACGAGTGTGGAAGAAGTACCCAGTCCGGATCCGGGAGGAGCATCTACGAAAGTGGATAATTTAAATCCCGAAGGAATCTCCTGAAATTGTTTCCGTATGCGATCATAAACACCTTTGTGCAAATCCAGCACACCATTCAATTCTACGGGAGAATCTTTTTGAATTACCTGCTTCGACTGAAAATCAATCGCTTCAAAATGAACTTCATTGTTATCTGTGAGTTCGATATTGGCATAAGCATAAAGAGATACCGTGGCATTGAGGATGGCGCCTCCGTAAAGATCGCTGTATGGGCTTACATCCGTTCCGCCTCCGGCAAGTCCGATGCGCAGCGGCGCCTTACTTCTGTATATCATGGGATAGGCCAAGGATAGTATTTACGAGGTTCTTCCAGGAATATTTTTTCTTCTCGGTGCGAAGATGAGGAATAAAATAATCTTCACCTAATTCATAGAAACGCAGGATGGCTTTGGCAATTGCTGCAGGCTCGGGTTCAGCAACCAGTCCGGTCTGTTCATGGATCACGTGTTTGGCAAGGCTTCCCGCGTTGCTTACGATCATGGGTCGCTCAAAATGATAGGCGAGTGGCGTAACGCCGCTTTGTGTTGCATGTCTGTAAGGCTGAACCACAGCATCTGCTGCGCACAAATAATTTTGCACTTCCCTATCGGGAATAAAATCCGTTTTGAGAATAATACGGTCCGTTATTCCCAATTCTGAAATAAGCTGCTGATACAAGCGCTTGTCATCATAATATTCTCCTGCTATGAGCAAGCGAATGCCCGATTCGCGGATACCTGGTTCAGCCATGGCTCGCAAAAGAATATCCAGTCCCTTGTATTTTCGGATAAACCCAAAAAAAAGAATGATCTTATCTGTGGGTGAAATATCCAGTTTCAACCGTATGCTCAATATTTTTCTTGCTTCTTCTTTGGGTATGATCCCTCCGAAATTATCGTAGAGCGGATGGGTAACTTTTTTAGCAGGCTTTTCTTTTTCAAACCTTCTCAGGTCATGCATCACTTCATCGCTCATAGTAATGAAAGCATCGCAGCTTTTTAAAAAGTATTTCGTGAATGCAAGATCGCCTGGCCGTTTCTCATGTGGCAGCACATTGTCAGTAATGGCAACAATAATCGTTTTCCGGTTCTTTCTTACCTGTCTTAATATAGTTCCGAGCGCCGGACCCATAAAGGGAAGCCAGTAACGTACAACAACCAGGTCCGGCGCTTCTTTTTTCAAACGGAGTCCGGTCGAAATCCAATTGAATGGATTGATAGAATTGATCAGGGTATGGATTTCGATATTCTGGGGTGGCGGATCAGAAGAATATTGTGTTGTTCCCGGAAAAAGAAATCCGGGATATTGTAATGAAAAGGAATAGATGGAGGCATCGTAGCCTTCTTCTGAAAAGGCCTTGCATAGGCGCTGGTCAAATGTCGCCAGGCCGCCGCGAAGGGGATAAGCGGGTCCTATGATAACCACTTTCATAATCCGATTCTCTTTTCAACCAGATAAGCATTTCTGTTTGGGGCATTGCGCGAGATGAGTTCTGCGATAAATCCGGTGACGAATAATTGTGTGCCTATGATCATACCAACGAGGGCAACAAAAAATAGAGGTCTTTGAGTGAGCCCGGTCTTGTCGAAGAAAAACTTGGAGATGAACAAGTAGAAAAAAATAATAAATCCCACCATGAAGGAAATAATTCCCCCTGTACCGAATAAATGCATGGGACGCTTTCCGTATTTTCCGACAAACATAATGGAAGCCAGATCGAGGCCCCCTGTTATAAGTCGTCCCATGCCGAATTTTGATTTGCCGTATTTCCGAGGATGGTGCTCGACGACCTTTTCACCGATTTTGCGGAAACCCGCCCATTTGGCAATTAAGGGTACATAGCGGTGCATCTCTCCGTAAACTTCAATACTTTTTACCAGGTTCAACCGGTAAGCTTTCAGTCCGCAGTTGAAATCGTGCAGCCTGATCCTTGAAACCTTGGATGTTACCCAGTTGAAAAAGCGGGAGGGGATGGTTTTGGATAGAGGGTCATGCCTCACTTTTTTCCAGCCACTCACCAGGTCATATCCATCCTCGAGGATCATTCTCCGGAGGGCAGGGATTTCCTCCGGACTATCCTGCAGATCAGCATCCAGGGTGATCACCACATCTCCCTGAGAACACCGGAAACCTTCATTCAGTGCAGCAGATTTGCCATAGTTCCTTTGAAAACGGATGCCATTTATGTGGTTATTCAATTCGTGAATAGATTCGATCACTTCCCAGGACCGGTCATTACTTCCGTCATCAACCAGGATCACTTCGTAAGAATAATAATTCCGATGCATCACTTTTGCAATCCATTCACAGAGTTCAGGAAGGGATTCCTCTTCATTAAAAACGGGAACGATAATGGAAAGATCCATGCTAGATTACAACTTGGGTTCTTCGAAAATATCTTTTTTCTTTCTCAGGATGGCTGCGTAAATCATACCGATAATACTGTCAATCACTACCCAGGAACCAAATCCTTTAAGCAGACTCATGGGGGTCATCTGCTTACCGGAGTCGTCAAAACTTTTCATTCTCTCATCTATCTGATCCTGGGTCAGTCCGGATTTTTCTAGGAAATTCCGGGTAGTCGATTTGAAATTATCGAAAAATGCAGGATCCACATATTTCAGATAGATAGCATTAAAAATCACGTAAACAGCTTCTGTAATAATGATCACTATGAATATGGTCCGGAATATGTCCTTGAAATCCGCATATCCCACCAATTCTTTCTTTCGTGATATGCCCGCAAACAGATAAAGACCAAGGATGATCAGATAGGAAACCATTGAAAATATAGCCAGTGCAATCGGGCTTCCCGCAAAGAATTTATACCTGAAAAAAAGAAGGATAGCATAAGCCAATCCCGTGATAAGGCCGTAACGAAGACCCATACTGTATTTGGATATAGGCTGCATAAAAGAAATTTTAAGTTACTCGTTTATATATAGGGTATCGTTCCGGATAATGCCAACCGGTCTTCCGGTAAAGGTATGGTCTTGAAATGCAGTATTCTTTGATTTCGATTTCGATGATGATAATTTAAAATGCCAGCTTTCTTTCGGGTTAAAAATGGTCATGATTGCTTCTTCCTTTTTCTCGATCCTGGGATGCTGCATGTTAAAAATTTTCCTGGCATTCCCTCCAAATAACGCGTAGATTTTATCAGGACTGAGCGAAGGGAACAAGGTTTGCATCGCACCGTATGCAGTTTCAAGACCGATCATGCCGTATTTCGCATGTTCAAATTCCAGCACCTTGCTGTCGTACTCCTGAGGCAGATGATGCGAGCTGACGCAATCCACGGTACCGTCGAATATAGCTTCTTTCAACAGATCGGAAACTGCCCTGGGCCTCAACGGAGGGTATACTTTGAGATTTGTATCGTATTGCAGAAGATCATCATCACTGAAAAATAAATGATAAGGTGTGATGGAACAGGTAACCTGCAGGCCGCTTGCTTTTGCCCGCCGGATATATTCCATGGATTTGGGGGAAGTAACCCCAGTAAAATGAATATGGGAATCCGTATAACGAGCCAGTTTAATATCGCGGGCGATAATCAGTTCTTCCGACATCAGCGGCATTCCGGGTAACCCAAGCCGGGTGGAAACAATTCCCTCATGCATCAGTCCGTTCGGCGCAATGCTGGTATCATCAGGGATTTGAATGATCACACCTTCGAATGCCTTTACGTATTGCAGGGCTTTAACAAGAACGCCGGCCGACTGCACGGGATGAAGTCCGTCCGAGAATGCCACCGCTCCGCTGTTTTGCATATCATACATTTCAGCAAGGTGTTTACCATCCAGGTTGCGGGTAATGGCTCCGATTGGCCAGATATTTACCGGGAGATAGGCCGAACGTTGCCTGAGATATTCTACCTGGGTTTTGTTATCTGTTGCAGGATTAGTATCCGGGATCAGGAAAACATCCGTAAATCCGCCTGCAGCAGCTGCACGAGCGCCCGATTCGAGTGTTTCTTTAAATTCATATCCCGGTTCTGCAAAATTTGAAAAAATATCTACCCATCCCGGAGAAACAAACAACCCCTTCCCTTTAATTATTTTTTCAGCTTTATCTGCCGGAATTTCAGACGCGATTTCCCGGATAATGCCGTTTTCAATTAAAATATCCTGAATGGTTCCCTGGTGGGATGAGTGTGGGTCAGCAATGCAAGCCTGTTTAATGAGCAGCTTCATCTATAAGGAATTGCGCGAAGATACGGTTTACCATTCAAATGCATTTTACGTGAACGGATTTTTGTCATAGATTTGCAGCCCCATACAAGGAATAATTCGGGACGTAGCGCAGCCCGGTAGCGCGTTTGCATGGGGTGCAAGAGGCCGCTGGTTCGAATCCAGTCGTCCCGACGATTCGCGTTGCAGACAACGCCAATGGCCCGTAAAACGAAGTGTTTACGGGCTTTTTAATTCCCCACCGATTGGTAGCAAAAAATACCAATTATCGTGTGAACGATTAGGCGAACAATAGCACTAAAATACCACGCCCGATAGGAAGACCGTGACTCCGTTAAGTGAGCCGCAACACCAACCAGGGAAGAACTTATTTTGCTTATTCAGATATCTGGAAAAAGCAGGAGGATAAATCGTAGAGCATTATTGTGTGTCGAAGCAGATTAATGTTCTTAGAAAATTTAGCAAACAGAGAATCACATTGATAAAAATAAAGAGTAATTCTTGAAATCAGAATCCATGAAATGAAGGGAGATTCTCAAATGCGGTAACAACGTTAGGGGTTAACCCTTAAAGTAAATAGAAAATGAGAATAAACTATGCATTGGCTTAAAGTTAGAGTACCTTACAAGTACCCTTATGCTTTAAAGGCTTTTCCTCTCCTAAATCTATCCTATGAAAAACTTCCTACTCTCCAGGCTGGTGACTTTCGATACCTTGCTGTTTTTTTCTTCACTTATTTTCGGTCAGGTTCCTAACTTAGGTACTGCTGCCAGTTTTGCACTTTTTACCACCACCGGTGCTGTAGGCAGTACGGGCATTACTCAGGTTATAGGTAATGTGGGCACAGGTGCCGGAGCCATAACGGGTTTCGCTGTTTTGACTGGTTCTGAGTATGACGCTGATGCGGTTACAACACAGGCTTCGGCTGATTTGCTGGTTGCCTATACACAGCTGCACAACGAAGTGCCCACTTTTTTCCCTGGACCTGTTCTTGGAAATGGGCAGGTTCTGGATTCGGGGGTATACTTCCTTCCCGCTGCGAGCTCGCTCAATGCGAACCTGACACTGGATGCTCAGGGCGATAGCAACGCAATATTTATTTTTCAGATCGGCGGCGCATATTCTACCAGCGCCGGATCCCAGGTATTTTTGGTTAATGGTGCATTGGCAGCTAACGTGTACTGGGTAGTAGAGGGGGCCGTACCCATGGCTGCAGGAACAATTATGCGGGGAAACATTATTGCAAATAACGGAGCCATATCCTTAGGGGCTGGTGGTTTGCTGGAAGGCAGAGCCCTATCAACGACCGGCGCCGTTTCTATTTATGGTTCCATAGTCGCTATCCCACCGTTGAATTTAGGTATTCTTCCTGTTGAATTGCTGTCGTTTACTGGTGTATGTGACGAAGGAAATGTATTGATTACATGGAGTACTGCAACTGAGTCTGATAATAATTTTTTCACTGTTGAACAGTCTCTTGAGCAGGAAAACTGGATCGTGGTTCAAACAGTTGCCGGAGCTGCCACTTCAACGATGGTTCACTCCTATACAGTTACTGACAGACTGCCGGCAGATGGCGTTTCCTTTTACCGCTTAAAACAAACCGATTTTGACGGTAAAGCCACCTATAGCAGCGTTGTTCAAATGAAAAATTGCGGAACTGGCCAAACCGGGAATACATCGCTTTATCCAAATCCAACTTCCGGTAGGTTCACTCTGACATCAACCGGAAAGGATGATCCGATTTACTCAATTGAGATTTTCAACGATTTAGGGCAGAAGGTATTTGCATCACCTGGTCTGCAATCCAAATTTGATTTGTCCGCCTATGCACCAGGCGTGTATATTGTGGAGGTTCATCAGGATTTAAAGACCTCATCGCTGGAATTATTATTGACGAAGAATTAGAGGTATAAAACATAATTAGCAAGAATGTTTTAACGAATTTTCAGTTGGAAATAATACAGTTAAAACACAACCATTGCCAGTTTTTGAAACAAAACGGGCCCTCCCTCCAAAACTTTCCGCACGATTTTTAATATTAATAATGCCGATACCGGTTGCTATTTTTTTAATATCAAATCCTGATCCATTATCGGAAATGGAAAGGGTGATATTCTCCTTGTTTTGCGAAAGATCGATCTTGACGACGGTAGCTTTGGCATGTTTAATAATATTATTCAATTGTTCCTGTACGATCCTGAAAACGTTCAGGTTAAATTTTGCACTCACCAGCGTCCGAATTCCGCTATCCATGGTACAAGATATTTTTATAGGATAGACTTCCATAATATCGTGGGCAATATCGTGAATGGCATCACACAGGCCAAGATTCTTAATGGCGTCGTTGATCATCCCTTTTGCCAATTTCCGTATTTCTTCAATCGCATTAAGTGTATATTGAGAGGACATATCCAAATACATTTCACGGTTAGCCTTATTTTTTCTCGCGATTTCAAGGTACAATCTGGAGGCAACCAATAACTGATTCACGTTATCATGCAATTCCATACCCAGGTCGGCTCTTTCCAACTCTTTTGCATCCGTAATAGCATTGGATATTTCCTTCGCTTTATCCTTTGATTCTCTGGCCCAGGCTTTCTTAAAAGTTATTTCCTGAACCTGAGACGATGATTGTAATTGTTCTTTAGCTGAAATTTCTGAGTCGAGTTTATGCTCAAGATCAACAAGCTTGTTTAAGAGAGCATCGGATTTGAATTGGGCCAAAACCATTTCAGCATCCGCCTTCTTTTCCCTTTTGAAGTCAAGACTTTTTTGCTTGCGTATACCCTCGCTCCTGTCAACAAGTGTGGAAATGGCTTTTTTAATGTGGTTGTCACCTGTAAACTCAACAGAAGTGACCTGGCATGGCAATTGTTTTCCATCTTTCGTTATTGCCGTGACATTCTCTATTGCATGGCCGGATCTTGATCTTTGCTTCTTCATTAGTTTAAAGCCATTTTCAAAGGATGCAAAAATATCTTCCATGTGCATGCCTAATAATGCCTTCTTTGAATATCCTAACAATTTGGCAGCAGCATGATTAACTGCAATAATTTTGCTATCGGCGACCACGGAAATAATATTCGCAAGCAATGAATTATCAAAAGCCAGCTGATGGGTATGATCCGATGGAAATGATTTTAAATCTTTACTTTTTGTTTGGATTGCGTGCTCATTATTCGCAGGTAAAGCTTTCCCGCTGATCGGTACTAGCATGACGTTAGAGGATTGTCGGGCTTTCATTGGCTGCAATATTCAATTTTGAGGGGTCGATTCGAGTTATAACAGTCAACAACCAAGCCGATATCCGTGTGGATTCAATATCAGCAAGGTTTTGTAGCAGATTTAGGAAAAACGTCCATTTTTGTTGTGAAAGACTGACCATTTGTTTATTTCCAGGAAAACGGGCACTCCGTTAAGCAAACAGAAACTTTTTTAATATGAATTTTTCATTTTGCGCAAGACGCGGAAGAAACCCAAAAGAGCAATCAGAAATATCAGTACCCAGATAACAAAATGAAAATCTACGCCCGTCCTGAATATGGTTTGTCTCTCAAATTTGCCGGTCAGATCTGACCACCACACGGAATAGTCGAAGATATCAAGGATGGAATGGCCGATGATTCCCGGTATGAGCGAACCACTACGGTAAGCCAGGATCCCGAGCAGCACGCTGGCGAAAAAAATATGCGGCAGTATGGGTAATGCCCAGCTATGACTGAGGTGAATCAGCGCAAATAATATCGAAGTCGGGATAATTGCTTTAGCCGGCCCGTAACGTTTTTCCAGCGGCACCTGCATATAGCCCCGGAAGCCGGTTTCTTCACAAATGCCAGCAACAATGGAACTCATGGTGATGATGGCCCAGGCAACCCAGACCGGCATGCTATCCAGCATTTTATAATCAGCTGTAAATTTTTCCGACGGGAATTCAACTAGACGGAAAGTGACAACAAAAGATGACTGTACAATGACCACGAAAAGGATCGCAGCTGCCAGACCCCATTTCCATACCTGCCTGCTTAAAACCGTTGCGCGGAAATTGACAATCCTCGTTTTTGCATTCGTTCCGCTTCCCCAACTGCCGCTATAGTATTTCCAGAATGCCCACAATACGATGATCATGGGTAAAATACAGAAGGGCGCAGGAACGAGCTTCAGCAGGAGCGTCCAGCAGGCGATACCAACGCTGCTGACAAAGAAACCCGAAAGGGCCGAACGGAATACCAAAGGCAAGAGGTTCCAGCCGCCGCTTATCGAATGGAGAATTGAATCTTGTTTCATGTAAAATAATTTAGGAAACAAATATTCAACAGAATAAGATCCGGGTCGACCGGAAGAAGAAAGTCGTACTGATTTAATGAGTTCGGGTTTCGGCGGAGGAAAGTCGAACGTGCTCAAAGAATTTGTTGCTGCTTAAAAGCACTGGGAGTCAGGCCTGTATACTTTTTGAATAAGGTATTAAAAGAAGATTTTGAATTAAACCCCACTTCGTACAAAACTTCCAATATCGTAATTTTCTTGTCTTCGGGGTTAGTCAGCATCCGCTTGGCCTCTTCAATCCGGTAGTGATTGATGAAATCGAAGAAATTGCGGCCGAGCTTTTCGTTAATGACCAGGGAGAGCATTTTAGGCTTTAACGACAACCGGGCAGCCAACTGCTGCAGCGTGAGTTCAGGCTCTAGAAAAGGTTTTTCGTCTTGCATGTATTTGATGATTATTGGGAGCATTTCTTCCAATTCATCCTGATTCCTGCCTGAAGGGATTGGCTTCTCCCGGGCCGGATCCGGAGAGTTGTTCTGATCATCCATAGAGAAAAAATATGGATTGCGAAGCGCCCTTAGCAAAACCTGGTTGATAAACACCAGCATAGCCAAAATGATCAGGCAGAGTGCGAGCAGGTAATACTTTGCAAAAGCGGTCCGGGCGAGGAATCCATTGAGTGTCATAGCGATCATCATGAGCGTAAAAAAGATCATCGTGGAATAAAGCCAGGAAACATCAACATGCTTACCGTTTGAAAAATGCTGATTGGCTGCTTTTTTATACTCGGATATCAGCTGAAGAGAAAAAATCACATATAAAAGAAATTGGATGAATATCAAGGAGGAGCTTACCGCGAATGACCAATGG
>Ga0182024_10008067_pt1 | contig 22407 bp, 14 predicted proteins | sample P32metaG_FD_120480 | JGI IMG/M metagenome (GOLD analysis project Ga0182024, IMG submission 120480) | Permafrost microbial communities from Stordalen Mire, Sweden - P3-2 metaG (Illumina Assembly) | ecosystem: Environmental > Terrestrial > Soil > Wetlands > Permafrost | place: Sweden: Stordalen... | reverse complement strand
GGCTGTCGACGCCTCGCGATCCACTCCGCGAGACGAAGAAGCGCCGGTGCCGCAATTATGGGCCAGCTCGGCGAGGATCGTCGAGGTCGAATTTCGCATGCACTGCAATTGTTTTGCTTGCAACGCGTACAAAGGCCCGAACCTCACCGCGATCGATCCAAAGACAAAAGCGTTGGTGCCACTTTTCAACCCGCGACGGCAGAGTTGGGACGAGCATTTCGTGATGGCTGGGGCGGAGATTCGCGGTCTAACGCCGACCGGCCGAGCCACCGTCCACTTGTTGAATATGAACGCCGCCCGCAGAATCGCTTTGCGCCGAGCGTACCACTGATTCGGACCCGGCGCTGCCCCGGGCGGTGCTTCCTCGACGTCCCACAGTGAATCTGCTGCGGCGGCGTGAGCGCGTCTCTCCAGCGCGAGGACGAGAGGAAATCACTTAGTGATCCTCACCGCCAACCCATCGTGAGCCAATCGGATCCCGCGCGGCAATTCCCGATTCGTCGCTTCGTGGGCCAAGGCGTGGGCGATGTGCGTGAAGTAGGTCCGCCGCGCCCCCACCCGGCGAGAGACTTCGATCGCCTCCTCCACCGAAAAGTGCGTGGAATGCTTCTTGTATTGGAGTGCGTCCAATACCAGCACGTCCAGGCCCTTCAATAGAGGCCATGATTCGTCGGGGATCCGGCTCACATCGGTACAATAGGCGAGCCTGCCGACGCGGAAGCCGAGCACCGGCATCTCGCCGTGGAGCAGGGGGATCGGTTTCCAGAGCAACCCGCCGATCCGGAACGGGCCTTCGATTGTGCGAGGCTTCAGATGCGGCCGGAACAGCTTGGATGCCGGGTCGGGTGCGCGAAAGGCATATGAAAAACAGGTCTGCAGCGTCTGGTGCGTCCGGGGGCTGGCCCACACGTCCAGCGGGCCCAGTTTGACGGCGTTGAAACGCCGGACGTCGTCCAGGCCCATGATGTGGTCGGCATGTCCGTGTGTGAATACGACGGCATTGATGCGCTCTACCCGGTTGGTGACGCACTGGAGCCGCAGTTCCGGCGTGGTATCGATCAGAACGCGTGTCTTATGATATGAGACGACCACCGACGGCCGGGTCCGCTTGTCGCGCGGGTCGCGGCTGGTGCAGACGTCGCATCGACATGCGATCATCGGGATGCCGGCGCTGGTGCCGGTGCCCAGGAAAAGCAATTGCAATTGAGAACTCATCGCGCGGCATCTTAATGGCGAATGGCCGGTCGGATGCAAGGGCATTCGCAGTGGTCAGTGGTCAGTAGTCAGTAGTCAGACGGCCTTTCGTCGATTCTTTTGGCCGATGCGCTCTATTGCCAGCGGCGGGAGGAGAAACGTACAAAGGGGGTTATGGAAAACACAGCCGCACCGCAATCCTCCGCCGCCATCGACCCGGAACTGCTCGAGATGCTCCGCTGCCCGCTGACGCGCAGCCGGCTCCGCCAGGAAGGGCATTTCCTGATCGCCGAAGTTGGCGGTCTGGGCTACCCGGTCCGCGACGGCATCCCCGTCATGCTGGTCGAAGAGGCGAAATTGCCGCCCGGCATCTCCTCGCTGGAAGAATTCAAGAAACAATTCGCGATAACCGCGGATTGACAACGAAGAAATTCAACCACGGATTACACGGATAACACGGATGGGGAAAAGGCGGCGCGGGAAGATCAGGTGGGAAAGTTTGTACTGGCTCGGTTAATCTTCCATTCATGCTTCACGGCGACATAACGCAGGACATCCTCGGGGCTGCGATGATGATCTTGAACGAGCTCAAGCCCGGGTTGGATGAGAAGGTCTACGAAAATTCGCTGCTGATCGAGTTGCGATCGCGCGGGCATGTCGTCGACCAGCAACACGAGTTTCCGGTACATTACAAAGGGTATCTTGTCGGCAAGCTGGTCCCGGACCTGATCGTCGATGGGAAAGTGATCGTCGATCCTAAGGTCGTGACGGCCTTTAACGACACCCACACGGCAAAAATGCTCGGCTATCTCAATATAACCGGCTTGGAAGTGGCCCTGCTCTTGAACTTCAAGGACGCCAGACTCAATTGGAAGCGTGTCATAAATGACCGGAAACAGTGAGGGCCCCGGCCGCCCCGCCCCCTATGACCCGCTGATCTGCATCCATCCGCCCCATTCTTTATCCGTGCAATCCGTGTAATCCGTGGTTCAATTCTTTCTTCATCCGTGGTTTAAGCTTCGCGCATGTGGTAGCTGCGGATGGTGTTCTGCTGGAAGTCGGGATACGCCGCGATGTCGTGCTGGGCCAGGTCCAGGCCGTCGAATTCGTCGAGTTCGCTAACCCGCAGTTGGACCGTGGAACGAAGGATGAGGAACAGCGCCAGCGAAAAGGCGCCCGAGAGGGCCGCTATGGCCAGGGCGCCCAGCAACTGCACGCCGGCGTGCCTGGCGTGGTCGGCCAGGCCCCCGGCGGCAAAAATCCCGGCCGCCAGCGTCCCCCAGAGCCCGCCCACGCCATGGATGGCGACGGCGCCGACGGGATCGTCGATGCGAAGGTGCCGGTCGATCCAGATGGACGCCACCGGCACCAGGCAGCCGGCCAGGGCGCCGATCAGCACCGCCCAATACGAGGCGACCACCCCCGCCGCGGCGGTGATCGCCACCAACCCGCCGAGCATTCCCATCAGCGTGTGGCCGACGTCCGGCTTGCCGTAGCGCACCTGGCTGTAGAGCAGCCCGGTGAGGCCGGCGGCGGCCGCCGCCAGCAGTACGTTCAGGCACGCCGCGTCGGCGTTGACCGGCGGCGCCGGGGCCGATGAGATCATGAGCATCGTCCCCACGTAGGGCAGCCAGCCGGCGAGCATGAGCATCGCACCGATCCTCGCCAGCGGGAGGCTATGGCCGGGCATCATGTTAGCCGAGCCGTCGCGATTGTACTTTCCCTGCCGCGGGCCGACCGCCCAGGCGGCCACCGCGGCGCAGACGCCACCGGTCAGATGCACCCACGAAGCGCCTGCCGGGTCGACAAATCCAAGCCGTGCCAGCCACCCGCTGGTGGCCCAGTTCCCGGCGACCGGGACGACAATGGCCGCCAGGAGGACGGATGCGGCGACGAGGGGGAAAAACCTGGAGCGCTCGCCCGCGGCTTCCACGACGGCGCCTGTGGCGATGCTCGCCACGATGGCGCCTAGCGCGACCGCCGCGGTCATGCCGCCCGTCCCGATCGAAGCGCCGAAGAGAAGTCTGGTATCAAGGCCGAAAAATCGGCCGCCGCAATGGAACAGGATGGCCGCCCCGACCGCCCAGAACACCAGCGTGGCCACACACAGATCGCAAAGGCCGCGCATGGAAGCGCTGGCGGAGTTCCTGGCCCGGGAAAGGCCGACGGCGTAGGCCCCCTGCCCGATGCGAAGCAGCAGCACGCCGGCTGCGAGAACGCCGGCGCCGGCACTTAGGGCCGGCGCATCACTAAGTATCATGTGGCATTGTTCCATTGGATCGGGCGCCCGCTCGCGGACGAGCGACGGCGATTATGGTCAAAGCACGAAATCCGAAACTCGAAATCCGAAATAAATTCAAAGACAAGAAGGAAGAAATGCGCAAAACGAATTCAAAAAATCGGCGTTTTTTGGATTCTTGATTCTCCCGGCTTAAGCAGTCGGCCGATCAGCCACGTAATGCGATGGGTTTGTTTCTGTCATTTCCTCTCTTGAGACTTCAAATTTATTTCGTGCTTCGAATTTCGGATTTCGTGCTTCCTGCTTCAGTCAGGCCCTTGCCTGACATGGCGGTGGAACGCCTCAGTGAGCCGGCGGGTGATCGGGCCGGGCTTGCCGTCCCCGATGGTTCGCCCGTCGATTTTCGTGACGGCGATGATTTCGGCGGCGGTGCCGGTCAGGAAGCATTCATCTGACAGGTACAGGTCGTGCCGCTGCAGCGTTTTTTCAACGAATGGGATCGCCAGCTTGCCGCACAGTTCCAGGACGAACTTGCGGGTGATGCCCTCGAGGATCCCGTCGTGGGTGGCCGGCGTCTGCACCTGGCCGCCGCGGACGATGAAAACGTTGTCGCCGGTACACTCGGCGACGTTGCCTTCGCCGTTGAGCATGACCGCCTCGGGGACGCCGGCGTCGTTGGCCTCGATCTTGGCCAGGATGTTGTTGAGGTAGTTCAGGCTCTTCACGCGCGGCGACAGAGCGTTGGGGTGGTTGCGAATGACGGTCGAGGTCACCACCGCCATGCCGTTCTCGTACATCTCGCGCGGGTACATGGTGATGGTGTCGGCAATGACGATGACCGAGGGTCTTTCGCAACGGTCGGGGTTGAGCCCCAGATAGCCAACGCCGCGCGTCACGATCAGCCGGATGTAGCAGTCGCGGAAGCCGTTGGCCTTGACGGTTTCCTCCATCGCCGCGCCGATCTGCTCGGCCGACATGGGTATTGTGAGGCGGATTGCCTTGGCCGAATCGAAGAGCCGCTGGAGGTGGGCATCGCGCTCGAAGATCTTGCCCTGGTATACGCGAATGCCTTCGAAGACGCCGTCGCCATAGAGGAACCCATGGTCGTACACGCTGACCTTGGCAGCGTGTTTCTCGACAAGCTTGCCGTCGATCCAGACCCGCAGTTCCCTCGGCCCCTTGGATTGGGTGTCGGTTTCTGTGCTCATAGTTCGTTGATTTTAGTCGCCCAACGGAAAATGGGCGCATAAAAAACCCCGTAGGCGTGGGTGAGACCTACGGGGTAAGGAGGGAAGAACACTTCGCTCGAATTAGTACGAGCATTTTGGCGCCAGGTTCCGTGGCGAGAAGGTCACGGAGCCGGGAAATAGCTGTGTAAGTCAACTCTCCCCAAGTACCTGTCGAACTCTGCTGGTGATATCGGCCCAGCGGGCGTTTGAACTTTTGTTAATCGTGATAAAGTCATCCAGGAGGAGCAAACTGCTCACGCCGGGGATCGCAAACAGTTGCATGGCCAAGGGATGGCCTTCAGCCGCGCTGGGGTGGAGAAAGCTCGTCGGCTCCCTCGAAACCGGTCGGTCCAAAATCACCTTAATCGCGTTTGGGTTTGGAGTTGACTGAATTTCCGCAACTCGAAACGCCATTCATTTCACTCCAGAGGCCAGAAAATACCACATTGTCCGCTCAAAGTCACACGAGAAATGTGGAAATGAATAAATTTTTTCAGAAAAAAACAGTGAAATTCTTTTCACTGTATTGCCAATTACCGACTCTAAGACCCCTTCCCAAGCATCCTCCTCCATATTAAGTCACGTGGCAATATCTGTGCCGAAATCGGGCCAGGCGATTCTTTGCTGAAACAGGGCGTGCGCCTACCACTACCCGTTAAACCGCAGTCGCGCAGCGACGCGCTTTTGGGCTTGCCCCTTACCACCACGGCTCGATCGGGGCGTATTTCCACGCCCAGACGGCGTGAATGACCGCCAGTACGACCATCGCGTAAGAAAGCGGGATGTGGACCAGCAGCCAGCAGTTCAGGACCCACTGCAGACGCCTCTGGGTTTCGAGTTGGGCACGCTCGCGGACGATGGACTGCAGGTCATCCATCGTCTCGTGCAAGGACTGGGGGAACTCGGCCCGCACCCCCGCGAAGCGTAGGTTGAACTTTTCCCACTTGGCATGGGTCAGGCGCGGCGTGGTCTTGCGGTCCAGCAAGGGCAGCACTTGCTGCTCGTAGAAGCTCCGCAATAGCAACCGCTGACGAGCCTGTTCGACGGCAACCGGCGCGGCGGCGGTGGCAACGGCACTGGCGCCGGCCGGTGCGCCCACCAGCTCCAGGCCGCTGCCGTCGCCGAGCTCCACGCCGGCGCGCTCGGCCGTCGAAACCAGCGCATCGGCTTCGATGCGCAACCGGTCCATCACGTGGTCGATCTGTCCGATGACCGTTTCCCGCGGGACATCCCGTTTCAGCATGCCCGGGATGAACTGCTGCAATACCAAACCCAGGATGCCGGTCAGGATGACCAGCGTGAAGACCCACATGAGCACCTGGGTCAGCGGCCCGCCCCACTTGAACCCGGCATGATAGATGATGATGGGATAGCTCAGCGTCCCAAGCCAGATATGGGCCTGCATCCAAGTGTAAGCCCGGCCCAGCCTGGCCACGCGGAGCCCAAACCAGCGTTTGCGCACGTTCAGGACCAGCGCGAAGAGGATCAAGGCCGACCCCACGATGGCATAGATCAACCCCGGTATGGAACCGCCGTGTGGGCCGCGCGGGGTCGCATGGGCATACATGAGGTACGCCACCGTAGCCACCGCGTACGCGATCAACGTTCCGATGAACCAGGGAATTGTTTTGCGGTCGACGATTTGCACGATCCAGACCCCTTTCATCCGTCAGGACCAGGAAAAATGTCGGCCGCGCTCGTTGCCGGCCGGGGTATAGAGCCGTGAGATGCCACAGGTGCGGCGCAAAACCACCGCAGGCCAAGTCAGACTCTACAGCCCGGCGCTCGCGGCGACAACCCTTCGGGGCCCCTGGCGACATTTTCAGGTCTGGCCATCTTTCGAAAGCGCGATTTTCGACGTTCCGTTTTACATCCGACCCCATTTAATTTGACACGACTTGCCGGGGTGTTAGAGTGATCCGGGAAGTCCGTTTGGTTTCTTTTTCGCGAACCAGTCACTCGTCTATGGGAAGGCACATGCAACACAACCAACTCCACAATCGGCGGCCGGTCATGCTGGCCGGCGGTATCGTGGCGGCGATCGGTCTTTTTCTCATCGGCCCGGCCCACGTGTCGGCACAGGCCGCGGCCGCAGCGCCCATCGATCCCTCTGAATACCTTTACAAGCTCGGGTTCATATTCCAACCGGCTTCCACGTGCTCCAACGTGAAGTGCCACGGGGCGCCGAAGGACACCGTCACCACCGACCCCACCTCCCACCGCAGCTTCAAGACCGACAGCTATACCCTGGAGAGCCTGGACGACGCCCCCAATGCCCCGGCGGACCCCCACCATATCTCCTTCAAGAACCTCCTCAAACCCAGGGCCAAAGCCATCGGCACGAAGTTAAATATTGCCAAGCCGTCGGCGGATGCCAAATGCATCAGTTGCCACGCGCTCAACCCCCCGGCGGCATTGATGGTGCCGGTGAAGGCGGGTGACCCGCCGTTCAAGCCCACCGACGGCGTCTCCTGCAATGCCTGTCACGGGCCTTCGGGCAAATGGTTCGGCACTCACGACAAGGACTTTGGCAAGCCGGAGTCCTGGGCGGAGAGCCAGTCAAAAACATTGGGAGGCGACGACAAGCTGCTCACCACTTTCGGCTTTTATCGCACCCGCCCTTTGATCGCGCGGGCCCAACGCTGCGTGAGCTGCCACCTGGCCATCGACCCGGAAATGGTCGCGGCCGGCCACCCGCAGCCGGCGTTCGAGCTGAATTGGTTCTCGCTCACATACCCCAACAAGCACTGGAACGATCCCCACGACGACAAGGACCCGCTGGCCCCCTACTTTGAGGCGCGACTGTGGGCGGCCGGGCAGGTGGCGTCCCTCCAGGCCGCCTACAAACAGTTGGCCGACCGTGCCGCAAACCCCAAGTCAACTGCCGGCGACATCACCAGCGCGTACAACCAGGCCTATGCCCACTACACGGTCTTCGCCCCCTTGTTCAAGAAGGACGGCGGCGCGGTCGCCGGAGACTTCGGCCCGGTGACCAATCAGTTGATTGCCTGCAGCAAGCTCCTTGCTGGTGACCGTGCCAAACTCAAGGAAGAGGCCGAAAAGGGTGCTGCCGCGACAAAGGCCCTGGAGCCGGCCGTTGCCGCCTACACGCCTGCAAAAGCCACCACCCAGGCGATGGTCTCGCTTATCGCCAAGGCGCAGTTGGCCGACGCCACTGCGGCGTTCGGCATCGAGCAGCAGCGCGACGCGCTTTTCGCCCTGCAGGATGCGTATGCCAAGAGCACCGACGGCGACAAGGCCGCCGGCGACCTGCGCGACGCCATCGGTCAGAAACTGTTCGCTGATGCCAGCGGAAATGAAGTCCCCGCCGACAAATTCAAACCCGCCGACTTCAAGGCCGCACTGGCAGGCCTGGGGATCAAGTAGCGGCTTGATCTTCATGACTGTTCAGGGGGGCATTGCCGTTCAACCTTGCGCAGGCCCGCCAGCAAATGCTGGCGGGCCTGCATTGTTGTGGAGCGAGGCCGGGGTTCATGGGCGCCCCCGAACGCTTTCCTCCATCCCCGGCATCGCCGCATCACCTCTCCGGACCACGTGGTAGGTCGGATAGACGCCGTAGTCCTTGGCCATGCCGATCTGGCCCACGTAGTCGCAACGGAACCCCGCTGCTCGCTCGGCGAAGGCCAGGGCGGCGAACGCCTCGCTGGCATAGACCTGGCCGGCCGGCGTCACCGGCTCGAGCCGGGCCGTGCGGCTCACGTGGGTGCCGACGAAATCGCGTTGACCTGTCACCGGATTGGTGCAGACGTAGACGGGGCCGACGTGCAAGGCGGTCCGTAATTCCACGTTCTTGCGGAACCCCAGCGAATTCCAGTCGGTGTTGGCCATCCGGTCGCGCAATTCCAGGGCGAACTGCGCGGCGGCGGTCAAAGTGGCGAACACCAGATAGAGCCCGTCGCCCCAGGTGCTGACATGCAGCGGCTCCCGGCCCGGCGATTTGGCCAGCTCCGCGACCTGCCCGAGCACGTGCTGGACGAACAGCGGGACTTGGGCCTCGCCGAGCTTGCTGAACCCCGTTGCATCGGCGAAGAGGATGGCGACCAGCCGCCGTTCCAAGCCGGGCGCGAGGTTGCCGCTTGCGGGGACGGGGATCGGCGGAGTTGGATCGCCGATACCGCCGCTTGCGGCGGCATCGGAACTACGAGAGATCGAGGGTTCTGAGGCCATCGGCGCCGCTGCCGCGATGCTACCGGGCATTTCGCGGCGGACGATCTCCAGCGGATCGATGACGGCCGGCTCGAGGCCGCACTGGCGCCAGCGGGCGACGGCGTCGCAGGTCCCCCCGGGGCCGTCGCCCGGCATCCCGTCCCAGACCGCCAGCGGCGCCAGTTCAGCGCCTAGTTGCCAGGCGCGGATGCCGGCCAGTCCGAAGGTCAACTGGTTGGCATAGTCATTGGCGATCTGGTCGTCGTGCAGCGGGTCGTGCGAGGCGACGATCAGCCGCACGTTGTTGGAGGCCAGCAGGTCGCGGAAGCGCTGCTCCCAGTTGGAGCCGGGAATGAGGGCGACGCTGTCGCGGATGAACCGCTCGGCGCCGTAGGGCAGGATGATGTTGACTTCCCCGCCGCGCTGGAGCATGGCTTCGAGGAAGAGGATGTCGCCCCCGCACGACGCCGAGGCGTAGCCGATGCCGCAATCCAGTGCGTCGAGGCGGCGGCGGATCTCGCCGGCCACCGCGGGCTCGATGCCGGCGGGGAAGCGCGGCGTGGGCCGGCCGGGCTGGTCGATCATGTGGCCCGAGAAGACCGCCACGCGCGGCAGGCGCAGACACTTGCTGAGCAGTTCGTCCTGTTTGGCCGCGTCGTAGCCCTGATGCCGCAACAGCAGCCGGACGTTGCGCCGGGTGGTGCTGACCCGGCCAAAAAGCTTGCCCACGCACCGCGCCGCGGCCTGGTAGTAGCCGACCGCCCGTTCCACGTCGCCCAGCACGAGCCACGCCTCGCCGAGCGTCGCCAGCGGCCAGTAGTCATCTCCGGCACGGTTCGAAGCGGGTTGAGCTTCGAGGATGCGCAGGCACTCGTCGCGTGCGGCGGTGGCATGAACCCTGGCCCGCTCCGTCTCGCCGAGGCACTCGGCCAGCGTGGCCGCGTTGACCGTTTCCCAATAGCGTTCCTCTCCGGGCAAACGCAGGGCCGCGGCCGCCTCGTAGCTCTGGCATGCCAGCGACAGCCATCCGCGTCCCCGCCCGCTGTCGTCGGCCTGCTCCCACAGGTCTTTGTAGCAGCGGGCCAGCAATGCCATGGTTTCGGGATCGGCCGCCTGCCCTTCCCTGCGCAATCGTTCCAGGGCCCGCCGAGCCGGCTCGGCCGCCCCGCTCCGCGCCAGGGCCAGCGCCTGCAATCGCCGCAACGCCACGTCCGAAGGGAAGAACTCCAGCCCGGCCTTGACCACGTCGTAGGCGAGCAGGCACTCGCCCAGGTCCAGCGCCCGCCGGGCCACGGCGGCATACGCCGTCGGCTCGCCCCGGCACCGGTCCTGGCCCCAGGCACGCCAGATCGCGATCAGGTCCGGCAATTGCAGTTCGGCCGCGGCGCTGGCGGTGTCGGCCGACCCAGCCATCAATACCGCCGACGGCGTTGCCGGCGGCTGGATCCGGTACCCCAGCGCGCTGATCAGCTTCAGCGCCTCCATGGCGGTATCGCGGTCAAACTGTTTTTCGCTGTCGGAAAGGGCTTCATACGGGACGAGGCTGGGGTGCTTCTGGGCCGCATCATCGCGGGCAGGCCCCCAGGTCCATCCCCCCTTGAGCCGCCCCGCCGCCCATACCTCGTGGGTATTGCGGGCCAGGTACTCGACCAGCTTCAACAGCGACGGGTCCAGTTCGATCTTCGAAGTATCGACAGGCCGCGGATGGTATTCGGGTTGGTTTGGCACGCGTGACATAATAGCGGATCGCCTGTCGGCGATCCTGCGCTGCGCCCGTAGCTACAGTCCTGCGCCCCGGGGCGGGGTCGAAAAAGCGTCGGCCCGCTCATCGCCCCGGAGGGGGCGCCGGATTGTAGCCACGGGCGGAGCGGCGAGACGGCGCAGCCGTCCGACGCGAAACCCGTGGGAGCCATGAGCCCCTCTGGCCGCCCCGGTAGGGGCGTAGGGACGCCTATGCTACATAGAGCTTCCCCAAAATCCGGGCACGCCCGGGACTTCTCTCAAGTGTAAGGCATTTGACATCCAACGTGGTTGCCGATACCAAATGGATGAACAACCGCCTAGGCCCTGTCTGAAAACTCGTCGGGATCCGAACTCGTTTCGCCGCGTCGCGCAGCGGAGCGCGTTTCCACCGCGGGAACAAAGCGCTCCGCTGCGCGACGCGGCGAAACGAGAATGGATGCCGTCGAGTTTTCAGACAGGGCCTGGTGCAAATCCCGCATCGCCCCTCATCGGCCGGCACTGGAGTCAAATTGGCGAACCAGAAACTGCACATCGTCGGCATCGATCCGGATGGGCTCGTCCACCTAGCCGCTGACGGGAACCTTGCCCGGTCCGATGTCCGCGGCGAAAGCCTTAGCCCGTTCGAAGTCCTGCTCGGCGCCAACTGGCGGCGCGGCCGGGTCATGGTCGATTTCAGCCGCTGCGCCTTGATCGATTCCGGCGCCATCGGCACGCTCGTCGATGCCAACCGGCAGTTCAAAAATGGCGGGGGCATGCTGGTGCTTTATTCGCTCTCTCCCCGTGTCAGGGATGTCATGGAATTGCTGAAGCTCGACCAGCTATTCAACCTGGCGGCCAACGAAGCCGCGGCGCGGGCGACTCTCCGGGCCGCTGCCGGGGGCGGCGCTGGCGGCGCAGCCAGTCCCACGGAGGCCGGACAATGACGGCCACGACCCAGCCTCAACCCCCCGCCGCGCCGCTCGACGGACCGCCCATCGACCTCGAGTCGGCCACGCCCGAGTCAGTGGTCGGCCAGTATGTCGCCCACGCCGTCGGCGCGGGCGCCAGCGACTTGTTCTTCGCGGCCCACGCGGCCCACATCGTCGTGCAGATGCGGCACCTGGGCATCCTGCGAACGATCGGCGCCCTGCCTCTCGATCTGGGCCGCCGCTCCCTGGCGCACATCAAGGCCAGCGCGGGGATCGACATCGCCGAGAAACGCCGCCCGCTGGACGGGCGCTGGAAGATCGACCTGACCGCCTCCGGCCGCCCCGTCAAGCGCGGTGCCGCAAACCCCGGCGAGGCGGTCGTCCCCATCGACCTGCGCATCAATTTCGTCCCCACCCTGTACGGCGAGGACGCCGCCCTGCGCCTGCTCCGCCGCGACGACCGCCTGGGCGGCCTGGAAGCGCTGGGCATGACCCATGAACAGCTCTCCGCCTATTCCGGGATGATCGAGAGCCCCAGCGGCTTGATCCTCATCACCGGCCCCACGGGTTCCGGCAAGACCTCGACGCTCTACTCCTCACTGCAGCGGATCCAGAGCGCCGCCGGGGGGACGCGCAAGATCAACACCATCGAAGACCCGGTTGAATACGCCATCGAAGGGCTGCGGCAGTCGCAGGTGAACCCGCTGATCAACCTGGGCTTTGCCGACCTGCTGCGCAGCATCCTGCGGCAAGGCCCGGACGTGATCATGATCGGCGAGGTGCGCGACCCCGAGACCGCCGAGACCGCCATCCGCGCCGCCAACAGCGGCGTGCTGGTCTTCGCCACCCTGCACGCCCCCAGCGCCCCCGCCGCCGTCCAGTCCATGCGCAGCCTGGGCGGGCACCCCTATTTCCTGGCCTCCAGCCTGCGCGGGGTGGTCGCCCAGCGGCTGGTGCGCACCTTGTGCCCCGAGTGCCGCACCAGTTTCGATCTCTCCGACGCCCCGCACACGTTCGACGAAATCCGCCCCCTGCTGCGCAGCGGCGAAGGCAACAAGCTGTTCGCCTCAAGCGGCTGCCGCGCCTGCGGCATGAGCGGCTACGCCGGCCGCACCGGCCTTTTCGAAGTGATGCCGGTCGTTTCCAGCCTGCGTGAGATCATCGCCGAAGGCCGCCCCTCCCGCGAAATCCGCGAGAAGGCGGTGGCCCAGGGCATGCTGGAGTTCCGCCAGGCCGCGTTGCTCAAGGTCGCCCGGGGGGAGACCAGCACCGAGGAAGTCTTCCGGGTGATCCCGACGGAGAACCTGCTGCTGGATGGGTGAGGGCCATCAGTATGCCGCTTTGGCCCGTCCAACTTCAGTCCTTGCCGCGACCGAACTTTATGAAGATCGAGCCACAAGACGTGCTCGTCGATTATGACGGTCCGATCACTTTTACGTTCCGAGACGAAGTGGGCGGACTGATGCTCGCTCACTCCGTCGGTGCGGATGGGGAACTCGTCCGCTTTGTCGTCGCTCCCGCCAACCCGGCCACCGTTGCTGGACTCAAACCCGGGGCGATTTCGGTTCGTGCCGCGCTGGATCAGCCGGTCATTTGGCTCCTGGACATTGCCGCGGACGGCACCGTCGCCAGCCAGTGGACGGGCGCGCTGTCCTCGATCCCTTCTGAGGTGATTCCTGCCGAGGGGGTCATGCTCTTGCCGTCGCTCGGGCCGAGGGCCTGACCAACCCCAAGGCCATGCCCTTGGAACAAGCCTTATATCTCCCTCTCCTGTTTTGCGCCTTTTTTTGCGGCCGGCCCCTCCATCATCCCCCCGCCCGCTGATGGTTCAGCCGCAGCAGGTTCGCCAGCACCTTCTGGTCCGCCTCCGCCGGGCGGCAAGGGCATGACCGGGCGGCAGCGGCTGGCCGGCCCCGGTTTCCGTCCAGACCTCCGCCCACTCCTCGTGCCAGTTTCCGGCGGTATCGGTCGCGGCGTAGGCGGCGAGGACGGCACGGTCGTGGGCCTCGTGGGCGTGCTTCAGCCATGTCGGGCGCTCGTTGTACAGCTTGGTCAGCGTCCGGTTCTTGCGCCGGGCATCGGGCGGGCTTCTCCCCTTCGTCCCGGCACGGCGATCCGGTGGGGACACGTGGTTTATCACTCCGTCGCCGTCGCCAGTTCAACGATCCGGATTTCTTCGTCGGTCAAGCCGTACAACTCATGAACTAGTTGCTCAATCCGGTGGTCAGCCGCCTCAATCCGGCGGCGGATCTGTTCCTTGGTCTGGGGAAGACTGGCGGATTCTTCTTCGCCGTGAAGGGAGATCAGCGTGTTGGCAAGCTCGCAAACGCGATCCCGGCGACGGCGATCGCCGGATGCGTCGGCAATCGGTAACTTCGTGACGTATTGCGTGAACATGCGATACCGGTACTCGCCCGCACGGGTGCCGAATGGGATCGAAATACGGGCAACGCAATACCACAGGAAGCGGCTATTGAGCAGACCGAGGAGATAAGGGTCGTGGGTGTCGAGGCAGTATGCAGTGTTGCGAATCCAAACGCCTTGGGTGTCGAGGTGGAACCGTGGGTTCTTCGTAATGTCCGGATAGATGATTTTCGGACCGTCCATGACGTTGTAATAGTCGCAGGGGCGAAGCTCCCACCAGAATTCGCCTTGGTCCGCACGACGCCGCCCCGCATCGGCAAATGGCGCCAAATGCGCAGCCACGCCCGGGAAGCGGTGAGTGAACCAACGCCATGCGGTCCTCTCATCCAGGGTTGTCGGGTTGGCGCCTTCAGCCATTTCGCGGCGCGTGTACCCGCACGGGACGGCGACCAAGTACCGTTGTTCGCCGTCAGTGTGGTAGCGGCGGATGTCTTGGCCGCCGAGAAAGCGGCGCACGATGGCGGCCGAGTTCCTGTCCGCAGCGATGAGCGATTCTCGTCGATCCGCGTCAAGCTCGAAGGCTTCATTTAAGCCTGTTATGACGCCGCGATAGATTCGGTTAGCAAGTATTTTTCCAAGCGACGCGGAGGCATTGGAGATCCGCTCGAACAGGCGTGTCACTTCCGGCCTGTCCAACGACCAAGAGGTCCCGGTAACGTGACTTGCGGGGATCGAGTACCATTTGTCGCTGGCGAGCGCGCTCACGTTTTCGGGAGTTAACGTATTGAGGCGCGCAATACGGACTTCCGCTGAAGGCGCTCGCCGTGCGATCAGCGGAATGCAGACGTATGTGTCCTTCGCGTCTTCGAAGACCGCCAACCCGCCGAAATCAACGAGCTGGACGATGGCAAATTCATTGCAAAGGTGTTCCCGGAGCCGCTCGCCGAAATTCGATCGAAGGAAACTGCTCGAAACGATATAGCTGAGCAGTCCGCCCGCGCGCAGCAACGTGGAGCCTCGCTCAATGAAGTACACATAGAGATCGGCAGTGCTATCAAAGCTCCGGTAATGCGATTCAAAATACGCTTTGGATTCCTTGATGCTTTCCTGCCGAACGTATGGCGGGTTCCCGACCACAACGTCAAATCCGCCGCGTTTCATCACTCTGGAGAACGACCGTGTGAAATCGAAGGCGTTTACGCGCCGATGCTCGTCTTCCGACATTTCTTCGCCGTTGCCTGCCCCGATGATATCCGTGGCAATCAGGCTGTTCCCGCATTGAATGTTCTGCCCCAGATCAGGGAGTGCCCGTTCATGCGACATCGCCCACAGTCCGCCCAGTGACTCGGCGGTCTCACCTTCGAGGACCCTTAACAACAGCGAGAGCTTCGTCACTTCCACGGCCTGATAATCGATATCGACGCCGTGGATGTTATCGAGCAGGATGCGTTTGCGTTCCTCGATGGTGAGGCGCCACTGTCCGTCGCGGCCGGGGCGAAGCGTCGCTCTTTTACCCCTTGACCATTTTTCAGGGCCGTCGGCGATGTACCACTTGAGACGCCAGTCGAGCAGGTACTGGTAAGCGCCGAGCAGGAACGAGCCGGAGCCGCAGGCGGGGTCGAGGATCGTGAGCTTGGCGGCTTCCTTGACGGTCCTGGTGGTCTCAAGCAGTTTGCCAACGGTTTGCTCGACGATGTAATCAACGATGTATGTCGGAGTGTAATAAACGCCTCCGGCCTTGCGGACCTCGGGCTTTTCTTCGATCTTGGCGCGGTGGCCTACAGTGAGGGTAATCACTTTGCCTAGGAAGCGTTCATAGACGCTGCCGAGGATGTCGGCCGAGACGACGGAGAACTCGTAAGGGCTCTTCGGGTAATAAAGCCGCTCGATGATCGACTTAAGGGATGCATCATCGATGTCGAGGGTCGGGGTGAGCTCGTCGGGGGCTTCGTTGCGGCCCTTCTCGGTCTTAAAATGGAAGAGGCCGGAGTTGTACCGATCGTCGGCGTCGCGGAAGAGCTGGAGGAGGCGGGAATAAACTTCCTCGCCGTTGAGAAGGGCTTGAAGTCGGCCGGCGCGTTCGATCCCGCGATCTTCGCAGATGCGCAGGAAGATGATGCGGTCGATGGTTCGCTGGACGGCGAAGTTTAGCGACCGTTCGTCGAGTGAATCGTTGCGAAGCGCCAGGTTCGAGGCGAGCCGTTTGCGCCACGCCTCGATTTCGACCAGGAACGCCTCGTCGAATTCCTGGACGCCTCGACCCCGGGTGGCGCCGCAGTAGCGGTCGAAGTCGCCGCGCAGAACGGCTTGCTTGCTGAAAGTCCCCGAGATGAAATCCCAGCGGTCCTCATACTGGCTGTAGGTGATGTACTCTCGGCGCGCGGTCGAGGCCTTGTCCAACTGCTTGGGTTGGATCCTGCAGTCGTAAACGGCAAGTTCCTTAAAATTGGTGAGCAGCGAAACGGCAAGCTTGGCGCTCCATCCATATCGGCGGAGCTGGTACGCCGGCTCCCAATTCTCCTTGATGTTTACCGCGGGTTTCTTGGCTTCAAGGAAAAACTTGCGGGGGCCGCCGATGCGGAAGCTGTAGTCGGGCGCTTTGGTGTGGCCGCCGACTTTGACGCGGTCCTCGTAGACGACCTCACGATACTGTTCGGCAAACCCCTGGGTATTGTCGACGTCCCAGCCGAGCTCGCGGAACATCGGGTTGATGAAATCGATCCGGAGCTGTGCCTCATTATAATCGGGAGAGCGGACTTGGTCGCTCTGCCGGTCGAAGTGGTCAATCAGGCGCTTGATCGAGTCGGGAAAGTTCCCCATGTGCCAGATGATACTTCGCGGCATCGTGGAGTCCAAGCCGCGGCTCCCGGCTCCCCGCTGGCCGGGGTTCCATCCGTATGACGCCGCTTGGCGGGTAGCGGTCGATCAGGTGTTCGGCCATGTCCCCGAAATCCATTGCCAGGTCCCCGGTGACAGACACGTCGTGGCGGTGCCGACAACCATGGCAGCCGCGCCACCGTGCGGGTATATTTTGTGCCCGTGTCACTGAAAGGACCTTTATGTTGCGCGACGCCGCGTCAAACTGGGTTCGCTCTCACCTCTCTGGCTCCCGGTTTCATGCGACCGTTGAGCGGCAACTCGAGGAGGCGACCGCGCTCGGTTACAACTATTACCTTGTGATGGGCACGGATTCGACCAGGGATGGCAAGCCGTACCTAATGCACTGCTACTGTGGCGAGCTCTTTGTGTTCGAGCTGACGTTCAAGCAGGCACGGAGGTTCAAGATCCCGCGAGGACAATTTTTGTGGGGCACCGGCGCGCTAGCAGGACGCTTGGAGTCGCCCGAAACGCCCGCCGTTGCGATAACAGGCCTCGCGATCGAACGGGCGGACGGCCTTCCGCGCGGCAGCCCGATCAGCGCTGACGTTTCTTATGAGGCCGACGGTGGCTGGCCGGACTCCTGCGCGTTCCGGTTGGATTACGACGTCGCGGGTGTGGGAAGCGTGGCTTCATTTCATTACCCACGGCCGCCGGCGGAGAGGCGTGGCTGCATCCGATGCTCTTTCCCGCCGTTGCACGAGAACGTCGGCAAGGAACCCATCACATCATCGATTGCCTTGTTTTTGCGGCTCTATCGCGAGCAGCCGAATGCCCCGGTCGCGGTCCAGCCGATGAGCAACATTCGCGGGGCGTTGATCTCGCTATGTGACGCGGGCCTCGGATGAGCATAAGCAGGCATCGCCCGTCATGTGTCATTGGGTGGCGTCCCGGGCGGCCCGCTCGCCAATCTCGTGCTTCCACGACTTGGGATCGTCCCGAAGCGATGCACCGGTTCAGATCCCGGCTCATTCGTCAACCACCGTGACTCCTCGTGGGTTCGCCAGCACGTAACTCTGCCCGCTCCTTTGTCAGGGTTCCCGTTAATTCGATGGTTTTCCCTTCGCGGCGTGCATCCACTGCTCAATGCTCGGCGACCGAGAGCACCCGCAGGAGGTCACCCATGCGCAACGCGTAGTCGCCAACCTCCTGGCACAGCTCAGGTCGCTGTTCGAGTCAGGACCCTCCATCCCACAATTGCCCGGTCGCCGGTGACCGGTTCAGGGCAATCAACCGATATCCAACGATTTCGTCATGTTCTCGCCAGGCCCAACGCGAGGCCCGGAATAATGGGGGTTGGTCATCCAGCCCGCCCCGGCGAAACGCCGGACGGCCGGCACGGAAAGGAAGCAGAAAATGCGTAAGCTCGCTGCAATGTTGGCGGCCATCATCCCGTCACGCTGGTCTGAGATTCCAGGCAGGAACGACGCCGGGCGCAGGGTCCGGCGTGCCGCGGCGTCGGTGGGCTGCGGAGTCGAGCGACTGGAAGGGCGCATCCTTCGCACCGTCACCCCCGACCCCGGCAGCACCTTCGCCACGGCCTACAACATCGGGGACCCCGCCGGCGGGCAGACCTATGGCGACCATGTCGGGGCGGCAGACCCCATCGACTTCTACGCCTTTACGATGAGCGCCCCGGGCAACTTCCACGGCCGGCTCCGGGCCTACGATGCCAATACGGAGGTCGCGCTGTACAAGCAGAACGGAACCGGCGCCAGCGCGACCTATACCCTGCTCGATTACCGCATCGCGGAGCCGCCCGACAGCAGCGACCCCGATAACTTCGACAGCGGCAACTTCACTGACTCCCTCGCGGCCGGGCAGTATTTCGTCAAAGTCTCCGAGGACGCGGGCGACAGCGACTATCTCGTCCGCTTCACGCCCGACTACGCCGGCGATACCCTCGGCACCGCCCGCAACATCGGGACGCTCTACCACGCCCAATACTTTGACGAGGTCGGGGACGACTTCGACAACAACGGCCAGGACAACAGCTACTACGACCCGCTCGACTTCTACAAATTCAACATGGCCGAGGCGGGCACCTTCTCCGCCAACGTGGCATTGAACGGCACCGCTTTCACGCAGCCCACCTTCAACGTGCGGGCGTCGCTGCTCAACAGCGCCGGCGCCACGATCGCATCGGCCAATGTCGGCTCGCCGCTGACTGTGCCGCTGGACAAGGGCACCTACTACGTCCGCGTGGACCCGGTGGGCACCGCATACCCGAACTACGCCTTGACCCTCAATGCCGACTACTCCGGCCACGATACGGCATCGGCCACGAACCTGGGCAACCTGGCGGCATCGCCGTTCTCGGCGTCAATCGAGAACTACAACGACCCGGCGACCCAAAAGAGAGACTACTACACCTTCACCCTATCCCAGGCGCGGCAGGTGATCACCAGCATCAGCGCTTATGTCCCGGACGGGACCGGCGCGCAGGTCAGCCTGCACTACGACAAGAACAACAACGGCCAGATCGACACCGGTGAGGGCGTCGACAGCGAGTTCACCTACAACGGCGGGTATCAGATCGTCGACGACCTGAAGGCCGGCCGGTATTTTGTTCTGGTGAACGCCACACCCGGCCAGTCCGCCGGCAACTATTTCCTCAGTTTGTCCGCTAAACCGGATGGGGCCGGCAACAGCCTGGCTGCGGCCGACAACCTGGGCACGGTGGGCGGGGCGAACTCGCTCATTCAGAAGACCGACATCGTCTCCGATGCCGACTCCGAAGACGATTACAAGTTCACCCTGGCCAAGCCGGGCACGATCCACGCCGAGCTTTCACCCTACCTGGGCGGCGATTCGAACCTGCAGTTGATCCAGGAAAAGAACCACAACAACCAGATCGACCCCGGCGATGTTATCGGGGCCTCGTTTAATCCGGGCAACGCCACCGACGCCATCTTCGAGAAACTCGCGGTTGGCACGTATTTCCTGCGCGTGGTCCATAACCCCGCCCAAGGCCCGTCTGCTTACAACCTGACGATGGTCGCTGACGTGGTCGGCAACACGATTCCCACGGCGCTGGATGCCGGGACAATCACCGGCAAGACGGTGGGTTTCGACGACTACATCCAGCAGAACTACGGCCCCAACAGCGACACCGACGACTTCTACAAATTCACTCTCAGTAAGGCCGGCACGTTGACGGCCCAGACCACCGGCACGGCCGGCGAGGACCTTGACATCCAGCTCATTGCCGACAAGAACAAGAACGGCAAGATCGACCCCGGCGAAGCCCTGGCGGTCTCAAGCCACCTGAACTCGCCGTTGGAGAAGATCGTCAAGTCGCTGGCAGCCGGGACCTACTACCTCCGCGTCTACGGCGTCAACGGCGACACGAACTACCACCTGTCGCTGACTGACTGATGACGCCCGATGGGAATGATTTCGGGTTCTGAGGCGGGAAACCAGGGACACTCGATCGTTCGGCGCTGCCGGCGACGAGTGTCCCTGGCATTTGTTGCACATGACAACGGATGGCAGGCTTGCTCATCGCGTTGGCCGTGGTATTTGCGATTGCTCCGCTGAGTGCGGTTCTCTCACTTCTTGGTCGGCACCAGCATCAGCGTGACGGTCCCGCCTCCGCTGCCGGTATTGGGGTTGAACTGGGCGTTGTATTTCTGGATGCGTTTGTCAATGTCGGGGATGCCGCTGGCGACGAAGTACGCCTTGACGGCGTCGAGCCGGCCCCAGGCCACGTCCAGGCTGGCCGAGCGGACCCGGCGGTCGATCTTGGCGCCGGCGCCGGCGTCGGGGCGGAGCAAATCGTACAGCTTGTCCAGCGCGTCTTCCGTCTGGGCCAGCTCGCGGTCGATCAGGCGGAGTTGCGTCAGCGTGCTGGACGCCTCGAAGTCGGCGCGGGAGGCATACAGTCCGCGGGCCCGGCCGGCGACCTGGGTGCGCAGCCGCTGCAATTCCAGCTTCCGCTGGTGCAGGCGGTCGATCAGGTCCCTGGCGTCGTGCAGCGATTGGGCGTCCCGCAGTCGCGCCAAGGCGACGTCGCCGGCGCTGAGCTCCTGCTTCAACTGGATCTCCAGGGCCTTCTCATCGCGCAGCCGCTTGATGACTGGCATCAGCTCGGCCACTTCCCTGGGCTCCAGCGCGGTGGACCCCTGGGGGAAATCCAGGGTAACCGGATGCTCGGGCTCTTTCTTCTTTTCGCCGCCGAAGAGGCCCGGGATGGGCAGGACGTTGGACACGACGTTGACCGCCTTCAGCGGTGCGCTGGCGACGGCGGTGGCCAGAACGCCGGCCGCGGCGCCCGTGGCCGATCCCACGATGGCACCCTGTTCCAGGTGCCCTTTCTCCACCGGCACATCGACCGGCAAGGTGATCGATCCGTCGGCGGCCTGTACCAGGCCGATGACCGTGTTGACCGGCGCGCCCAGGTGGAACATCGTGTAAATCGGCCCGTCTGACGGTTCTTCGTAGGCGAGGTCGGTCAGGACGGTCTTGGTGCGGGCGTCCATGGACCCGCCCTTGAAGCGGACATCGATCGCTTCATCGAACGTGCCGCCGGAGAGCTTCATTTTGAACTGCCTGGCCTCGCCGGAGAGGGACGCCAGCTCGAAGCCGCTGACGGAGGCCTTGGCCCAGCCTTCATAATCGGGATAGAGGAAGACCCGCCCGGAAGCGGCGACCTGGGCGAAGAGGTCGCGCTCTTCGAAACCGGGAGCGCCGTTGCGTTTGGGCAGGTGCACCTTTCCGGCATTGACGGTTGCGTCGAAGCGGATCGGCGTGTTCTCGTACAAGTCCATGTTGGACAGCCCCAGGATTTCCACTTCCATGCCGGTGAGCGGGGCCACGAACGCCGGATCGACCGAATCGTCCTGGACCAGCACGTCCAGGCCGCTGATCGTGATCTTGTCGATGCGCATCTCGTTGGCCGGTTTTGTCTTCGTCTCGGCCTTTGCGACGGCGATGGGTTTGGCGGCCGGGGCTTCGGACGGTTTGGCCGTCGGCGCCGGTTGTGCCGCCGGTTGCGTCGTCGGTTCACCGGGAACAGGCATCTTGTAGAGCACGCCCAAGGCGCGGATGCCTTGCTTATCGCGAAGGACCCGCGCGGTCGGCTTGGTGATTTCCAGCACGTGGATGAGGACGTCCTTGGTCTGGGGCCGGATGCGCGCGCCCTCTGTGTGCACTCCCTCCACGCCGGCAAGGACCGGTCCGCCCGGGGTAGCGCGGTACTCGACGTTGGTCAGGTCGAAATTGAGCTCGAACGGGCGCGTCGGGTCGAAATCGATGGGGGACTTGCGGTCCAGCTTGGCATCGGCCTTGAATGTTGCCGTGAATTGGCCGTCGGTCAAAGCGGTGCCGTCGATCTGGTCTTTCAATTCGGGGGCCAGTGCCGTCAGGCCCGCGCCGTTGATGCCGTCGGCCCAGACGTGGACTTCCAAGGTCAGCGGGTCCACGAACGGGGCGATCTGTGCGTCGACTTTGACGCCCCCCACCGCCGGGTCGGCCTTGCAAGTCAGCTCGAGTTTGGTCGACGGCTGCGCGGCGGGCGATTTTCCCAGCAGTGCGATCGGTTCGAGATTGCGCAGGTGCAGGTCTGACACCACCAGCGGCGCCGAGCCCGGACGCGAGGCGTCGGTGAACGACGCCTGACTGACGTTCAGGTCGAGCTTCTTCACCGTGATCAGCGGCAACGCCTTGTGGGACTGGGCGATGATTT
>Ga0182024_10008066_pt1 | contig 22407 bp, 23 predicted proteins | sample P32metaG_FD_120480 | JGI IMG/M metagenome (GOLD analysis project Ga0182024, IMG submission 120480) | Permafrost microbial communities from Stordalen Mire, Sweden - P3-2 metaG (Illumina Assembly) | ecosystem: Environmental > Terrestrial > Soil > Wetlands > Permafrost | place: Sweden: Stordalen... | reverse complement strand
CCCGCCTTTTCAGTTCCGCTCTGTTTTTTGTCTTCAGCTATGCTACGTCTCAGTGGGCGGGATCTCCTTTCAGGCCACTAGTCAAAGTTTCTGATCTGCAGATTAGAGCCGGAAGCGAACCCGATTCTAACACGCTGTCTGACCTCAAGTTATTGAAACGCTTGGTGTTGCCATGGTGCAGGTCTGCCGTGTTCCCACGAGCGCACCTCGACTGAACTGTCCCTATCAGCCCGAATAGGCTACCTATTTCAGGCCATCAAAACTCGCGGCCTAATGCGAGCTGAAAACAGCGGAAATTTGTCAAAATCGAGGGATTCTGTTCCGAGAGCGCGACCCAATCTTCACTCCTGCGATTCAATTGTGAACTTTGCGGCGGGAGATTGCCTCCAGCGCTCTCGTCGGGTGTTGGCCCATCCGAACGCAGGCCCGCAGACGTAGGTGCCGGCAACGCTCATAATGGTGGCTCCAAAATGGCTCCATTAAGAAACCGCCTGGGCCAACCTGCTGAAACTGAGATGCTTGCTATCGCTTCAAACGCACGCCGTAGACGCTAAATTCTCAAGCTGGACGTCGCAGCGATAACCGCAGTGTTGCGCGTACTGGGGAGTCGAGTGCGCCAGTGCCGTCTCATACGCCAAGCCGTTGCGCCATAGGCGCGCCGCGTGGCGTTCAGGGCCGGCACCTGCGGCCGTACGCGTGGTTAGAGTTCAGCGGGATTGAGCGTATTTCTTTCGGAGAACTCTGCTGGACCGCTGCGCGTCATGACCCGTCATGACCCGTTGCCTGTAACACTATGATTCTATGGTAGCGCTAACGGGAATCGAAGGTGCCAACGCCCAGTTCAGTTCGGTTCAGTTGAGTCTAACTGATAGCAGTTGCGTTCAGTTGGTATGGCGAAGCCCTGGTAAAACTCGCCACAGATCCCCGACGTTGTCACTCGGTTGTCACTCGTCGGCTTGAAATCTACGGGGGGCGACCCTCCGTTCTTTCTCGCCTCTCAGCCCAGGAAAGCTCGCCGGAAGCGAAAACTCCGAGGTTTATTTGCGGCTTTCATTGGGCAACAGCCAGCGTCGAAGGTGACCTGCACCGTCCCGATCAACATGTCTCCACGATCTCCGCTACCGAGGTCGGAATTTGATCGCAAGCTCTTCGGCGACCAAAGCACCACCACTCACGGTTCTAAATATGATGATTGAATACCGGTTCCCAAAGCTCCCAGTAAATCATTTCCGATCTGAATGGCGATGTTAACCAAAGGTCCGATGTTCGAATCCTGCTCGAGGAGCCAAATTTATTCGCTTCGAGTTCTCTCGGCCTTCTGGTTGACTGCGAGACAGGCAGACGCCCTCAAATTGGCCAGTAATTGCGAAACAGCCTCTCTATATAGGCGCGACTCGTTGGGCTGGCTCGCCCTGGATTTCCCGGTGCCGCCCATTCGGGTCAGCTTTCTCAGTCGATCGGGACAGCGACGCCGGTTGGGCTCTTCTTACGAGAGCGGCACCAGGCAGACATCAGACTAGTTCTCGTGGCAATGCAAAGGATGGTGTGATCATGCTGCAGTTGTTAGTGCTCTTTCTCGCCGTAACGTTGTCGTGGGCGCCACGGCTTATCTCTCCTGTCTCTTCTTGCGGCGCGAACGCGCGGCGAATACGACTCTAAGGTGGGACGGGGCTGAACCGACGCGGCAGCAACCTCTAGCTTCCGCGATGCGAACACCTCATGTCCCACGGGGGTAAGCTACTAGGCTTCGAGCGTCACCGATCCGCGTGCTCGTCCGACGCACAACAGGCGGTAGCCTTGCGCGCGCAGCGCGGGTTCGAGTCCTTCTTCCACTTCCATTTCGACATCGCCAGTGAGGACGCGGGTCGCACAGGTACCGCACTGGCCTACACGGCAACTGTACGGAATGTCGATCCCATGCTTTTCCGCGATCATGAGCAGCGTCTCGACGGATGAGCACTCAAACGTTTGGCCTGACTTGGCGAACTCCACTGTGCAAGTCTCGGGATTAGCTGCGGTCGAGGCAACCGAACCGATCGTGAAGCGTTCTTGCAGGATCTGTTCGGCTAGAATGCCTAAGCGAAGCAGGACGTCTTTCACGGTCGCCATGAACCCAGGCGGGCCGCAAACAAAGAAGGTTTGCTGATCGAGTTTTCCCAGGTGTTGTTCGATCAGTGCACGATTCAAGTAGCCATGCAAGCCGCTCCATTGCGGACTCGCCCTGCTGGCGATCGGAAGGAAGCGGAACTTCGGCAAGCGTTTTCGGAGCCTCTCCAGTTCCTCCTCGAAGATCACATCATGCTCGCTGCGAACGGCATAGAATAGCGTGATCTCGGTATCGGGAGCGGCTTCTTCGATGTATCGAAGCATTGACATGATGGGCGTAACCCCGCTGCCGCCGGCGAACAACACAATGCTTCGATCGCGGGTTTCGTCGAAATAGAATTGCCCGAAGGGTCCGTGCGCCTCAACCGTCAGGCCTTCCCGAGCTTCGCGATTCAGGAAAGTCGAGACAACTCCCTGCTCCTTGACGGTGATCTCGATGAACTCGTTCTGTAAGGGCGAGGACGATATGGAATAGGATCGCGGGAGCTTCTTGCCGTCGACCGACCAATCGAATGTCAGAAACTGTCCGGGCTTCGCGTTCAACCTTGCGTTTCCAGGCAAAGGGAACCGCAACGTCACGGTGTCTCTGGTTTGCCGCTGGATGCTTAAGAGTTTCAATCTCGCGACATTCTCGGGCCGCTTTGTCCGTAAGAGGAAAAGTCGCGACACCAGGAGGACAGCCAGAATCGCGCTGTAGAGCGCTGGCAAGCGTATGTCTGATTTGACGAGCTAGTAGTAGTGGATCACGGCAGCGATGCCGCTCACATAGATGAGCCGATGCAGCCACTGCCAGCGGCGCGCGCCAAGGCGGCTGATCCAACCGCTGGTGGACGTCACCGCAAGCGGAAGCATGAGCATCATGCTGGTGAATCCGATGGTGATAAAAGGCCGCTTGCCGATGTCTCCAAAAATCTCCGTCTTGTCGAAGAACTTATCAAGCCAAAGGTAGGTCAGAAAGTGGAGGCATGCGTAAAAAAACGCAAACAGCCCAAGCATCCGGCGAAAGCGAACAAGCTCCGGTATGCCGAATATTCTGCGCACCGGGGTGATCGTGAGCGTAATGAGGAGAAACCGAAGCGCCCAGTCGCCGGTGGCGTGGGTGATGAACTCGACCGGATTTGCGCCCAGATCCTGTTTGACGGCGCGCCAGCCTAACAGCGCCAACGGCACTAGACAGACCAGGAAAGCGGCTGCTTTTGTCCATCGGCTCGCGAGGATTGGTTTCATTGCTTAGAAGTTCTTCCGCAGGTCCATGCCGGCATACAGACCAGCAACCTGGTCGGCGTAGCCGTTGAACTTCACCGTGGGGCGTTTGGCCAACTCCCCGAGACGCCGCTCCTTCGCCTGGCTCCAGCGGGGATGATCCACTTCGGGGTTTACATTCGAGTAGAATCCGTATTCCCGGGAACTCAAACTGTTCCAGGTGGAGGGAGGTTGTTTTTCGACGAACCGAATCTTGACGATTGACTTAATACTCTTAAAGCCGTACTTCCACGGAACGACCAGGCGGATCGGCGCGCCATTTTGATTGGGCAGCACTTCTCCATACAAACCGACGCTAAGCAGCGCGAGTGGGTTCTTCGCCTCGTCCATTCGCAAACCTTCGACGTAGGGCAGCGGAATGCCCGCAAAACGCCCCTCCGGCATCTGCTTCGGATCGTACAGGCTCTGGAAGGCGACGTACTTCGCGCTCGACAGAGGATTCGCGAGCTTGATCAGCGCGCTCAGTGGGAAGCCGATCCAGGGCACAACAATGGACCAGGCTTCGACGCAACGATGACGGTAAATGCGTTCTTCGAGCGGGGCGATCTTGAAAAGCGCATCGAGGTCGAGCACTAGCGGCTTTTGGACGGCGCCTTCGATCGAAACGGTCCACGGAATCGTGCGGAAGTTCTTCGCGTTGCGAGCTGGATCGTCCTTTCCGGTGCCGAATTCATAATAATTATTGTAAGTAGTGACGTCCTGGTACGGCGTTGGTTTCTCGGTCGTGCTCAGCGGGCTCTTCACGGCGCTGAGTTTCGTATTCGCGAAAGAAATGCCGCTGGCCAAACCCGCTGCCGCGATGGAACGCGCGAAAAACCGCCGCCGGGTCAGGTAAACGCTCTTCGGCGTTATGGACGAATAGGGAAGCTGTAACATAATTAATGCCACCTTAGGACGAATGCGCCAGTCGCAACGATGTTGTGCTGCCTGCCTGAAATTGAGGGGATGTTGTAATTGGGCGAACCGCTGTAGAAATCGCGAGCTTCCCCGCGGAACGCGACGAATCGCCACACGCGAACGTCGACGCCGGCGCCGAAATCGAAGACGCCGCGGGCCAGTTCCCGCGAAGCCTGGTTGGGCTGGCCGTCGATTCGCGTGACGCTTTGCTCATAGTCGCCATATCCGCCACCGCCGACTACGTACGGGGAAATTTTCGACGCCGGACGGAATTTCACGCGGATTCCTGGCGTGACATAGAGACTCGCAAAATCGTGAGTCGCGGTGTTGGCGGCGCTGTAAACGTCGCGCAGCGGGCTCGCAACGAAATTAGAGTCACGTTGCCGCTATTCAGGAATCGGCGTCCGTAGTTCAATTGAAACGCCACTCCCGATCCCGCATCGAGGATCGAGTCGCTTCGCGACAACGCGGGTATTCCGCCGAGGCCGAACGCGAATTCATTCTTGGGGGCTGCCCCCACCTGGGCCAGGCAGAAAGCCGCAGGCAACAGGAATAACGCGAATTCGCTTTCATAGAGGTGCTATCCCTTCCGTTAGAGCTTTTGTTCCGTTACCCCGAGCACATGTCCGGACTTGGGGTCTTGGAGGAACACAACCAGGCGCGATCCGCTGGCCGCCGATTCAGGCCGAACCGGAAGTGCGATCTCTTTGCTGGACGCGCTGTCGAGATCGACGGTGCCTACCTGTTTGAGGACCCGCGTCACGGCGACGTGCGCCAGCGATCGTCCGGCATTTTCTCCGCGCGCAACGTGCGATTCCTGCCGGTTGTCGGCGAGCGCGACGTTTAAAATACCCCGCACGCCCTTAAAGTCCTGGTCGGCGGGCGAATCGATACGCGCGGTGACTTGATCTCCTTTGCGCGCGACATTCGAGATGGTAATCGGAATCTTCCGTTCGCGAATCGCCCTCTGAATGGCGGAGGACGCCTCGTGCCCGTCGCTCCCGACGAAGCCGTATCGTCCATCAACGACGAGCTGTGGCGTATACACGCTATCGAGGTTGTAGCGATTGCTGTAGTCCTGCTGGCGCGCCGTGTACTGCGATGACGAAAACGGGTCCTTCCAGCCGAGACTGTTCCAATAGTCGACGTGCTCGCTCAGCACGATCAGGTCGGCTCCCGCCGCGGGTTGTTTCTCGTCGAGAAGCTGAAGCAGACGGTCCGCCGGCGGACAGCTCGAGCAGCCTTCGGAGGTGAAAAGCTCCAACAGCACGGGGACTCGGGCGGCGCTATTGTCTGCCGCACCGCAAACCAGCGCAGCGACGGATAAAGTGAGCGCGGCTGTGAAAAAACTCAGTTTGAACATAATTCCCTTTTTGTCCTCACTCCTCAATTCGAAGAAGAGGGCTTGAAAAGTTACGCCTCCGGCGAGTACCTTACGGGAATGAAGATCTATTTCGGATTCACGGTGGCGGGCGACCGCTCCACCATCGGCGCCGCGCGTAAGGTGGTGCAGCTATTAGAGGGCCTGGGCCATGAGGTGTTGACGCGCCATCTGGTGGATGACGACGCTTGGGAAGCGGACCGGCGAATCAGCGCCCAGGACGTGTACCGGCGCGACATGGCGTGGCTGGAGCAGTGTGAGATTTTCATCGCGGAAGTTTCAGGGTCTTCGTTCGGATTGGGATTCGAGACCGGTTACCTTTTAGGCGCCACGAACAAAAGAGTGATCTTGCTTTACCGGCGCGAGCTCGAACACAAGGTGTCGCTGCTGATCCGCGGGAATTCGCACGCCAACTGCACGTTGGTACCGTATGCCACGGTGGAAGAAGCAGAGGAATTCATAACCGGCTGCCTCCGATAAAAACAATGCGGACCGCGTAACTTTTTTCGCGCGGCCGCGAATAATCATTTGCAGTTGAATCTCGATCGAAATATCGCATCTAGGGGGGTACTGTCTTTGAATTCTACTTTGCTGTCGCTGGCCGCGTTCGCGGTCGTATTTCCACTTGCCGGGGCTACGGTGCCGGCCGTGGGTGAGAAGGCGCCGGACTTCAAATTGTCCACACCGGACGGCAAGAGCGTCCGGCTTTCCGAAGTCGTGTCGAAAGGGCCGGTCGTCTTGGTCGTGCTTCGGGGATATCCCGGTTACCAGTGTCCCTATTGCAACCGTCAGGTTCAGGATTTTATCCAGAAGTCGCAAGGCTTTGCCGACGCAGGCGCGCGCGTAGTGTTGGTTTATCCCGGTCCGCCGCAGGATCTCAATGCGAAAGCGAATGAGTTCCTGGCCGACAAGAAGCTCCCTGACAATTTCGACCTGGTGTTGGATCCCGGCTATGAGTTCACCAACTCGTACGCGCTCCGATGGGACGCGCCTCACGAAACGGCCTATCCGTCAACCTTTCTGATCGATCGGCAAGGCGTCATCTTCTTCAGCAAAATCGTACGAGAGCACGGCGGACGCACAACCGCCGCGGAAATCCTGGACGCGATGCCGAAGCCGAAGACTTCGCGGTAATCGCCAATGGCAATGCAGGCGAGAAGCGGGAAGAGGCACAATAAAGGGTCATGTCTGTACCGTATCTGAAGGAAGCCGCGTTAGCGGGAGATAACGAGAAGATGATTCGCTTTGTCCGCCTTCATCTGGGCGACGGCAACGAAGATGTAGGGCGCAAGGAGATGGACAAGTCCTGGGTGGAGGCCATAAAGATCCTTTTGCGTTACGGCCCGGTAGACGAGACCGTGGTCGCGCGCGTCCTCTCCTCTGACGAATCCACGCTGGCGCTGCTTTACTTCCACCTGCATTTTCACCTGATCCGACAGTCCGGAGAATGGATTCATGACGGCAGCCGATAAAGAGTCGCAAGATCCGCGCGAGGTGGGGACCCAACTGCGCCCGGGTTTGTGGCACACAATCAACGAGAGGTATCCCGGCTCGATGATCGAGAAAACCGACTTGGTTCCGCTGGCCGAGCTGCGCAAGCCGCTGTCTGAATCGCGGCTCACGCTGATCAGTTCCTGCGGCGTGCATACCAAGAGCGAGCCTCCTCTCGATGTCTGCCATCCATTCGGCGATTTCCGGTTTCGCCGGGTGCCGTCGGCGTCGCGCCACGAGGACTTGATCATCCATCAATTGAAATATCCGCACGACGACGCCGATCTGGACATCAACGTCATCTTTCCCATTGAGCGGCTGCAGGAACTCGCTTCCGAAGGCGTGCTGGGCGGCTTGACCGAAAACTTCTTCAGTTTCATCGGCTACAACATGGATCCGGAGAGATTCGAGCACAGCGTTGCCCACGATATCGCGGAGGTTGTTGCGAAGGAGGAACGCGCTGAAGTCGCTTTACTCGCGCCGGCTTGACCGATCTGCCATCAGTCCGTCGGACTGATCCAGCGTGCGATTGAAGCCCGCGGCATTCCAACGGTATCGGTTACCGTTGCCAAAGATGTGACCGAGAAGATCAAGCCGCCCCGCGCGATTTTTCTGCCCTGGCCCATGGGCCATCACTTCGGCGTCCCGTTTCACCGCGATCTGCAAAGGCGCGTTTTGTTTGAGGCGCTTTCTTTACTCGAGACAGCGCCTGCTTCCGGAACGATCCGTGATGTGCCCATTCGCTGGGCCGATGTCCGGCGGGAAGCGAAAACGCTTTCCGAGCAGGGTCGCAAGCTCTAAAACGCCTTCTGGCCGCGCCATCGTTCGATGTATTCCACCGCAGTGCCGAACAGGACGCCAGTCACTGAGCTGATCAGGACCACTCCCCAGTGCCAGACCAGGATGTGAAATACGTTCAGGTTAGCACAGTTGATTTCCAGCACACTGAGGCCGATCAAGCCCGCCAATCCTCCCGCAGCTGCTCCGATGAGTTTCGGAAACAGGATCGCGCCGCGACGTACCAGCAGCCAGAACAGAAGCGCCGCCGGAATTGAATAGGTGAGCCCGCTCCTGACGCAGGCCAAGCCGTCTGCCAGAAACGTCGACTCTTCCTTCGACCGGAAGGTGACAGCAAATACGACCATGAGGATCGTCAATATTCCGATGGGCAGCGCCGCAGGAGCCAAAGCGTACTTGCTTCCAGGCACCATTTGTCCAACCATCGAAATCGCGATGCCGACTGCATAGATTTGAACGTCAGATTCCCGTACTGCGTTTTTCACTTCGCGCTCCGTGTAGCGGCTGGCGTTATAGAACCGGGTTGGCGGCGTTGTTGGCGGGTTCCGCCGGTAACTTGATGCGCGAGGAGTCGAAGTCAGGCTCGGTTCCCAGGCCGAAGGAAACGAAGTTGGCGAACTTCGCCAGCCCGACCATTAGAACAGTCTCGTGGATCTGCTCGTCGCTATACCCGTAGGTGCGCAAGTCATCGACGTCTGCTTTTCTGATCTTCGTTGGCTCGGTGTTCAGCTTGGCCACGAAGGTCAGCAGTGCCTTCTGGACCAGCGGAAGATTTGCCGAGGCATAGTCGATCGCAATCTGCTCAGGCTCTGGTCCCTCAATCCCGAGCATGCGTACCATCTCGCAGTGCGCCGTTACACAATAAGTGCTGAGATTCGCGGCCGAACATACAAGGAAAATGTATTCCTTTTGTTTCCGAGTTAGAGCGCTCTCCTTGATCAGGATGGCATCGACCAGTTGGGCTTGGGCCTCGATCAGATCGGGCCTCGTCGTCTGTGCGCGGTAGAAGTTGGGTATGAATCCGAACTGGTTCTTAACGTTGGCGAACAAGGGATAATTTGTTTCGTCCAAGGGAGCTTCGCGAATATAGCTCATTTTCCCTCACTTCTTACTCTGGTCATGATTCGTTCCGCGATGGGCCTGAACGTGGCATCCGGCAGATCAAACGCGCCGGTGTCGGTCACAATCTTCAAGGTTTTCCGGGTGGAGTCGACCAGCACGGTGCAGGTCTGGCAATGAGAGAGATGATGTTCCAGTTGAAGCCGGACATCCTCCGCGACCTCGCCTTCAAGATAATTGCCGATCTCCGCCATGAAGTCCGCGCAGCTGATCAAATGATTGCTCCCTTCATGCTCCCCTTGCGTCCTGACGAGATGAACCGTGGAGCCAGCGCTTCGCGTAACATTAGACGTCCTCGCAAAAGGCGGGCCTTCAGGGCGGGGATGCCCAGGCCGAGCACCACCGCGGCATCTTCAGCCGAGAGTTGTTCAATATCGCGGAGCATCACCACCACGCGGTATTTGGCGGGCAGCTTCATTAGGCCGCTCTCGATCAGCGAGCGCATCTCCGCTTCAGAGTATAACTGCTCGGGGTCATCTGTCCAGGCCTGAACCTGTCGAGGACGGAACCCTTCCTCGTCAGAACCAGTCTCATCAAGGCTCTCCATTGGTCTCTGTTCCCGAAGGCGCTGGATACCGGTATTAGTGGCAATACTCACCAACCATGTCGAGAACTTCGAACGGCCCTCAAAGCGAGCGAGGTGTTGAAATACTTTCAAGAACGTATCCTGCATCGCGTCACGGGCATCGTCCTGGTCCCCGAGAATTCCGACCAGCGTGCGGTAAACCCGTTGACTGTGGCGGTTCATGAGCTCTTCGAAAGCATCCAGATCGCCACGCTGCACACGGGCCACACATTCGCCATCCGGGTCCACGGGACGGATTATACCGGTGTGACGTTGATCCGAAGCAGAAAGATGCGCTTTCTTCGCAACTGTTTTCAGCTCGGCCGGTTTACAAGTCCACCTCGCGCCAAAATCCGGCGTGGACCCGAGACCCGCCTGCAACACGTTGAAGAAGCACGCAAGCGCCCTCGTCGCAACCGCTTCCAGGATCTGATGCTCCGTAAATCCTCGCTCCCGCAGCGCTTGGATGTCGCTGATAGAAAACTCCTCCGCGTCTACAGAAAGCTTCTTGGTGAAATTAAGGAGCGCGCCATCGGACGCCCCCAAGTCAGCCTTGGAGTGTTCGCCAGCGAGCAGAAGGCGCTCCTTCTGAGTTCTACTCAAATGGTCGCCGGCAACCAGGAGAGCTCGGATCGCGTGGGCCTCCGCCTCCAAGATATCGGGCCTACGTGTTTGAGCGAGAAAGACGCTGGGGACAGAACTGAACTGTTCGCGAAAAAAGACAAAAGGGGCGAAGTCGCCGGCGTTCAACTCGGGCGCGTATAGATTGAATCCGGACTTCTCGTCCGTCGCCGGGGACTCATCACCAGGGACGGTGAGAAAGTGCTCAGGCGGAGGAATCGAGTGAAGAGCGAAATCCGGAACCGCCCCGACACCCGTGGAGAGCATGCACAATAAACCGCTGAGAGCAGCCGTCAGGATTGCCTCAAGGAGGGATTCATCCGTCAACCCCTCGGAAGATGCCTCGCGCATATCCTCACGGGAGATCGAAAGGTCACTTGCGACAAGCTTCAGCGTGAACCTCAGCACGGCCCTGGTGGCCGGCGCGAGATTTGCCTTCTGGTAATCGGCGACGATATGATCGAGGCGCTGTTCGGTTATGCCTCGCAGTCTCAGCATCTGGTAGTGCAGGCTGAAACAGTAGCGCTACCTCGTGCCGTGGCGAGCACGAGCAGAATGCATTCCTTCTGGGCACGCGTGAGGGCTTTATCCGTGAAGAGTATGGCGGAGATGAGCGCGCCCTCGGCCTCGATCACCCGTGGCAGCAGTGTTTGGGCCCGGAAGAGCTTCGGCACGAAACCGAATTGTTCACGAAAAGTAGTAAAGGGCTGAAAGGACGAGCCCAACGCCACCTCCCCGAAGTAGCTCATGGTCCTTATACTTTAGCCTGAATCCGGCTGGAACGCATCCTGAGGCTCCTGGACGTTCCCTACGATATCAACCAGCGTCCGGTGTACACCGCGGCTGTGACGGGTGACCAGTTCTTCAAAAGCATCTACAGTAAGGGTTCCTCAAAGGAGACGAAGGGAGGAAACGTGCCGCCCAGATCCAGCTCGGTCCGGGTTTCAGCGCGGCTGAAACCGCCGGGAACGAGAGTCGTTTCCATTGTTGTGCTCATACCGCCTCCGTTTATCATTTCGCGATAGTCGCTCAACGGAGAAGCTGCAACGCGTGTGCCATTCTAAGCGCTCTTCAAGCGGTTGATATCATTGAGGCGCGGGAGAGCAGGATCATCACCGATCAGCCTGGTGTCAAAACTGTCAAGGCGATGGTGACATTTGGCCATCATCGTGTTGTCGGCGGCTCAGAATCCGTAAATTCAGCGGCGGCGTCCCGTAGGCTGTCGCGTGTCTTAAGGACAAGTTGCCTCAGTTCTTTGCTTGGGAGTTCGGGCCCACGAACCAGAAGTTACGGCTGATCATCTTTTTTTGAGCCCTCGGCATGGGCCGGGCCATGCCGCAGCGTATGGTTTTGCGCCAACGATGGAGTTTCTAAGTCTTGCATCCTTTCCTCGCGCATCCCGTCTGAGGTGATGAAGAGTCTAGCTGGCACGACGCGTGGTGGAAGGAGTTGCAGGAGGATGACAATCCCGCCGAAGCACATCGAGGAGCAATCGATACGGCCGGACGCCGGTGACTACTATCAGTCTTCTACGCCAGACTTAGCAAGCCTAATGATGCTGTACCAACGGGGCGATACCACCGCCGTAACCGCTCTAGTGGAGTCGCTCAGCCCACAGCTCTATCGATTCTTCGCGAGCCAAATGGGTAGCAAAACCGATGCGGAAGACATGCTCCAAGGCGTGTGGCTGCGCATTCACCGGGTGCGCCACACTTATCGACCGAGCGAGCCCTTGCTCCCTTGGGTTTATGCCATAGCCCGGCGTGTGCGGGTGGATAGTTATCGCAAGCGACAGCGCATCGCATCCCGCGAGACTCCAGCCGATGTGCTGCCTGAGCTTCCGGCACACCAGGAGGAGGCGAGTAATCTTCCGCCGTTTGAGGAGCTAGTGGCGTCGCTGCCGGAGAGCCAGCGCGAGGTTCTGATCATGCTCAAGGTGAATGGATTGAGTATTGAAGAAGTTGCTCGCGCAACGTCTTCAACCGTCGGAGCGGTCAAGCAGAAGGCCCACCGGGCATACGAGCGTTTACGCTTTTTGTTGAAGCATGCGCCCCGAGAAGGCGCCAGCAAAGCAGCCGCAGAGTAACTTGCACGGGAGGGATAGTGACGGATCAGCTGACATACTTGCAATTGGGCCTCCCTTATGGCTGATAGGAGCGGCAAAATCGTGGGTCGCTAGCAGGTGAAGGATCTCACTCGCGTAATTGGTGGGTAGCCCCAGACCACCGGCCTTTGGGTGAGCTAAGAGCACCAGAGAGAAATGAAGGAGCGGAATTGATATGCAGAGACGACAGACTACCGATACGCTCGAATCGTCTCGGGACCCGGAGAACCCGGGGGAGGTGATTTCCACCATTGGATGGCTTTCCGCCTCGATCCTCCATGATCTCCGGAACCCTTTGGGGACAATCTACACAGGCGCCGAAATGTTAATGACGCTCGACACTACGCCAAACCAGGTGAAACGCCTCGCCGCCAATATGCACCGCGCAGCCGGCCGCATACGGGAATTATTGAGAGACCTCACCAGCGCGACCTATGGAACCAGATCAACACCTGAGATCTGCGATATCCGCGAAATCATTGCTGCAGCATCGGAGGCCGCAGCGGCAGCTATGGATAATCAGAGAGTTCAGATCTTGCTTGATGTGCCACGGAAGATAGAGTTGCCCCTCGCGCGCTCTCGAATGAAGCTGATGTTCTTTAACCTGATTACGAACGCTCTTGAAGCGATGCCGGGCGGCGGAGAGGTTCGCATTGAGGCCACGAGAGACCGCGATTGCGTGCTGGTTGCAATAGAAGATACGGGGCCCGGAATTCCGCACGAGATTCGCGATAAGGTATTCGAACCGTTCGTAACCGCCGGAAAAGAGAATGGGTTGGGACTTGGGCTCGCGTTCTCCCGCCAGGCTGTTCTCGACCACGGCGGTGACATGTGGATTGAGCCCGCGGCCGGCGCGCGTTTTGTTATCCGCTTTCCCCTCAACGGAGGGGTGGGTTTTTAAATTCAGCCCGCATGAATTGAGGTCCCTACAGCTCGGGTGCAGAAAAAGGCTGTGCTGCGTTGGCGGTTAAGCCGGTTGGGAAAGCTTCTGGGTTCGCGAATCGAGAATAGCGATGCACGAAACGCAAACGAGAGTCGGTGACGAACTCCCAAACAGTGACGGTCCGACGTTCGTCAAGTTGATGACCATGGCGGAGCGTGAGCAAGTGGCGTTCATCAGCGCGGTGACAGAGTTGTTCGGTTCCGAACAGGTCAGCCTTGCAGCAGAGGACTGGCTGGACGAGCTTTTGTTAATCGAGGCCCTGCCTGGATTGACAAGTCGCGATTGGCGATTATTTACAATCGCAGCGTCCGCGCGACTCGCAAATCGGGTGAACGCCTCATGACATCCGATTGAAATCTGAACTCAACAAAAAGGAACTGGAGGTAGTTATGTTTAATCGATTCGCCGTGTTCGCCACAATGTTGTGTGCTGCCGTCCTGTCGAGCACACGAAACTTAAAAGCACAGCAGTCCGCAGTGAAGAATATCGTCCTCGTCCACGGTGCCTGGGCCGACGGTTCGGGCTGGAGGGGCGTTTACGACAACCTTGTCAAGGATGGCTACGACGTGAGCATCGTCCAAGAGCCAGAGACATCCTTTAAAGATAATGTAGTTGCCACCAAGCGCGTCCTCGCTCAACAACATGGACCGTGCATTTTTGTCGCTCATAGTTATGGAGGGGCCGTAATTACTGAAGCCGGCACGGATCCATCGGTTGCCGGATTGGTGTATGTGGCGGCCCACATGCCAGATGCTGTAGAGAATGGCCGTTGCCGCTCCCGAAGGAAGTCAGCCGCGCGGCTTTTTTGTAAGGTTGCCGGAAGAGCTATGAACCTCAAGCAGGACCATCCGCGTGTACCGCGAAGAGGCGAAAAGATTGGACCCCGGAGACCAGAAGCATGTGGAAGTGCCATCATACAGTCTCCTAGGAGCTCCCACTATTCTCCCATGTGGTATGGTGGAGACAGAGTGAGCCGCGGCGTTTACATAGCGATTAGCCTCATCGCAATCCTGCTTCTGGTGAAGCCACTCGACTGCTTCAGCAACGGACAATTCACTCAGAAATCTGCGGACTGCTGCAAAAAGGGAAAATGCGTTCCGTCGTCGAATGCGGACGATTGCTGCAAAGGAACTGTTCCAGGAGACGGGCAGTTCGTGACGTCCAAAGCGCCGCACTCTTACGCACCGGCACTCGATCTCATCGCCGCCACGGGACCCGGTCCGATTGATCCGGCATTCGCGACGGTCGGTTTTGCTGATGTAGAGGCTCCTCCCGGCTCACCGCCTACTTCCCGCATCAACCTGCCCCTCCTGATCTAAGCTAATCCAGACGTGTGCCTTTCGACACGTCTCTCCAGACCCCTTCCAAAAAAGTAATCGAGGAGACTTGTATGTCTACGACTTCGCGTGGGAGCGTACGTTTGCTCAGGCTCGCGTTAACGAGCTTACCATCCGGTTTTACGCTTGAACGGGAACGAAATCGTCTGTCCGGGCCGCGGCCATGATCGATCGACTGATTGAAACTTCCCTGCGCAACCGGTTTCTTGTGGTGACACTCTGGATCGGCATCGCAGCCTGGGGGCTGTGGGCGATGCTGCACGCCCCGATCGACGCGATACCCGACCTGAGCGACAACCAGGTTATCGTCTTCACTGACTGGTCGGGACGGAGCCCTCAAGAGGTTGAGGACCAGATCACGTATCCTCTCACAGTCAACCTCCAGGGATTACCAGGTGTCAAGGTCGTGCGCTCCTCCTCCGCTTTCGGATTTTCGATGATCTTCGTCATTTTTGAGGATGATGTAGATCTCTACTTCGCCCGGACGCGCGTGCTTGAGAGGCTGAACCTCGTCACCAAGCAGATGCCCGCCGGTGTCGTCCCTACGCTCGGGCCGGACGCTACCGGCGTAGGACATGTCTTCTGGTACACCGTCGAGGGCGGCCGGCTTAGCTTGCGCGACTTGCGCACGCTCCAGGACTGGTACGTGCGCTACCAACTGAATTCGGTGCCGGGGGTGGCCGAAGTGGCCAGTGTCGGCGGCGAAGTGCAGCAATACCAGATCGACATAGATCCGGACCGGCTACGAAGCTACGCAGTTCCACTAAGCACGGTTGTGCGAGCAGTGATGGCGAGCAACTCGAACGTCGGCGGCAACGTGGTTTCCGCAAACGGCTCCTGGTCCATCGTCCGCGGGCTCGGGCTGATCCAAAATCTCGACGATATCCGCCAGATTGTCGTCGCCTCGCACAATGGCACACCGGTTTACGTAAAAGACGTCGGGACGGTTCAGATCGGCAGCGCTTTCCGAACGGCCGCGTTGGTGAAAAACACAGCCGAGGCAGTCGGCGGCGTAGTAGTGGCGCGGACGGGGGAAAACACTAAGCAGGTGATCGACCGCGTGAAGCAGAAAATCCTCGAACTCCAGCCCGGCCTCCCGGCTGGCGTTCGCATCGTTCCTTTCTATGATCGCTCGGAACTGATCGAGGCGACGGTTGATACGCTACGCCATGCGTTGATCGAGGAGGTGATTACTGTCACGCTTGCGCATATTGTGTTCCTGATGCATTTTCGCAGCATCCTGGTTGTAACACTGCCGCTGCCGCTCGCCGTCCTGTGCTCGTTCCTGCTCATGCATTACACGCACATCACATCCAACGTGATGTCGCTCGCCGGCATTGCAATCGCCATTGGAGTGCTCGTGGATGCTGGCATTGTAGTAACCGAGAACGCGTTCCGGCATCTTGAAGGTGTCGATACTCGCGATCGGGGGCTGGTCCTCGAAACGATACTCCGTGCAACAAAAGTGGTCGGGCGTCCAACCTTCTTTTCTATGGCGATCATCGTCCTGGCTTTCGTTCCCGTCTTCGCTCTGACCGGACAGGAGGGGAAGCTCTTTCATCCGCTTGCCTTTGCAAAGACGTTCGCCATGGCGAGCGCAACGGCGATCTCGCTGACCCTGATCCCTATACTCTGTACGCTCCTGCTCAGGGGCGGCTTCCATTCGGAAGATCGCAATCCGGTCATGCGCTTCCTCCAATGGCTTTATCGACCGGCGCTTCGATGGGCGCTTGACCACCGCATGCTCACGCTCATCACCGCACTTGTGTTCTTCGGAGGTGCGGTAGTGCTCGCGTCGGGGATTGGCAGCGAGTTCATGCCGCCTCTGAACGAGGGCGACATCATGTTCATGCCCATCGCAGACCCGAGTATCTCGCTCGCCCAGAACATTGAGTATGCCAAACGGCAGGACGCAGTGTTGAAGCGCTTTCCGGAAGTCGCGTACGTGGCGGCGAAGGTGGCTCGCGCTGAAACCTCAACGGACCCAGCAGGGCTCAACATGACCGAAACCATAGTGCATCTGAAACCGCTCGACCAGTGGCCTAGAGGCATGACGCTACAGAAGCTCAAGAGCGAGATGGACCGCGCTGTTTCCTTGCCCGGAGTGGCGAACATCTGGACGCAACCGATCGTGAACCGCATCGACATGCTGACCACCGGCATACGTTCAGAGATCGGCGTAAAGCTTTTTGGCTCCGACCTGATTGTGCTTGAAGGAAAGGCACGGGAGATCGCCGACGCCGTGCGCACAGTGCGCGGCGCGAGCGATATTTACCCCGAGCAGGTCACCGGCGGGCTTTATCTCGACATCCGACCGAATCGCGAGGTGGCGGCGCGCTATGGCATCGACATCGGCGAAATTCAAAACGTGATCGAGACGGCGATCGGCGAAAACAACATCACGACCACAATTGAAGGGCGGAAGCGTTTTCCGGTGCGCGTGCGGTATGCACCTCAGTTTCGCCGTAATCCGCGCGAGCTCGGGAACGTCCTCGTAAGCGGGGCCAACGGCGCACAGATTCCCCTTGGGCAACTCGCGGACATCCGGCAGGTTTCAGGGCCGGCGATGATCAACAGCGAGAATGGTTTGCTTGAAGTTTCCGTGTTGCTCAATGCGCGCGGGCGCGACCCCGGCGGCGTGATCGCCGATGCCGAAAAGGCCATCCAACGCACCGTCAAGCTACCGCCCGGCTACTACTACAACTGGAGCGGACAGTTCGAAAACGAAGTTCGTGCAAAGGATCGGCTGCGGATCGTGATGCCCGTCGTCATTGGCATCATCTACATTTTGCTGTTCCTCACTTATCGTTCGTTTCTGGAGGCCGCTCATGTACTGTTGGCGGTGCCGTTCGCGCTTACCGGTGGCCTCTACCTTCTGTGGCTGCTCGGCTACAATTTCTCGGTCGCGGTGTGGGTCGGCTTCATCGCTCTGTTCGGCACGGCCGTGCAGACCACGGTAGTGATGGTGATCTACCTGGAAGAAGCAGTGGCGCGAAAGCGGAAAGAGCGCGGAGCGCTCACGGTGACCGATTTGCGGGAGGCTGTGATGGAAGGCGCCCTGCTACGGCTGCGGCCCAAGGTGATGACGGTTTCAACGGTGGTCGCGGGCCTGCTGCCAATTTTCTGGAGCAACCGGGTCGGTTCAGAAGTAATACGCCCCCTGGCGACCCCGGTTCTCGGCGGTATGGTCAGCTCGCTTGCTCATGTGCTGATCGTGACGCCCGTCATCTTCTTGTGGCTGCGGGAACGGGAGCTCCGCCGCGGGCAGCCGGTTGATCAACCGCATTCGGTTGAGTTGGTGCAGTGAATTTCAAAAGTATTCAAGGAGAGATACACATGAAGAGAGTCTTAATGATTGTCGCTGCGCTCGGCATAGCTATCAGTTTAGTTGGCTGCAAAAGTAGCGGCCTAGACGTTAGCAAGTTGAAGCCGATCGAAACGCATAAGGTGGGCGAGCTCAATGTTGTTTTAATGAACGATGCGGGAGATCTCAAACAGGGGCACAACGACTTCGTGGTCCAGTTCCAGAATCAACAGGGGCAGCCGGTAGAGGTGGGCGAAGTGCAGCTTGGCTCGAACATGTCGATGCCGAGCATGGCGCCTATGTCCGGTGAATCAGAGATCACGCCCGCCGGTACCGCCGGAACCTACCGCGTGAAGTCTAACTTCGCCATGAGCGGGGCGTGGCACTTTACGATCAACTGGAATGGACCGCAAGGCCAAGGCAAAGCGGCGTTCAATAGTAACGTGCGGTGATGAGAATGCTGCGTCTTCGCTTATCGCTCGCACTTACGATGGCGTGCGCATTGCCGCTCCCCGCACAGGAGCCGGTCGCGCATTCATCCAACAGTTTCCTCGATCCGCAGGCGGGCACTACCGAATCCGAGCTGGTCACACGTGCTCTTGCTCAGAATCCTACACTCGCCGCGGTGCGCCAGGAGATCGAAATGGCGCGCGGTGGTGTGACCCAGGCTCGTCTGCGCAAGAACCCGTCGCTAACCGCTGGCGGACTCCAGGAGCTCGACGGCCAGGACAATCGCGTTAGCATCGGCGGGGCGCTTCCGCTCGAACTCTTCGGACGCCGGGCACGCCGTACCGAGGTTGCCGAGCGCAAGCTCGAAGCCACTCGCGAAAGCGTGGCCGACCGGGAGCGTCTCTTGACCGGAGAGGTTGGGATGCGTTTCGGAGAGACTTTGGCCGCGGTGCGTAATCTGAGCTTCGTCGAGCAGCTTCTTCAGATCAATCGCGACTTCCTAAAGCTCATGCAGGACCGGGTCCGCGAGGGATCGACTCCTCCGCTCGACGCCGACGAGGTCCGCGTCGAGGTGGGCCGCATAGACGCCCTGAGGATCGATTATCAGGCGAAGGCGGAGATCACAGTTCTCAGGCTCAAGGAAGCCGTCGGTATGCAACCGGACGAGATCCTTCGCTTAAAAGGATCGCTTGACCAGCCGAAAGCATCAGTTGACCAGAACCAGCTTCTCCAGATCGCACTGGCTCATCGGCCCGACCTCGCCGCGGAACGCGCGAACGAGGCCATCGCCGAGGCAGATCTGCGCCAAAAGCAGGCGGAAGCGAAGCCTGATGCGACTATCTCGGCCAGTTACGAGCGCCCCAACTCTGGCTTTTCACAGCGGGCCTTCGATGCTGCTGGAAATCTGAGCCCTATCCGCCAAACCTTTAACTACGCTGTTGCGGGAATCGAAATTACCCTGCCGGCATTCAACCGCAACCAAGGCGCAATCATCGCCGATACAGCGGCCATCGACGCCGCGCGGAGCCGGATTGCCGCCGCCGGCCTCGCCGTTCGCTCCGAGGTTGCACAGAACCAAGTCCGCTACCAGGGTGCTCAAGCGAGGGTCGCCGCCTACGGCAGCAGCGTCCGCGAGCAGGCTGCACGGAACCTCGATGTGGTTCGCCAGATCTACAGCTATGGCAGGATCACCCTGCTCGATGTCATAACCGAACAGCGTCGCTACATCGACATCGAGACAAGTTATACCGACGTGCTGCTCGACGCCTATGCCGCGCGCATTGCCCTTGAACAAGCGGTCGGTGCGAGCCTGCGCTGAAGGAGACGAGCTATGGATGCGAAAGATGCGAACGAATCAATCCCCCGGACACAGCGCCACAAGCGGCGTTGGGTCGCAGTCGTCGGCTCCGCAGCGATGCTGGCGATAGCAGGGCTTGCCGTGTTGTGGTACATGCAACACCCTGGAGACGCGAAGCAGGTCTCGCGTGTGCCTGCATCAAGCCCAGACGTCCCCACGCCGCAAGCGATTGAGGCACCCGCCGCCACGACAGACCCGGAGATTAATCTTACGGCGGACGATCTCAAGAAGGCACAGATTCGTACCGCCCGCGTGATGAACCGTGCGACGGAAACCACGCTTCGCGTCCCTGGGATCGTGAAGCCCGACGAATATCGCGAAGTACACGTGACGCCAATCGCTGACGGCATAGTAAGGCAAGTCCCGGTCGTGCTCGGCGATCATGTGCGAAGCGGTCAGCCCTTGGCGGTCATCTTCAGCAACGAACTCGCGCAAGCGGAAACGCAGTATCTCGCCTATCTGGCAGAACTCGACGCCGAGCACAAAAAGCTGCAGCGCACGCAGAACCTGGTCCGGCTGGGTGCAGCCAGCCAGCAGGAGGAGGAAGAGGTGACGGCGGCGCACGCCGCACATGAAGCACACGTGCGCGCGGCACTCGAACGACTCAAGCTGCTCGGCGCCGGAGAGCGCCAGATCGCCGCGCTGAAGGAGGCTGAACAAATCGATTCGAACGTCACCGTACCCGCTCCAATCGATGGCGTCGTAATCGCGCGCACCGCGAATCTCGGATTGGTCGTGAACAAGGCTCAGGATCTCTTTACGGTGGCGGATTTATCCACAGTCTGGGTTATGGCGAGTCTAAACGAAAAGGATTTCGCCTCCGTCCAAGTGGGTTCGGCGGCACGCATCACCGCACGCGCTTATGTGGGACGCGTCTGGAATGGACGCGTCGCCTACATCGACCCGCAAGTGGATCCGAATACTCGGACGGCGCAGGCGCGCATCGAAGTCGCCAATCCCCGCGAAACCCTGCGTATTCAAATGTACGTGGACGTCGACTTCACTTTACAAGCCGCTGTTGGAACGGCTGTGCCGGAGGCGGCCGTGCAATCGATTGGCGATCGCCAGTTCGTGTTCCTCCCGATTAAGGACAACGAAGGAAGTTTCGCCATGCGCATGGTGCGGCTTGGCCCCGCGGCAAATGGCTACTATGCAGTTCTGGAGGGTCTGAAGCCGAATGACGAGGTGGTGACGGAGGGTAGTTTCATTCTCAAGGCCGAGGGCGTGCGACAGCATCCTGAGCTCCAGTGAGACTACGTACTCCGAACGGCCAAACCTGGAGCGAGCGCATCCGCGAACGAGTTCCAGGCTGTCTTCAAAACGACGTATGGTTCGCCGCTTCGCGTCAACAACAACCGAGGGCTGGAGTGATGTATCGCTTGACTGCCTGCGCATGATGTTTCAAAACAGAGAACCCTCACGCGGTTGGCGTGCGACGATGCGGCATTCGGCGTTTTACCAGTCCATATTTCGAATGAACGGTTTACCGGTATCTCCGGCGCATTTAAACTCCCGAATTTCCTTCGTGTAGCGCTCGGGGAGCCAAGTTTATCCGCTACGAGTTCTCTCCGCCTTTTGGTTGACAGCAGAAAAGCCCATACCGCCCCAAATTGGCCAATACTCGCGAGATCCGGCTCTCTCAAGACGCGCGCACCTCGCGTCGCCCGTGCCCAGAAGGGCGCGCCGGCGCCTCTGGGGCTCGACTTTCTCACCGAATGTGCTCAGGCACTCAAGTCTCATTGTTAACCCTATGCCCCCTCGGATAACCGAGTAAAGCCATAGGCCATGAGTCTCAGATAGAACTGGCATTCAGCATCGCAGGACGAGGATTTTCTTACCTAGTTCGGCTTGTGTTGCAACTCCGATGGCACCCGGGTACGGTCCAGGCCTTCATATTTGAACCGCCATTCTAGCGGCGCGTCTTCAGGAATGTAGCACTTGCGATCGTCGCATGCCTGGTAGCGGAGCGTTCCTTTGACGATCACTTCACCCGTTGGAGTGACCAGGGCCTTCAGCGCAGCCTCCTGTCCGAAGGTGATTTCGCGCCGGATCCGGATGTGTCCCCGGTATACAGGGACGGTCTCATTGATCGCTTCCAGGTGCAGCATCTCCGAGGCCGGGTACTCGAAAGAGTGCTGTTTCGAGGCCGGTCCACCTTCATCCAACCGCCAGTCAATCGGAATGTATCCCTGCACTCCAGGAGCGTAGACGTGCATCTTGTCCCCCATTTCGATGTCGATGCTGAGGACGATTCGGAGACCAGGCCTGGCGATGCCATTACTGGCTGCGGTGGTAATTTGAAGGTGCTTGGCTTCAGCGGATCCTCGCGCCGCATCGAGCGGCGCCCCGAACTGCCTGGCCAGAATATCCGCCGTAGAGACGCGGTCCTTATAGTCGTCTTCAAAATATTTGGACACGACCATTCCTTGTGTATCCACGACGTACACGCCTGGATACGGGATGCCGTAGACCGGGGTGCCCGGCTTCGTTGTTTCATTGAGGATGCCGTATGCACGTATGATCTGCGACTCAGGATCCGAGAGTAGCGGATAGGTGATATGTTGCCGATCCGCGAAATTCTTGAGCGCCCCAACCGAATCATAACTGACGGCCGCAACACCAAGTCCCTGCCTGCGGATCGCGTCTAGATTGTGTTCCAGCTCAACGAGCT
>Ga0182024_10008065_pt1 | contig 22412 bp, 14 predicted proteins | sample P32metaG_FD_120480 | JGI IMG/M metagenome (GOLD analysis project Ga0182024, IMG submission 120480) | Permafrost microbial communities from Stordalen Mire, Sweden - P3-2 metaG (Illumina Assembly) | ecosystem: Environmental > Terrestrial > Soil > Wetlands > Permafrost | place: Sweden: Stordalen... | reverse complement strand
GTGGTGCGCCAGCAGCTCGCCGACTACAAGACCGTGAAGAACAGCTTTGGTGGCACCGTCAACGACGTGCTGCTGACGGTTGTGGCCGGTGCGCTCGGAGACTGGCTGCGCTCTCGCGGGATTCGCACGGACGGAGTCGAGATGCGGGCGCTCGTGCCCGTGTCGGTCCGCAGTAAGGACGATCACAACACACTCGGCAACCGCCTGACGGTGATGCGCGGGCCACTGCCCGTCTACATCCAGGATCCGGTCGCGCGGCTGCACGTCGTCAGCAGGGCGATGGACGACCTCAAGAGCTCCAAACAGGCGGTCGGCGCCTCGACACTCGTCGCCGTCAACGACATCGCGCCGCCGGCCGTGCTCGCCCAGGCCTCGCGGCTGCAGTTCTCGACCCGGCTCTTCAACCTGCTTGTGACCAACGTCCCGGGACCGCAGGTGCCGCTCTACATCCTCGGCAACAAGCTCCAGGATCTGTTCCCGCTGGCGTTCCTGCCGACCGGGCACGCGCTGGCGGTGGCGATCATGTCCTATGACGGGCGCGTCGAGTACGGCCTGCTCGGTGACTTCGACGCGCTGCCGGACATCGACCTGATCGTGGAGGGCATCGATGCGGCGCTGGCCGAGCTGATCGCCGCCACCGGGACGCACAACGGCGGGCCTGGGCGTCGCGACGCCGAGTCGCCTGCCCGGACGCTCGCGAAGGCCACGCCTCCTGCGCGTGCCGCGCCTGTCGCGGCCCAGGCTTGGGCGCCGCTGCTCCCGCGCTCACGCAAGAGGCCGGCCAGCGGGCCGGCCGCCGACATGCGGGCCAAGCGCGCCCAGACCTCGCGCCGCAGCGGTCGTAACGGGAAGCCCCCGCATGGATCGGCCTGAAATCTGCCTCGGGGCGAAGTCATGGACGTTTGGGGTCATTTCTGACCCGAAACGTCCGGAGCTTCCCTGCCCGACTGGCGAGAAGTCCGCAAATACCGGTTTGCGGTCCCCGGAAAAAGTTTTTGGGTTAGAAGCGCACTTTTGCGGGTAACACACGTCTACCAGGCACATACATGGAGCTTCCCCCAACCCCAGCTCCAGTAGGCATCCACCTAGTCTCGGTCGGTTCGTAGTCCGCCCCCCCTGAGCCACGAACCGACAGGTGGAGACCCCTGTGGGCGGGTCCGAATGATTCGGGCCCGCCCAAATTTTTCTCTGGGGACGTCTCGAGCGCCGGGCGCGTCAGAAGCCGAGCGCGAACTTCGCGTCGTCGCTCATCAGGTCCGGAGACCAGGGCGGCGTGAAGACGAGCTCGGACTCGACGGCGGTGACGCCCTCGATCTCGCTGACGAACTCCTGGATCTGCCCCTCGACCTGCGGGCCGATCGGACAGCCGGGCGTGGTCAGCGTGTACGTGACCTTGATTGCGCCGGCGGCGTCTACGTCGACGCCGTAGATCAGGCCGAGCTCGACGAAGTCGAGGCCGAGCTCCGGATCGATGACCTCGCGCAGTGCGTCGTTAACCTCTTCGATAGTGACCATTTCCTTCGAGTTTACGAGGTTCCTGTGCCGGGCCGAAGGTTCAGGTTGCGTTACGACTACGTTATTCGTTAGGGTTCCCCGATCATCGAGTTCGCCGACAACCCGCCGGTGCTGCTGTGTGCCGGGGACGAGGATCGGAGCACCCAGAGCCTGCGCAGGAGGGCACTCGTCCTGGCCTTCCGAGCCCAGAGCGACGTGACCGTGGATCTCAGGGATCTCGTATTCGCGGACACAACGCTGATGATCGACCTCGCGATGCTCTCCAACCGCCTGCGGCGTCGCGGGCGGGCGTTGCTGCTGCAGGCTCCGCAGCCGCAGATCATGAGTCTGATCGAGCTCGTCGGGCTGCACCGTCTGCCCGGCGTGCAGCTGCTCGGCAGCCCCCTGGCGCCCGCGCCCGCGCCGGCACTCGCCTGAACCAGGCCTGAACCAGGGCTGAACCAGGCCCTGAACCACGGCATGAGCCGGGCCTGAGCAGGCCGAGACCGTCCGCGGTCACTAGGCTTAGTGACAGATGATCTGGTTCGTGCTCCTCGTGCTCTGGCCGCTGGCCGAGTTGTTTGTGATCGTCAAGGTCTCCGAGGCGATCGGCTTCCTCTGGATGCTGCTGCTGCTGATCGTGAGCTGGCCGATCGGCTCGCGCATCATCCGCCACGAGGGTCGCGCTGCGCTGCGCCGCCTGCGCGACGCGCTGGCCGCCGGGCGCGCGCCCACCAACGAGGTGCTCGACGGCGCCCTGGTGCTGTTCGGCGGACTGCTGCTGCTCGTCCCCGGCTTCATCACCGACACGATCGGCCTGCTGCTGCTGTTGCCCCCGACGCGAGCGCTGGCGCGCCGCGCCGCCGCACGCAACCACCGCAGCCGATGGCTGAACCGCGCCGTCACCTTCATCACATGGGGCGTCCGCGGCAACTCGAGAGGACCCGGCGGTCCGGGCAGCGGCGGTGGCTATGACGCCGACACCACCGCTGTCGACATCGACGAGCCGCAACTGGAAGCATGAATGCGATGAGCGCGCCAACGGCGCCGTTCGCGATCTTCGGTGACTACGCGGCCGACCTGTGGGGCGTCGTGATCGGCGGCGAAGATGCACGTGTGGCGGTCGCCGGGCTCACCGACGCCGACGTTGTGCTGGCGCGTGCCGAGCTCGATCTCGATGACGGCGAAACCTGGGAGCTCACGGGCCCCGGCTGCGCGCTGCGGATCGAGCGTGCCGACCCGACCACCGCGACCGCCGACGGCGAACACTCGATCGAACCGTGTCGCGTGAGCGGCTCGGCGACGATCGCCGGCACCGAGCGCGAATTCGACGTCGGCGGCGTGCGCAGCGCCGCGCTCGCGACCACCGACATCGACTCCATACGCCTGCTGGCCGCCTGGTTCCCGGCGGGCCACGAGATCGCACTGGTGTCCGCGCGCCCTAGGGGCGCCAAGGGCCAGGACCACGACACAATCAATGTGGTCGCACGCGGCGAGGAGCACGCACTTGTCTTCGATCCGCGCCTCTCGACCACATATGACGGGCATGGCGCGCCGCGACGCGCCGGCATCGAGCTGTGGCTCGGCGGCGACGAGGACGGGGACGGGGAGCACAGACCGCGGCGCGTCGCCGGGGCCGCCACAGGCTCGCGCGTCGTCGGCACCGTCGCCGGCACACCCTTCGGCGTGTACGCGCTCGAGTGCGTTAGCCGCGGCGAGATGGGCGCGGGCGTGTACGCGCTGCTCGGCAGTCGCAGCTGACCCCAGACGCAGCCAAGGTACCCGGCACGGCCGCGCGTGGCATAGCCATCAGTTCTCGCCTCCTAGACGATCCCAGCAATAGAGCTCGAGGCACTCGCCGGCGAGCTGGACACAGCGTTCCTCTGAGAGCCACGGCAGAACCGTGTCGAGCGCCTCGTCCTCGCCGATGCCCGCCTCGAAGGCCTCCTCGCCGCGGAATCCGGCGGCGATGCGCAGGGCCTCACGGCGATTCTCACCTAGCGACGGGAAGACCTTGACCAGGAACTCCTTGCTCGGGACCGGATGACCGACCTCCAGCGACGCGTGCCAGGCGGCGAGCAGCGAGAGGTCGTGCTCGTCGAGATCGGCGACCGCTCTGGAGTAGTGCGATAGAAGGTCCGGCTCTGGGATTTCGTCGACCCAGGCGCCAACCACTTCACCGAGGATCTGGCGACGGGCCTCGCGCCCGACCGAATCGGCGATGACACGGATGGCGTCCTGTGGCTCGATGAAGCAAAGTGACATGTCGGCTCCGACATCGGGACGAGTGGACGCGCAGACTGTAGGAGGCGACTCGGACGGAGTCGGGCCGCCCTGAGAGGCCCGAGCCCGAGCAGGTCCTAAAGACCGAACACCCAGCAGGTCCTAAACGCCGAACACCGAGCGCGCCCGATCGAGCACCAGCTCGTCGCCCTCGGCATCCTCCGGCAGCCCGCCGCCGACGCGCGTGCCGGCGCCCCAATTGTGGAAGGCGAGGTCAAGTGCCTCGAGCGGCGCCCGGCAAGCCTGCGCGAGATCGGCGGCGCGACCGTTGAGCAGCAGCGGGTCGCCGATCCCGAGCACGCGCTTGGCGGCCCAGGTTGCCTCGTTCTCGCCGCGCAGGAAGAGTTTGGCGGGGCGCAGCTCGTAGACGCCGAGACGCCCCAGTGTGGTCAGCAGCTCATAGCGGGGGTCGCGGTCGAGCCCGTGGATGCCCCCGAGCCGCTCAAAGGTTCGCTCGAATCGGCGTTCCGCAGTCCAGGTGGGCTCGCCACTGAAGGCGGCCTCCAACGAGCCGGCCCGGGCACCCCAGGCCTCAAATCCGGCAATGGCGTCGTCGCGATTACCGGATTTGAGGCCTCGGGGCCCGTCCAACACATGCCGGAACGCGAGATCGGTGCGAGCCTCGTTGTCGCCGGGCAAAGCGATCTCGCGCCAGACCTGCGGCGCGCCTGGAGCGGGATCCCCTGCAGCAACTTGCTCCATGAGCGAAAGGCGCCGTGTTGCGAACGCGAGCTCCTGCGCCAGCCGGGCCGCATCGTCACTCGATTTCAGCCCGGGCAACAGCTGCGAGCGGTAGCCGTCCTCGACGCCACGCGCCAGCCGCCGAACTCGAACGTTGTTGGCGGCCGCGCGGGTCGTCGGCTTCGACGCCCCAGCCGGGCGCGGTTCGGCCGTTTGCGCGGCGCGCTCCCGCGGCTGGGAGACCTTGGGCGCGCTCGATGAGACGACCGGCCGTGCCTCGAAGTTCTGCTCCCTCGCGCAGATCGTGCAGTTCTGGACCAGACGGTTGTGGCGGCAGAAGGTTGGCACGGTCCCAATCCTGACACGCGGCGGCCCCTAAGGGCCCCTAAGAGTGCTGGGGGGTCCAGATCCATCCGGGCCCCCCAGCTAGTCAGGGAAGTGGGGGCGCAGTTCCCCGACTGACATGAGCGAGTCTGCCCCACCCAAGTTCAGGCGACCTAAAGGCACCCCGCCCAATCGAAGAATACCTAAGAGATCAACTGACTATTCCGCGCGTGTACCCGGTCCGGTAAAAAACTGTTCGCCCGGCCGCACCGTGCCGGCGGCCTCGGCCTCGTGCCGCAACGTGCTGTCGGCTTCACCGCTCCAGGCGCCGATCGCCAGCAGCTCCCGGTCCTGGTCCATCGGCGCGCCGCCCAGGGCCCTGTTGACGACACGCGCGCACTTGCGTCCCTCGGCGATCGCGGTCACCACCAGCGACTGGCCGATGCGCGCGTCGCCGCAGGCGAAGACCCCCGGATGCGAGGTCCGGTAGGTCTGTTGCGTGCGTATGTTGCCGCGGCGATCGAGGTCCAGGTCGAGCTCGGACACGAGCCCATCGTGCTCGGGATGCTCGAACCCGATCGCGATCAGCGCGAGGTCCGCCTCGACCACGAACTCGCTGCCCGGCACCGGCGTCAGGTCACGTGACGAGGCGCCCGTGACCTTGCGCGCGTAGACGTGCGTGACCTTCCCCTCCGAGCCGCCGAAGCCGGTCACCTCGGTGCCCCAACGGCGCTGACCGCCCTCGTCGAGCGCGTAGGTCGTGAGCGTGCGCTTGGGCGGCAGCGGCCACGGGTGACGCGGGTCGGACTCGAGCAGCTCGGCGTAGACGTCGAGGACCGTGGCGCTCTCGGCGCCCTCGCGCTCGGCGTTGGAGATGCAGTCCATGCCGGTGTCGCCGCCGCCGATCACGATCACCTTACGGCCGGCCGCGCTGATCTCCGTGCCCGGCTCCACCTCGCGGAACGGACGGCCCTCGTGCTTGGCGACCCACCGGTTGCGCTGGTACAGGTAGTCCATCGCCAGGTGGATCCCGGCGTTCTCGCGTCCGGGCACGACGATGTCACGCGAGACGCGCGACCCGATCGCGATCACCACCGCGTCGTGGCGCTCGCGTAGCTCCTCGACGCTGACGTTCGGGCCGACGTCGGCGTCATAGACGAACTCGATCCCCTCCTGCTCGAGGATCGCGACGCGCCGGTCGATGACCGTCTTCTCGAGCTTGGCGTCGGGCACGCCGAAGCGCATCAGGCCGCCGGGCCCCTCGTCGCGTTCGTAAACCGTCACCAGGTGGCCGCAGCGGTTCAGCTCCGCGGCGACCGCGAGCCCCGCCGGACCGGAGCCGACCACGGCGACGCTCTTGCCGGAGCGCCGCGTCGGCGCCTCGGGCACGACCCAGCCCTCGTCGAAGGCGCGCTCGGCGATCGCCATCTCGATCTGCTCGATCGCGACCGGGTCGTCGTTGATCGCCAGCACGCAGGCGGACTCGCACGGCGCCGGGCAGATCCGGCCGGTGAACTCGGGGAAGTTGTTGGTGGCGTGCAGCTGGTCGATCGCCTCGCGCCACTTGCCGCGGTAGACGAGGTCGTTCCAGTCCGGGATCAGGTTGCCGAGCGGGCAGCCCTCGTGGCAGAACGGGATCCCGCAGTCCATACAGCGGGCGCCCTGCCGCTGCAGCTCCTCGTCGGGCTGCAGACCGAAGTACGGCTGGTAGTCGGCCACGCGCTCGGCGGGGTCGCGCTTGTCGAAGCCGACGCGGTGGATCTTGAGGAATGCTCCGAGCTCACCCATGGCCTATGCCCCCGCCGTCGTGGGCGCTTCAGCGGTGCTGCTGGCCAGCGGGCCAGTAGCAGCGGGAGCGGCCCCCCCGGATTTGGTCCCGCCCACCCCACTAGTGACAGCAACCTCGGCCTGCTGCTCCAACGCACGCTTGTAGTCGCGCGGCATCACCTTCACGAAACGCTCGCGGGCGCCACGCTCCCACTGCGCCAGGATGTTGCGGGCGACCAGCGAGCCGGTGCGCTGGGCGTGCTCGGCGATCAGGCCGCGCAGCTCAGCGTCGTCGGCGTCGAGTACCTGTTCCAGGTCAACCAAGTCGGTGTTGCAACGGCCGGCGAAGCGGTTGTCGACGTCGTATACGTAGGCGACGCCGCCGCTCATGCCCGCACCGAAGTTGCGGCCGGTCGGACCGAGCACGACGACGCGGCCACCGGTCATGTACTCGCAGCCATGGTCGCCGACGCCCTCGACGACCGCCCAGACGCCGGAGTTGCGAACGGCGAAGCGCTCCCCGGCGAGGCCGCGGAAGAACGCGCGGCCCGCGGTCGCCCCGTAGAGCACGGTGTTGCCGACAATCATGTTGTCCTCGGCCCGGTAGAGCGCCGACTCGGGCGGACGCACGACGATCGTGCCGCCGGACATACCCTTGCCCGTGTAGTCGTTGGTCTCGCCGCGCAGCGACAGGGTCACGCCGGAGGCGAGCCATGCGCCGAAGCTCTGCCCCGCAGAACCCGTCAGCGCGATCTCGATCGTCCCTTCCGGCAGGCCCTCGGCCCCGAAGCGCCGGGCGATCTCGCCCGAGAGGATGCCGCCGACGGTGCGGTTGACGTTGCGCACGGCGATCGGTCCGAGCTTGACCGGCTCGCGGCGCTCGAGCGCCGGCGAGCAGTGCCGAACGAGCCCCCAGTCCAGCGCGTCCTCGAGCACCGGCTCGGGGCCGCGGGTGCGACGCCGGGCGACGTCGCCGGGCACCTCAGGCGTACGCAGCACCATCCCGAGGTCGACCTTCTGCGCCTTCCAGTGGTCGATCGCGTCGTCCATGTCGAGCAGGTCGGTGCGGCCGATCATGTCCTCGAAGCGGCGGATGCCGAGTGCTGCCATCAGCCGGCGCGCCTCCTCGGCGATGTTGATCAGGTAGGTGATCACGTGCTCCGGCGTGCCTTCGAAGCGCGCGCGCAGCGCCGGATCCTGGGTGGCGATGCCGACCGGGCAGGTGTTGAGGTGGCAGACGCGCATCATGATGCAGCCCATCGCGATCAGCGGGGCGGTACTGAAGCCGAATTCGTCAGCGCCGAGCAGTGCCGCGACGACGACGTCACGGCCGGTCTTCATCTGGCCGTCGACCTCGACCGTGATGCGGCTGCGCAGGTCGTTGAGCATCAGCGTCTGCTGGGTCTCGGCGAGGCCGATTTCCCAGGGGATGCCGGCGCCGTGGATCGAGGACTGCGGCGAAGCGCCGGTGCCGCCCTCGCCACCCGAGATCGTCACGTGGTCGGCGTTGGCCTTGGCGACGCCGGAAGCAACAGTGCCGACGCCGACCTCGCTGACCAGCTTCACCGACACGCTCGCCGTCGGGTTGGCACAGCGAAGGTCGTAGATCAGCTGCTTGAGATCCTCGATCGAGTAGATGTCGTGGTGCGGCGGCGGTGAGATCAGCCCGACCCCCTCGGTGGAGTGGCGGATCTTGGCGATATAGGAGTCGACCTTGTGGCCGGGGAGCTGGCCGCCCTCGCCGGGCTTGGCACCCTGCGCCATCTTGATCTGGAGCTGGTCGGCGTTGACCAGGTAATGGGCCGTGACGCCGAAGCGGCCGGAGGCGACCTGCTTGATCGCGGAGCGGCGCTCGTCGCCGTTGGCGTCGGGGGTGAAGCGCGCCGGATCCTCGCCGCCCTCACCGGTGTTGGACTTGGCGCCGATCCGGTTCATCGCGATCGCGAGCGTCTCGTGGGCCTCGCGGCTGAGCGCGCCGAGTGACATCGCGCCGGTGGTGAAGCGCTTGACGATCTGGGTGGCGGGTTCGACCTGATCGAGCGGGATCGGCTCAGGCTGCGTCCGCGGCCGCATCAGCCCGCGCAGCGTCGAGTGCTTGGCCGCCTCCTCGTTCGCCAGCCGCGCGAACTCCTCGTAGGTCTGCCGGTTGTCCCCGCCCTCGCCGCGGACCGAGTGCTGGAGCTTGGCGATCGTGTCCGGATTCCAGTTGTGCAGCTCGCCGTCACGACGCCACTGCAGGACGCCGCCGACGGGAAGCAGGTCGCGATCGGTGCGCGGGTACGCGCGGAAGTGGCGCTCCATCGCCTCGACCGCCAGCGCGTCGATACCGATGCCGCCGATCCGCGAGGCGGTGCCGGTGAAGTGCTTGTCGATCAGCTCGCGATCGAGACCGACCGCCTCGAAGATCTGGGCACCGCAGTAGGACTGGATCGTCGAGATCCCCATCTTGGAGATCGTCTTCTCAAGCCCCTTGCCGATCGCCCTGACGATCCGCTTCTCCGCCTCCTCGCGGTCGAGATCCTCGGGCAGCAGCGAGCGATCGGCGAGCTCGTCGAGCGACTCGAACATCACGTACGGGTTGATCGCGGAGGCGCCGAAGCCGATCAGCGTCGCCATGTCGTGGATCTGGCGCGGCTCGCCGGACTCGATCACGAGGCCGGTGCTGAGGCGGGTGCCGCGGCGCACGAGGTGCTGGTGCACTGCCGCGACCGCGAGCAGCGACGGCATCGCCACGCGCTCAGCGCCCAGGTTGCGGTCCGACAGGATCAGGATGTTGGCGTCGTTGTCGACGTAGCGGGCGGCCTCCTCGCAGAGCGCGCCAAGCCGCTCCTCCATGCCTGAGGCACCGCGCTCCACCGGCCACGTGATGTCGAGCGTCCCCGCGTCGAACACCTCGTGCGAGACCTGGCGGAGCTTCTCGAGCTCATGGTTGCGGAGGATCGGCTGGTCCATGACCAGCTGGTGGGCCTGGCCGCGGTCCTCGGCGAGCAGGTTGTGCTCGCGGCCGACCCCGACCTGCAGGCTCATCACGACCTGCTCGCGGAGCGGGTCGATCGGCGGGTTGGTGACCTGCGCGAACAGTTGCTTGAAGTAGGCGAACAGCGGCGGCTGGCGGTCCGAGAGCACCGCCAGGGTGGCGTCGTTGCCCATCGACGCGACCGGCTCCTCGCCCTTGGCGGCCATCGGCGCGATCACCAGCCGCAGGTCCTCCTGGGAGTAGCCGAACGCGAGCTGCTTGGAGCGCAACGGCTCGATTCGAGGGGTGCGCGGATCACGCTCCGGGAGGTCGTCGATATGGACAACCGACTCCTGATACCAGTCGGCATAGGGGCGGCGGCGCGCGACCCGGCGCTTGACGTCCGCGTCCTCGATGATCCGGCCCTCCTCGAGGTCGAGCAGGAACATCCTGCCCGGCGCCAGGCGACCCTTGCGCTGGATGTGCTCGGGCGCGACCGTGATCACGCCGGCCTCGGAGGCGAGCACCACGTAGCCCTCGGTGTCCTGGATCCAGCGGCCCGGGCGCAGGCCGTTGCGGTCCAGCGTGGCGCCGGCGATCTTGCCGTCGGTGAACACGACCGCAGCGGGGCCGTCCCATGGCTCGATCAGGCAGGAGTGGAAGTCGTAGAAACCCTTGACATCAGGGTCGAGGTCCTTGCGGGTGCGGTAGGCCTCGGGAATCATCATCATCATCGCGTGCGGGATCGAGCGGCCGCTCAGCACCAGCAGCTCGAGCACGTTGTCGAGCGTCGCCGAATCGGAGCCCTCGGCCTGAACCACCGGCATGATGCGCTTCAGATCGTCGCCGAACAGCTCCGATTCGAGCTGCGATTCACGCGCGCGCATCCAGTTCAGGTTGCCGCGCAGCGTGTTGATCTCGCCGTTGTGGGCGATCATCCGGAACGGGTGTGCGAGCGTCCAGCTCGGGAAGGTGTTGGTGCTGAAGCGCGAATGCACGAGCGCCAGGCGCGAGGCCAGCCGCGGGTCGCGCAGATCCGTGTAGAAGCGCGGCAACTGCGGTGCCGTGAGCATGCCCTTGTAGACGAGCGTGCGCGAGGAGAAGCTGGGTATCCCGAGATCCTCGCCCGCGGTCAGCTCGATCAGCCTGCGGATCACGTAGAGCTTGCGCTCGAACGCGTCCTGGTCGGCGATGTCGTCGGCGGCGGCGACCAGGACCTGGCGGATGAAGGGCTGCGACGCCCTGGCGGTCTCGCCTGAGTAGCGGTCGTCGGTGGGCACGTCGCGCCACCAGATGACGCGCTGGCCCTCGGCCTCGACCGTCTCCTCGATCAGCTGCTCGAGCTCGGCACGGCGCTCGTGCTCGGTCGGCAGGAAGCACACGCCGACGGCGTAGCGTCCGGCAGGCGGTAGGTCGACACCGGCGGCGACGCCGCGGAAGAAGGCGTCTGGGACCTGCAACAGGATGCCGGCGCCGTCACCGGTGTTCGGGTCCGCGCCGGCGGCGCCGCGATGCTCGAGGTTGCCGAGCGCCTCGAGGCCCTTCTCGATGACGGCGTGCGTCGCCTCCCCCCACAGCTTGGCGACCAGCGCGATGCCGCACGCGTCGTGTTCGTTGTGCGGGTCGTAGAGGCCGCTGGGCCCCCGTGTGGCGGGTGCTTGATTCATAAGAGGTGGGGAGCCCGGGTGGCGGGCGGGAGAGAGACTGCGAAGACCGGCCTGGTGGGAGCGCTTAAGGCTACCGGGTTTCCGTCGCGCTCAAACTTGCTGCCGGCTTGCGTGATTTGGCGGAGCGACGGGCCAATTCCACATTGGGGTGTGGTGTTCTCCCGTCGCTCACGGGCCAAATACGTGTTGGGGCGCGTATTTGGCCCCTCGATGCTGCAATCTCACAACAATGACGAGCAGATCGTTTGATTCACATATGGATTTGCCCCCCTTTCAGACGCTGCTCGACTGCTACGGCCGCGACGTCCACCGGTTTCTGCTTGCGAATGTCGGCCCCACCGACGCCGACGACTGCTACCAGGAGACCTGGATCGCGGCGCTCCGGGGCTATCCCCGGCTGCAGCATTCGACAAACCTGCGAGGTTGGCTGCTGACGATCGCCTCCCGCAAGGCGATCGACTGCGTCCGCGCGCGCCGGCGCGTGCCGCTCCCGGTCGGTGACGTGCCCGAGGTGCCGGCGCCGGCCGAACCGGACAGTTACGGCGATCCCTGGGCGGCGGTGCGGACGCTCCCGCCCAAGCAGCGCACTGCGGTTGCGATGCGCTACGCGCTGGATGCCGAGTACTCAGCTGTAGCCGACGCGATGGGCACCAGCGAGGATGCCGCCCGCCGCAACGTCCACGAGGGCCTCAAGCGGCTCCGAAGGGAGTACGACGATGACCGACTTTGAACAGAGGCTTGTTGCCAGCGCTGCTGGCCCGCTGGCCAGCAGCTACCCACCCGACATCAGTGCCGCGCTGGAGCAGAGCGGACATGCGGATGTGGTCTACATGGTCGAGGACTCACCGGTTGGCAGGCTGCTGCTGGCGGCCAGCGACCGCGGCCTGGTGTGCCTGCACTTCGTGCCCGACGACGCGGGTCTCGATCGGTCGCTGGAGGCGATCGCTTCGAAGCTCACGCCGCGGGTGGTCGCCGGGAAGCGACGGCTCGAGCTGCCGCGACGCGAGCTCGACGAGTTCTTCGCCGGGAAGCTCCACACGTTCGAGATGCCGCTGGACTGGAGTCTCGTCAAGCCCGGCTTCACGAGCGCGGTCCTGAAGGCGACGGCGCGGATCCCGTTCGGCGAGACGATCAGCTACAAGGGCATCGCCGGGCGTGCCGGCAACGAACGGGCGTTCCGTGCCGCCGGCACGGCGCTCGGCTCAAATCCGCTGCCGATCGTCGTCCCCTGCCACCGGGTGCTGCACTCCGGCGGCGGCCTCGGCGGCTACACGGGCGGGCTCGACGTCAAGCGGGCGCTGCTCACGCTCGAGGGTCACGCCACCTGACAAGTTGGCGACGCGAGCGTCGTGATCGTTAATTCGGTAGACGTCTCGCGAGTGGCTGGGCGTGTGCGGGGCCGCGCGCTTCGCAAGGCAGGTACTGGTGGTACCTGCCGCGAAGCGGGTGGTTCCACGCGCGTCCAGACGCCGAGAGGCGGCAGCGAATTAGCGATTCACGACGCTAGGCCGACGCGCCCCGGTGCGCGCCGGCCGATCGTCGCCCCCGATCCTCCTCAGAGCGAAAGCTCGCTGCTGAGTAAGCGCACGCGGTCGCAACCCCTGAAGCCCCGACGCCCTGTGCACATGCGGATATGACGCCAGAACCGCGGCCGCAACCGCGGACTCCGGCTCCAGACGCGCGAGCTCGCCCGCGTCGCGCAGGGTCGCGTGCTCGAGGATCGCCACCGCATGCGCCAGCCCAACCGCGTCCGGCCCGAGTCGTCCCAACCTGCGCAGCACAACGCGCCCGACCGACTCGGGGCTGGCGAGCTCGACACGGGCGGCGTTGGCGTCGATCGGCGGCACCCGCTCGGCCGCCAGTTCCGTCAGCAGTTCGCCGAGCAGGAACGGGTTGCCGCCGCTGACGTGGTCGCAGGCACTGCAGAACCCGGGATCGGCATCCTCGCCAAGGCGCCCGCGCACGACCTGCGCGACAGCGTCCTCGCTGAGGACCGCCGGCGTCACGATCGTCGTGTCGGCGGCAGTTCGCAGCGCCGACAGCGGCTCCTCGGCAGCGCCCCACTCGTCGCTTCTGACCGTGAGCGCGAGCAGCACCGGCAGCTCCTGACAACGCGCCGCCAGATAGGAGATGCATTGCAGCGAGGAGCGATCCGCGAACTGGGCGTCATCGAGCGCCAGCAGCAACGGGCCGGTCTCGGCGATATTGGCCGTCAGCCAGTAGAAGCCGTGGCTGATCGTGAAGCCGATGTCCGGGGCCGGGCGCGCGATATCAGAAGCTTCGATGTACTCGTCGCGACGCCGGTCGTGCCGCAACAATGGCCGTGTGAGCCCAGCCGCACCCGCCAGCAGCTGGTCCTGGCGCGCGGCGTCAGCCCGCGCGACCGGCAGCTCGAACAGCTGGCGGGCGGCCCCGAAGGCGAACTCGGGCTCAAGCTCGTGACCGCGCGCCGAAAGCACCTGCAAGCCGGCTTCCGAGGCCGCCTCCCGTGCCTGCGCGAGCAGCGCCGTCTTGCCGATTCCGGCCGGCCCCTCGATCATCACGAGCCGGCCCGCTCCGGCGCGTGCGTCGGCGATTGCTGCGCGCAGCACGTCCAACTCGTGGGAGCGTTCAAGCAGCACTGGAGGTTTTCCGGGGAACCTGCGGTGAGAGCATAAGAGCATGGACTTGCTTCGACCAATCCGCAAGTTCGACCAATTGCAGCAGAAGCACACTGCACTCGCCGTGCCGGCGGCGACGATCAAGAAGTTCATGGACGACGACGCCAGCACCTTCGCCGTCGCGGTCGCGTTCTACGCGTTTTTAGCGGTGTTCCCGCTGCTGCTGTTGTTCGTGACCATCCTCGGCTACGTGCTGGCCGGTGACCGGTCGCTCCTGGACTCGGTGCGGGACTCGGTGCTCGGCAACTTCCCCGTGATTGGGTCCGCGCTCGAGCGTCACCGGCTGAAGGGCAGCGCGCTGGCATTGGTGGCCGGCGTCGCGTTGTTGCTGTGGTCGAGTCTCAACGTGACGGGAAGAGCGACCAACGCGTTCGACCACGTCTGGGACATCCCGCGACATGAGCGCCACAACTACTTTCAGAAGAAGCTGCGCGGGCTGCTGCTGATCAGCGTGCTCGGCGTGCTGTTCGTGATCGCCTCAGGCACGTCGGGCATCGTCAGCAGCGGGCTCGGGGGCCCGGCGCTGAAAGCGTTCGGGATCATCGTCTCGATCCTCGTCAATGCTGGCGTGTTCCTCGCGGCGTTCAGGTTCCTGTGCTCGGAACCGCCGAAGTGGCGCGAGTTGATGCCGGGGGCGATCGTCGCCGCGTTCCTCTGGGAGGGGCTGCAGGTCCTCGGCGGCGTGTACATCAACCACATCAAGCACACCGACAGCGCCTATGGCACGTTCGCTCTGGTGCTCGGCATCCTCGCCTGGCTGCACCTTGGCGCGCAGATGACCGTCTACTGCGCCGAATTCAACACGGTGCTGGCCAAGCGGGCCTGGCCGCGGGCGCTGCTCGGTGGCCCCTACATGGGCATCGGAGATCCTGGGAGGATCACCGACGCGTGAGGGTCCGACGAACTGTGGCAATGCGGTGTCCGTTCTGCGCCCCGCATTGCCAAAGTTCGGTTCCGGCCGCTTTTTCCCGGCCGGCTCGCCGCTGAGAGTCAGTGGCTCGTGAAGGTCACCGGCTCGTGACCTCGAGCGGGTAGGAGCATAGGCCGCCCTGCGCGGGGCAGCCATCGCAGACGCGGCGGCCGGGCGCCTTCGTCACGGGAAAGCCGCCGGATTGGCTCCCACCCACCCCGGCGACACGCTCGGCCAGGTCCGCCTCCAGCGCGACAGCGTCGGCGGCCGTGAATGTGGCGCTCACCGGATCCTCCGGCGCCTCCAGGAACAGATGCGCGACCTCGACCGCGGTGGCGCCCAGCCTCAGGGCGGCCAGCGCGTAGATCGTGCGCTGGGCGATGTAGTACTCGGCCACGATCGCCTGCGGGTCGCGGCCCGCGAGGCGATCGCTCTTGTAGTCGACGACCAGCAGCCGGTCGCGTTCTCGCTCGCGGGCGAGCACGTCGAAGACGCCCGTGATCAGGGTCCCGCCGATCGGGAAAGCGAAGTGCTGCTCGCGGCGCATGTCTTGCAGAGCCGCGAGGCGGGCGAAGGTCGAACTCGCGATCAGGCCGGTCAGCAGCTCCCGGACGTCCGCCGGCAGCGGGTCGGCGAGCAGGGGCCGGCGGAGGTCGAGGCCTGCGAGCAGCTGGTGGATCAGGGTGCCGCGGTCGGCGCCGCTCAGGGTCGCGCGCGTGGGCTCCGGCAGGGTCGGGGCGGCGTCCGGCGTGGCCGTGGGGGCGGAGGCGGGCGTCGGGGCGTCGGCCAGGCCGAGCACGCGCTGCACGTAGAAGCGGTAGCCGCACTGCTCGTACAGCGCGAGGGCGGTGTAGGACAGCGTCCCGATCGCGGGCCGGTCGTCCGGCTTCGGCAGCGCCGCCGGAGCATACTGTCGACGTTTTGCCTCTCCTGGCGGCATAACGTCGACAGAGTCGGGTTGATCGGTCTCCGTCACGAAGCTCACGCGCACACCCAGGTCGGTGACGAACGGCGACGGCCCAGAGTTCGCGCCCCGGACCGCGGCCGCAGTGGCGACCGCGGCGGCCGTCGCGCGTGCCGCGATGTCGGGCACGAAGGCGGCGCCAACCCAGCCGATCGGCGCAAACCGGTTGCTCTCCTCCCACCCATCCAGCTTCGCCGCCCCTGAGACGATCAGGCGCTCCTTGGCGCGGGTCATCGCCACGTAGAACAGCCGCCGCTCCTCCGCGAGCTCGAGCTCTCGCTCCTGCACCTTCACCTGGTCGTAGGCGAGCACGTTGACGCGCTCGGCGAAGCCCGGACGCCGCAGCCTCAGCCCCAGGCTCTCACCGTCGCGACCGACCTTGACGAGCGCGCCCACGCGCGGCACCACCTGGCGGCCGAGATCGGCGACGCAGACGACTGGAAACTCGAGTCCCTTCGAGCGGTGGATCGTCATCAGACGCACGGCGTCCAGCGCCTCGCCCTCGACCGGCGCCTCGCTCTCCCGCTCGCCCCCGCCGGCGCGCGCCTGAAGCAGGTCGACGAAGCCGCGCAGATCGCTGCCATGGCCCCCCTGCCACTCGAGCGCGAAGCGCATCAGCTTGCGCACGTTGGCAAGACGACGGCGCGCGTCCGGCAGGCCGGCGATGTGGAGCTCGTAACCGCTGTGCGCGAGCGCACGATCGAGCAGCTGTTCGGCGCCGAGCCAGGCGGCGGCGCGACGTTCCTGCTCAAACCAGCCCTCGAACGCCGCCAGGCAGGCGCGATCCAGCTCGCCGAGCTCGTCGGCCGCGCCGGCGGCGTAGAGCACGAGCCCGTCGAGCGACAGGCCAGCAAGCGGTGACAGAAGCACCGCGTAGAGCGCCTCGCTGTCGAGCGGATTGACCAGCGCGCGCAGATACGCGACAAGCTCGATCACCTGCGGATGCGCCCAGTAGCCGCGCCCGCCGATCACGTAGGTCGGAACCAACTCTCGCTCCAGGGCCTGTTCGTAGACATGCATGTCGGTCGTGGCGCGCAGGAGCACGACGATGTCCTGGGCGCGCGCCTCCCCCACGTCGATCAGCTCCCGCACGCGCGCGGCGAGCGCGCGCGCCTCGGCGATGCGCCAGGCAGCCGTCGGATGCTCGACGAGGGGCTCCGGCTCGGGGTCGATCCGGTCCCTGTCGACCACGATCAGCTCGACCACCGGCTCCGCCGCGCGCTTGTCGCCGCGCCCCGGGAGCAGCGATCTGAAGTGCTCGCCCAGGGCGCCCGTGAAGGCTCCGTTCAAAGCCGTGAGGATCTCCGGGCGTGAGCGGAAGTTGGTCTGCAGCGACGCCCGGCAGCCGAGCTGTTCGAGGCGCGCCCCGCGCGCCTCGAACAGCTCGACGTCGGCGTGCCGGAAGCCGTAGATCGACTGCTGGGCATCGCCGACCATGAACACGTTGGGGCCAGCGACGAGGTCGATCAGCTCGAGCTGGACGCTGTTGGTGTCCTGCATCTCGTCGACCATCACGCGGGTGAACCGCTCGCGGTAGCGGCCGGCGATCTCCGGCCTCCTGAGCAGCTCGCGCGCGAGCAACTCGAGGTCGGAGAAGTCAAGCGCCGAGCGCCGGCGCTTGAGCGCTGCGTAATGCGTGCCGTAGTCACGCAGCAGCGCATCGAACGCGTCCCGAGTGGCCGGCGCGAAGGTCTCGGCCGCCATCCCGCTCAGCTCCGCGAGCGCCGCGCGGTAGTCGTCGCAGGCCTGGGTCTTGAGCACAGCCGCGCCCTGCCCGAGCTTGATCCGCTCGAGCTCCCCCGGCCACGGCCGGCCCGACGCCAGCACGCCGGGCACGCGCTCGAGCATCGCGAGCGCCTCGCTCGCGCGGAAACCGGGATCGTCGAGCGCGCCGAGCTCGCGCTGGACGGCGCCGCCGAGCTGACCGACGAGCCGGCACGCCGCCCGCATGTCGATCGCCGAAGGTGGCTCCGGCGCCGCAGGCAGCTGCGGCTCGAGCGCACCCCGCGCGCGCAGCTCGGCGTAGAGCTCGGTGATCGTGGTGCGCAGCGCTCCGGGGCCGTGGGCGGCGATCAGCTCGGCGCCCGCCTCGGTACGTGCCCACGCGCCAAGCGCCGCGTCGAAGGCGCCGCGTCGCAGCTCGGCGGCGTCCTGCTCGTCGAGCACCACGAACTCCGGGTCGAGGCCCGCGTCGAGCGCGTGCGCGCGCAGCAGGCGCGCGCAGAACGCGTGGATCGTCGAGATCCAGGCGCCCTCCGCCGCGCGCGCGGCCGTGTCATCGCCCGCCGTCCGCAGCCGCGCGCGGATGCGCCCGCGCAACTCGGCGGCCGCCTTCTCGGTAAAGGTGATCGTCAGGATCTGGTTGACGCCGACGCCGTCCTGCTCCACGGCCCGCGCGAAGCGCTCAACCAGCACCGACGTCTTGCCGCTGCCGGCACCGGCGTCGAGCAGCAGCTCGCCCTCCCGGCGTTCGATCGCGAGCGTCTGTTCCGGCGTGAACTGCACCTCAGCGCTCCGCCCAGCAGATCCCGGGATGGGTGCAGCTGCCGTCGGCCGAGCACGTCTCGGGGCACGGCGTCAGCTGCCCGCGCTGCAAGATGACAGCGAGGCCGACCGCGTCCTTCTCGACCGCGTCGAGCAGCTCCTCGAGCTCGCCGTCGGACAGCTCATCCCGTGAGAGCGCGTGTCCGCCGACGCCGGCACCGCTCTCGTAGACGCCGCGACCACGCAGGTCCCCCCCCGCCAGCGGCTGGTAGAAGCCGGCCATGACGCGCACCTCCAGCAGCCGCTGCACGGCGATCATGTAGAGCGCAACCTGGATCTGGCGGTCGCTCAGCCAACGCGCCACCGGCCAGGTGTCGCGTCTGGCGCCACTCTTGTAGTCACGCACGATCACGCGGCCTGGATCACGGGGGTCGGCGTCGATCCGGTCGACGATGCCGCTGAGCAGAACCCGGTTGTGGCCGTCATCGAGCGCCACAGCCGGCATTGCCCCCTCCGGCATCGCCCCCTCCGCCATCGCCCCCTCCGCCGTCGCCTCCTCCGGCATCGCCGCCTCCGCGTCGCCGTCGAGCCCGAAGCGCAACTCGGTGTGAAGCGGCACCCAATCGCAGCCGTCGGCCGCCTCATGGCGCAGGTAGCGCCGGAGCTGCGCCTCGATCCCACGCACGACCGCGGCGCGGACCTCGGGCGGTTGGCCTACGGCGAGCCCCCTTGCCTCCGCGGCGTTGCCCCCGATCTCCTCGCGTAGCAGCACCTCCGCGTCAGGCAGCGTCTGCGGTGTGAGCGCTCCGTCGAGCCGCGCGAACACGCGCTCCAGCACGGTGTGGATGAACGAGCCGCGTATGAGCGGCTCCGCTTTGGGCTCGAGGTCCTTGACGTCGAGCTGGCGCTCGGCCAGCCACCTCACCGGGCAGGACGCGAACGTCTCCAGTGCACCGGCGGAGACGATCTGGCGGTGCCGGGCGTGGCTCAGCGCCTGCTCAGAGAGTGTGCGCGTGGCCGGGGGCCCGTCGGCGATGCTGTGGGAGCGGGTGGTCGCGTCCGCGAACGCGGACGCGACCACCCGCTCCCACTCGCTCGGTGCCTCATCGACGCTCCAGACGACATCCGCCAACAGCCGCCGGCGGCGCCGCTCCCGCCAGCCGGCTCCGAACAGCTCGGCGATGTCCTCCAGGAACGGCGACGCGATCACGACGTTGCCGTCCTCGTCGGAGCTGCGATAGCTGAAGGTGACGCGCTCGGTCGCGCGCGACACACACGCATACAGCAGGTAGCGCTCGCGGTCGAGCGGATCGCCCGCGGGCGGCAGCGCGAGACCCGAAGCGAGCGCCAGCTCGCGTCGGCGCTCATCGCCGAGGAAGGGATCTCTGGAGACCGTCTGCGCCGCCGGGAACTCGCCCTCGCACAACCCGGTCACGAACACCTGGCGGAAGCGCCTGGCGCGGATCGACAGCGGCTCGGCGATCAGCACCACGTCCGCCGGCGCCGGCCCGTGGGCGGGCACCAATAGACCCTCCAGCAGCTCGATCAGCTCGGTCGCCGGCAGCGGCCGGGCCTCGTCGAGCTGCTCCAGCTCCGCCAGCGCGTTCAGTACCGCGGTGGCGGCACGTGCGTCGAGCTGCTCGGCGGCCGACAGCAGCCTCGCCGTGCCCCGGTATGGCGAAGCCAGCAGCCGGCGCACATGATCCGGGAGCACGGCCGCCGGTTCGCGCTCGCGCCGCAACTCCTCGAGCGTGTCCAGGGCAGGGCGCAGCGCGGGCTCGCGGGTAACGGCGCCCGACACCCGTTGCGTCCCGTTGCGGCGCAGCTCAGCCTCGAGCCGGTCCAGCACGTCGGCGGCTTCGACGAGCCCCGGATGGCGCAGGTACGCGATCAGATCCGCGACCGTCCGCTGCGGCGCCGGCAGCAGCGCGCAACGAGCCAACGCCAGCAGCGCGCGCCCGAGCGCCGTGTGCTCCAGTGGCACCCGCCGGGCACTGGTGCCGGCGATGCCGTGGTGTGCGAGCTCGCGCTCGAACAGCTCGCCGGAACGGCTCAAGGAGCGGCACACCACCACGATCTCCTCGGCCGGCACGCCGTCCCTGAGCGCGGCGAGCACCCCGGCGGCGACCAACTCGGCCTCCGCGCGCTCGCCTCCCGCCTCCATCAGCACCACGGCATCACCGGGATCGATGACCGGTGGATCGGCCTCGAAGAGGCGCCGCTCGAGGTGATGCAGTGCAGCCCGCGCGGCGGGCGCGTAGTAGTCCTCGAGCGCCGGCAGCTGCGACACCGACTGTGCCGATGCGCGCAGTTCCTCGACCACGCTCGCGCGTGCCGCGAGCGCGGGACGATCCGGCTCATAGGTGAACGAAACGGTGACCGCGGCCTCAGCCTGGCGCGACAGCGTCTCGATCGTGTCGAGCTCCACCGGAGTGAGATCGTCGAAGCCGTAGAAGAACACGCGCGTCGCGCCCCAGCGGGCCGGGCGTTCGCGTAGCGCGTCGAGCGCACCCCAGGCGAAGGCCTCGGCGTCAGCACGATCGAGCCCGGCGAGCTCCTCCTGATAGCGCCTGTAGATCGCGGCCAGCTCGCGGGCATACGCGTCGCGTTCGGCTGCCGCCCCGGCCCACTGACGTAGCGCCGAGCTGAAGCGTGCGGGGGTGACCCGCTGCTGCTCGAGCTCGGCGATCAAGCGCCCGGCGGCCCGCGCGAAACCGCCCCCGGCCGCCGAAGCGGCGAGCGGCCCGAGCCGCAGCGACGCGATCGCGCAGCGCATGACCTGCTCGGACTGCAGCGGCGTCAGCCGCGCGCGCCGATGGCGCGCACGCAGGGCGATCTCCTCAATCAGCCGCGGGAAGGTCAGCGTCCGTCCAAGCGTCACGCCCGGCGCCGCCAGCTCACGCTCGTAGTGCGCGACGTCGGCGGCCGTCGGCACGACCAGCAGCGCGTCGCGGCGTGCCGCGAGAGCGTAGGCGCCGAGCACCTCCCCCGCCTTGGCGGAGTTGGCGGGGCCGAGGACTAGCGTGAGCGGCATGCGCGTCTATCGTGACGCGACGGGCTGACAGCCGCCCTGCGGCCCGCTGGCCGCAGGACATGGCACAGCGCTGTCAGAGCTGGCCGAGCTCTGTGAACAGCGCCCGGGCCGTCTCGATCCCGAGCGGAATGTAGCGAGCGGGGAGGTTCTCGTTCGGCGCGTGGATGTTCGCGTCCGGCAGCGAGAAGCCCGAAATGACGGTCGGGATGCGCCGGTCCGCGAGCGCCGCCACGATCGGCAGTGTGCCGCCCGAGCGGATCAGCGACGGGCGCACACCGAGCACACGCTCGAACGCGTCCTGGCCGAGCCGGATCGCGGTCGCATCCGGAGGCACGATGCCCGGCCGCGCGGCGGACATCCTGCGCAAATCGAGCTCGGCGCCCTCGGGGGCGGCGGCGCGGATCAGCTGCTCGAACGCGGCGGCGATCACCTCGGGCTGCTGGCCCGGCGCCAGGCGAATGGACACGTTTGCGACGGCGCGCACCGGCAGCACCGTCTTCTCCAGGTGCGGTGAGCCTGACTCGATCCCGTTGACCTCGAGCGCCGGCTCCGCGGTCGTGCGGATGTAGAACTCCTCGGCGGCCGTTGGGTCGGCGGGGCTGGCTCCCTGCCCGGCGAGCTCGTCGGCGCCGCTTGGCAGCCGCTTCCAATCCTCGAGCTCTTCTACCGAGGGCGCAATGATGCCCTCGCGCAGCGGCTCGGCGAGGCGGCCGTCGGCGGCCAATAGCGGCGCGAGCGTCCGGATCAGGGCGTGCGCGGCGTTCATGGCGGCGCCGCCGTACATGCCGGAGTGCAGGTCACCGGCGCCGGTGCTGAGCTCGATGTGGAAGTAGACGAGCCCGCGGGTGGCGATGTTGAAGGCGGGCAGGTCCTCGCTGATCATGCCCGAGTCGAAGATGATCGCCGCGTCGGCACCGCGCTCGTCCGCCTCGAGGAACTCGACGATCGAATGCCCGCCGGTCTCCTCCTCACCGTCGCAGGTGAAGCGCACGTTGACCGGCAAGGCGCCGGCCGCGCTGAGCTCGCGGGCGGCGGCCAGCAGCAGGTAGAGCTGCCCCTTATCGTCGGCGACGCCGCGTCCGTACAGCCGCTCGCCCCGGATCTCCGGCTCGAAGGGCGCGGACTCCCACAGCTCGAGCGGATCGGCCGGCTGCACGTCGAAGTGGCCGTAGCAGAGCACCGTCGGCG
>Ga0182024_10008064_pt1 | contig 22417 bp, 21 predicted proteins | sample P32metaG_FD_120480 | JGI IMG/M metagenome (GOLD analysis project Ga0182024, IMG submission 120480) | Permafrost microbial communities from Stordalen Mire, Sweden - P3-2 metaG (Illumina Assembly) | ecosystem: Environmental > Terrestrial > Soil > Wetlands > Permafrost | place: Sweden: Stordalen... | reverse complement strand
GGACGGCACGCTGGTCAACGCGCTGATCGCCCATTGCGGCGCCTCGCTCTCGGGCATCGGCGCCGAAGCAAGGCCCGGAATCGTGCACCGGCTCGACAAGGACACGAGCGGCCTGCTCGTCGCGGCCAAAACCGCGCGCGCCATGCACAGCCTCGCCAAGCAGTTCGCCAACCGCACGATTGAACGCGCCTATCATGCGGTGGCCTGGGGCTGCCCGCGGTTGGGGGAGGGCCTGATAGAGGGCGATATCGGCCGCAACCCATTCAACCGGAAGCAGATGACGGTGCTGCGGGGCGGCGGCAAGCCCGCGCGCACGCGCTACCGGGCGATCGAGCGCTACGGAGGTGCGGCCCGCGCCTTCGCAAGCCTGCTCGAATGCCGACTCGAAACCGGACGCACCCATCAGATCCGCGTGCATCTGGCGCATATCGGGCATCCCCTGGTGGGCGATCCCGTCTATGGCGGCGCGCGCACGGCGCCGCGGGCGAAGTCTGCCGCGGAAATCGAGGCGTTCGCGGCGGCCGCCAGTTTTCCCCGCCAGGCGCTGCACGCGCATCTGCTGGGATTCAAGCATCCCACCACCCAGCAGCAGCTGCGCTTCGAGTCGCCCTGGCCCGCCGATTTCGCGCAGCTGGTCGCCAGCCTGCGCGGCTTGCAGCCCGGGTGATCCGGTTTACATTGGTTGGGGCCGGGGCTATTTTGGCTGTATCGTCCGCGGACCGAACCGCATCCCGGGGCGTTTCCGGAAGGATGCGGCAGTCGCGCGCGCTTGGGCGCGCGAAGCGCCAGACGGGGCCACAGGAATGAGCAGTCGCGGCATGCCTGCGCTTCAGGGCGAAGGCGGCCTTTCCCGCTATCTCTCCGAAATCCGGAAGTTCCCGCTTCTGGAGCCGGAAGAGGAATACATGTTCGCCAAGCGCTGGCGCGAGCATGAAGATCCGGAATCCGCCCGCCGCCTCGTCACCAGCCATCTGCGCCTCGTGGCCAAGATTGCGATGGGCTATCGCGGCTACGGCCTTCCCGTGTCGGAGATCGTGGCCGAGGGAAATGTCGGGCTGATGCAGGCCGTGAAGCGCTTCGAGCCCGACCGCGGCTTCCGCCTCGCGACCTACGCCATGTGGTGGATCCGGGCCGCGATCCAGGAATACATCCTGCGCTCCTGGAGCCAGGTGAAAATGGGCACCACCGCGGCGCAGAAAAAGCTGTTCTTCAACCTGCGCAAGGTGAAGAGCCGGATCGGCGCGCTCGAGGAAGGGGATTTGCGTCCCGAACACGTGCGCGAAATCGCCGACAAGCTTGCCGTTCCCGAAGAGGAGGTGGTCAACATGAACCGCCGCCTCTCCGCGCCCGATTCCTCGCTCAACGCGCCGCTCAGATCCGATACGGAATCGGAATGGCAGGACTGGCTGGTGGACGATTCGCTGGACCAGGAAACGCGCCTCGCCGACGCCGAGGAAATGGGCGAGCGGCACGATCTTCTGACCACCGCGCTCGGCGAACTCACCGATCGCGAGCGTGACATCATCCAGGCGCGGCGGCTCCGCGAAGATCCCGCAACCCTTGAGGATCTGTCGCAGAAATACGGCGTGAGCCGGGAACGCGTCCGGCAGATCGAGGTTCGGGCCTTCGAAAAGCTGCAGCAGCAGATGAAGCGCACGCTCGCGGAAAAACGCCGCCACACCCTGGCCATGACCGCCTGACCGCGCCACGCAATGCCGTCATGCGTTGGCGCCCCTTCCTGCGGGCGCGAATTGGGGACAAGAGATTTGCTTCAGCCGCCCGAGGATGAACTCTGCGAGGGCGAGCAGTAGTCGAGCGACAGATCCAACCAGAGGGCGACATGAAGCTCGGGCTTTGGCAGATCGATGCATTCGCGGAGAAGCCGTTCGAGGGCAATCCGGCGGCCATCGTTCCGCTCGCGGCATGGCTGGACACCGCTCTCATGCAGCGCATCGCCGATGAAAACAATCTCGCGGAGACCGCCTTCCTGGTGCCGAACGGAAACGGCCGCTACGGATTGCGATGGTTCACGCCGACCACCGAAGTCGATCTGTGCGGTCATGCGACGCTGGCAAGCGCGTGGCTGGTTTTCGCGGAACTCGATTCCAGCCTGAACTCGGTCGCGTTCGAGACGCGCTCGGGCACGCTCACGGTGGAACGCGGACCGGACGGGCGGCATCAGATGTCGCTGCCCTCGGACATCGTGGTTCCGATAGAAAATTCTTCAAGCCTGGCCGCGCAACTGGGAGAGGCTCTCGCAACAGAAGCGCCCGTGGAACTTCACGAGGGGCGCAATCTGCTCGCGCTGTTCGAGGAGGCTTCCGCGATCCGCGCGATCCGAAGCCCGCCCGAAATCGGCCGGCTGATCGCGAAGGACAAGGGGTTGATCGCGACCGCAAAGGGCGACGCCGGCTATGACTTCATCTCGCGTTATTTTGCGCCCCACCACGGCGTGCCGGAAGATCCCGTCACCGGCTCCGCACATTGCGCGCTCGCTCCGTTCTGGGCGAAGCGGCTGGGCAAAAAGACGCTGCGCGCGCGCCAGGCAAGCCCTCGTGGCGGCGATCTTGTCTGCACCGATGCAGGCGCGCGCACGTTCCTCTCCGGCAGCTGTGCGCTGTATCTGCGAGGCGCAATCGAGGTCTGAAATGTCCAGAGGCGCGCGTCGAAATCCGCGCCGCTTTTGCTGAAGGCGCATACTCCGCGAACTCGCGGTCTGCAGAATTGAATCACCACGGAGATACGGTTGCGCTTCAGGGGGATTGCGGACTACGGCTCTCAACGAGACGCAACGTTCTGGAAGGAATTAGGATGAGCGAGAACCGGCCGGCGGCACGTCCCGCTCGTCCTTTTTTCTCGTCGGGACCCTGCGCCAAGCGGCCAGGCTGGACGCTCGGCGGATTGCAGGGCGCTCTTCTCGGCCGCTCGCACCGCTCGGCGCCGGGGCGGGCGAAAATCCGCGAGGCGCTCGAGCGCACGCGGTCGGTTCTCGGCATTCCCTCCACCTATCGCATCGCGATCGTGCCGGCCTCCGACACCGGCGCCATGGAACTGGCGATGTGGTCGCTGCTGGGATCGCTGCCCGTCGATGTGTTCGCGTGGGAGAGCTTCGGCGTGGAGTGGCTGACCGATGCGGTCGCGCAACTGAAGCTGAACGGCACACGCGTGTTCAAGGCCGAATACGGTGCGCTTGCCGATCTGGAGTCTGCCGATCCGCGGCACGACATCGTGTTCGTGTGGAACGGCACCACCTCGGGCGTGAGGGTGCCGGACGGCAACTGGATCGCCGCGGACCGCGCGGGGCTCACGGTATGCGATGCGACGAGCGCGGCCTTCGCAATGGAACTGCCCTGGGAAAAACTCGATGCGACCACTTTCTCCTGGCAGAAGGTGCTCGGCGGCGAAGCCGCGCACGGCATGCTGATCCTCTCTCCCCGTGCGATGGCGCGCCTGGACTCCTACACGCCGCCCTGGCCGCTGCCGAAAATTTTCCGCCTCAAGAAAGACGGCAAGCTGATCGAGGGATTGTTTGACGGCGAGACCGTCAACACGCCTTCCATGCTCGCCCTCGAGGACTATCTGGATGCGCTTCGGTGGGCGGAATCGATCGGAGGCGTGCGAGAGCTCGTCGCGCGCACGAACGCCAGTTTCGCGAGCCTGTCGCGCTGGGTGGACGAATCGGACTGGGTCGCGTTCATGGCGTCCGACCCTCGCAGCCGCTCCACCACTTCGGTCTGTCTCACGATCATCGACAAACGGTTCCGGCAGCTCGATGCCGCAGCGCAGTCGTCCACCGTGAGAGGTTTCGTAGCACTTCTGGAGGGCGAGGGCATCGCCTTCGACATCGGCTCCCACCGGAGCGCACCTCCCGGACTGCGCATCTGGTGCGGAGCCACCGTCGATGCCGCGGACATTGCCGCGCTGACGCCCTGGCTCGATTGGGCCTGGGACCGGACGAAACCGCGATGAGCATCGCCGTCCCAGGACGAGAATGACGCCAGAGCTTGCGTTGTACTATCTGTGGGCGCTGTGGTTCGCGAGCTGGATCGCCGCCGCCTTCTGGTCCAATCGCGCCGCGACGCGGCCAAGCTTCCTGGACGAATTGCCCTACCGGCTTGTGACGCTTGCGGGCGCGTTCCTGCTGTTCGGGGTGGTGGGTTCGCAGCGTCTGTGGGCTCTCGACAACAACTACAATTGGGCACTTTGCGTGGTTTGCGCGTCCGGATTTGCGTTCTGCTGGTGGGCGCGAATCCATCTGGGGCGGCTTTGGTCGGGATGGATTACGAAAAAGGCGGACCACCGGATCGTCGACACCGGCCCCTATGGTATCGTGCGGCACCCGATCTACACCGGCGTGATCGTCGCGGGTTTTGCGACAGCGATCGTCAAGGGCACGGTCGCCGCGCTGACGGGCGCTGCAATCCTGACACTGGGGTTCTGGGTCAAGGCGAGTCTCGAAGAACGCTTTCTGCGCAACGAACTCGGCCCAGAAATCTACGACGCCTATCGCCGCCGCGTCCCGATGCTCCTCCCCTTCGGTCCCCGCGCCGCCTAACGTATCGGCGCAGCTATCTCCGGCGAGCAGCCGGCACAAAAGATCGGCCTTCTGCCCTCCTCAAGAACGCGGAGAATCCTGCGACAGGTTGATTGATGCAGCCTGCGAATTCCGGTGCAACACTCAACCCGTCGCGGCGTTCAATCATCACGAATGGACTTGTCGTCGCCCGAGCCGGTAGGCTAACTCTTCGAAACATCGTGATATGGAGTGGGTGATGGCGCTGTTCAAAGGTTCGAGCGTGTTTGTCGGATTTTCGATCAGATTCTGCCTTTTGCTTGCCTTGATCATGTCGTCGCATGCCGCCACCGCGAGGAACTTTGAGGTGTTGCATGGATTTTCAGACGGGAATGATGGGGGATCGCCGCTCGGGAGCCTAATCATCGATAACGCGGGTAATCTTTACGGGACTGCGGCGGGCGGCGGTGGTGTGCGCGACGCTGGGGTCGTCTTCAAACTGGCACCTAACGGAACGGAGACGGTACTTCACTCATTCGATCTGACCGACGGGAGTAATCCCGAGGCCGCACTGATAACGGACCAGGTTGGCAATTTTTACAGCACGACGTATCAAGGATCGGGCTGCTGCGGTGAGGTGTTTAAACTGGCCCCCGATGGCACGCTGACGGTGCTTTATTCGTTTTGCAGCCAGGCAAACTGTTCGGACGGCGCAAGCTCTTATTCCGGGGTGGTATCTGATTCATCCGGAAATCTCTACGGTACCACGTACAGTGGTGGCGGTAGCTGCAGTTGTGGTGTGGTTTATAAGTTGTCCACCAACGGCTCCGAAACGGTCTTACATGCTTTTGCAGGTTCTCCAAGTGACGGAGCCGGACCATTCGCCAGTCTGAAGTTGGATAAGAAGGGAAATCTCTACGGCACCACTGACGTAGGGGGTGCTAATGGGGATGGCACTGTCTTCAAAATGCGCGCCGACGGCACTGAGACATTGTTGCATTCCTTTGACCTAAACGACGGATTTTATCCCACGGCAGGTCTGATTTCAGACAGCACTGGAAATTTGTACGGGACTACGTATTTCGGCGGCGCATACAGTGAGGGCGTGGTGTTCAAGCTTGCTGCGGACGGTGCTGAGACGGTCCTATATTCCTTCACGGGTACGAGTGATGGGGCCCATCCTGCGGCCAGTCTGATATTGGACAAGGGCAATCTCTACGGTACAACCAGTTCCGGGGGTGATTTGAACTGCGGCAACGGCATCGGCTGCGGCACGGTTTTTCAGCTGGCGACGAACGGCGCGCTCACCGTACTTCACACGTTTAAGGGAGTGAAAGACGGAGCCGATCCCGTTGCTTCTGTTACCCTTCGAGGGAATCGGCTCTATGGCATGACTCGTTCGGCGGGCGCTGATGGATACGGAACCGTTTTTGCGCTGAAAAAATGAGAGCCATCACTGATCGGTACTGCAGCCTGAGTTGACGCTTGTCCGAGGGCGGTTTGGGCGGCCGGCCGGAAGCGGGGTAACGCGGTGTTTCAGCGCCTTGGCGATCTCGCGTTTGAAGCGGTCGCCGCCAAGAACCCAGCCACCCTTGGTGACCTTGCGCAGGGTGCGGCCTGAATCCGAGCCGGAACTCCTTTTGCCGCGCCTCCGCCCTGCGGCTGAGCGTCTGATAACGCCGATGGTGGACGAGGAGCGTCGTCGGCGCCCTGCGCATGGGCGCCGCCGCGCGGAATGACGTGCAGCGGCTGGCTCTTCGGGAATAACGTTGACGCCTCGCCACGGCTTCCGCACTCTCCGCCTGTGCCAACGGTCATGGCACGAAATCCCCTGAATTTCCACTCTGACCCCGAACAGTACGAATAGTACGAATAGTACGGACGACAATGGCGAACGTGACGGTGATCGGCGCCCAATGGGGCGACGAAGGCAAAGGCAAGATCGTGGACTGGCTCTCGGCGCGCGCCGATGTCGTGGTGCGATTCCAGGGCGGTCACAACGCCGGCCACACGCTTGTCATCGACGGTACGGTTTTCAAGCTCAGCCTGCTGCCTTCCGGCGTTGTGCGTCCGGGCAAGCTGTCCATCATCGGCAACGGCGTCGTTGTGGACCCCTGGGCGTTCGCCGACGAGATCGACCGGCTTGCGGCGAAGGGCGTGCGGGTGACACCCGAGACGCTGCTCGTGGCCGAAAATGCGCCGCTGATCCTGCCGCTGCATCGCGAGCTCGATCTGTCGCGCGAATCCCCGGATAGCCTGCAGCGCATCGGTACCACCATGCGCGGCATCGGTCCCGCCTATGAGGACAAGGTGGGAAGGCGCGCGCTGCGCGTGGTCGATCTGACCGATCCGGCTTCGCTGCCGGCAAAGGTTGGCCGCCTGCTCGCGCATCACAATGCGCTTCGGCGCGGAATGGGCGCGGACGAAGTCGATTCCGCCGCGCTCCTTCTTTCGCTGGCCGAGATCGCTCCGCGCATCCTTCCCTATTGCGGGTCGGCATGGTTGCGGCTCGACGCTGCGCGCCGGGAAGGCAAGCGCATCCTGTTCGAGGGCGCGCAAGCCGTGCTTCTGGACGTGGATCACGGCACCTATCCCTACGTCACTTCGTCGAACACCGTGGCCGGGCAGGCCGCCGCGGGAAGCGGATGCGGTCCCCGCGACATCGGCTATGTGCTCGGCATTGCCAAGGCCTACACCACCCGCGTGGGCGAAGGCCCGTTTCCCACCGAACTGACCGACGAAACCGGCGAGCTTCTGGGCACGCGCGGCGCCGAATTCGGGACCGTGACCGGACGGAAACGCCGGTGCGGATGGTTCGACGCCGTGCTGGTGCGCCAAACGGTGATCACCGGCGGAATCGACGGCATCGCACTGACCAAGCTCGACGTGCTCGACGGAATGGCGGAAATCAAGCTATGCGTTGGCTACGAGATCGACGGCGGCGAGACGGGCCATCTGCCGGCCAATGCCAGCGAACAGGCGCGGCTGAAGCCGATCTATGAAACACTGGCGGGCTGGAGCGAATCCACGCGCGGCGCGCGCTCCTGGGCCGACCTTCCGGCCACGGCGATCAAATACATCCGCCGCGTGGAGGAACTTATCGCCGCTCCTGTCGCCCTTCTCTCCACCAGCCCGGAACGCGAGGATACGATTCTGGTGCGCGATCCCTTCGTGGATCGATAGGCCGCCCGACAGCGCCGGCGAGCAATCGAGGAACTCATGTTCAGGACTCGTTTTACGGAAATGTTCGGCGTTGCGGCACCGATCACCTGCGGCGGCATGACTCGCGTCGGCACCGTCGAACTGATCGCCGCGGTGGCCAATGCGGGCGCGCTCGGTTTCATCACGGCGCATTCGGCCGGCCCACCCGAGGATCTGGCGAAGGCCGTGAAACGTTGCCGCGAGCTGACCGACAAGCCGTTCGGCGTCAACCTCACCATTTTGCCCAGCATCGTTCCGCTGCCTTACGACGAATATCGCGAGGCGATCATCGCAAGCGGGGTCGGGATCGTGGAAACCGCCGGCAACAATCCGCAACCGCATCTGCCGCGTTTCAAGGAGGCCGGCGTAAAGGTCATCCATAAATGCACGAGCGTCCGCCACGCGCTGAAGGCGCAATCGATCGGCGTCGATTGCGTGTCCATCGACGGTTTCGAATGCGCGGGCCATCCCGGCGAGGACGATGTGGGTGGCCTTATTCTCTTTCCGGCGACCGCCGACAGGGTCACCGTTCCGATCATCGCGTCGGGTGGGATGGCGGATGCCCGCGGCCTGGTCGCCGCACTGGCGCTCGGTTGCGACGGCGCCAACATGGGCACCCGCTTCATGGCAACGGTGGAAGCCCCGATTCATGAAAATGTGAAGAAACAGATCGTCGCCAACGACGAGCGTTCGACAAATCTCATCTTCCGCACGCTTCATAATACCGCGCGCGTCGCGAAGAATGTCATCAGCGACGAGGTGGTGGCGATCGAAAAGCGCGGTCATGCGACGTTCGCCGACGTGAAAGATCTTGTTGCCGGCACGCGCGGCGCCCTGGTGCTGGAGGAGGGCGAGCTGAATGCCGGCATCTGGTCGGCCGGACAGACCCAGGCCTTGATCCACGACATTCCAACCTGCGCCGAACTTGTCTCGCGCATCATGCGCGAGGCGGAAGCCATCATTCGCGGCAGGCTCGCTGCCATGACCGCGGGTTGAGCGGGGGTTATTTCATGCCTTCTCGCGCAGCGGGCCGGCATGCGCGGCGATCGCGGCAAGGAAAGCATTGCCGAACGCCTTGAGCTTTGCGGCGCCTACGCCGTTCACGCGAGTCAGTTCGACGGCGTCGCGCGGCCGCTGCTGCGCCATCTCCAGAAGAGTCCGGTCGGGAAAGATGAGATAGGCCGGCAGGTGCCGCTCCTTTGCCAGACGCAGGCGGAGGGATTTCAGGGCGGCGAGCAAGGGCTCGTCATCAGCCGCGGCCGGCTTTTGCGTCGCCGGCGATTTTCCGCGCTCGCGTCGGACCGTATCGAGCGGGCGGTAGTGGAAACTCTCCGCGCCCGCCAGCAGCGCGAGCCCCTTCTTCGAAATGGAGAGGCCGCCATATCCCGCAATATCGATCTCCAGACTGCCGCCGGCAACGAGCTGACGAAGGAGCGCGTGCCACTGTTCCTTCCTGTGCGCGGCGCCCATTCCGAAGGTCGGGATTTTGTCGTGGCCCGACGCAACGATCCGTTCGCTCGCGACGCCGCGCAGCACATCGACGATGTAGGACGCGCCGTAGCGCTCGCCGGTGCGTTTCACGGCCGAAAGAACCTGTTGTGCGAGGATCGTGCCGTCGACCAGCTTTGCCGGTTCGAGACAGATGTCGCAATTGGCACAAGGCGCGGCCGTTTCGCCGAAATAGGAAAGCAGCACCTGCCTGCGACACGCCGCGGCTTCGCAGTACCCGATCAGCGCGTTCAGCCGCTGGTGCTCGCGGCGCTTGCGGTCTTCGCCGGCGTCCTCCTCGTCGATGAAGATGCGGCGCATGCGGATGTCGCCGAGGCCGAGAAGCAGATGCGCGTCGGCCGGCGCGCCATCGCGCCCGGCGCGGCCGATCTCCTGGTAGTAAGCTTCAAGACTCGCGGGCAGGTCCATGTGAAAGACGAAACGGACGTCGGCCTTGTCGATGCCCATGCCGAAGGCGATCGTGGCCACCATGACAAGATGCGGCTCCGTCATGAAGCGGTTCTGATTCGACTCGCGCGCCTGTTTGCTCATGCCGGCGTGATAGGGAAGCGCGGCGATGCCGTTCGCCGATAGCAGCTCGGCCATTCTTTCGGTGCGCTGGCGCGAGAGGCAATAGACGATGCCGTTTTCGCCCGCGCGGCCCTTGAGGAATTCCAGCAATTGCCGCTTCGAATCCTGCTTGCCCTTGACCGCAAGGCGGATGTTGGGGCGGTCGAAGCCCAGCACCAGCATCTCGGCGCGTCCGCCGAAAAGCTGCTCGACGATGTCGTCCCGGGTGACCGCGTCCGCGGTGGCCGTCAGTGCGGCGATCGGCACGTTGGCAAACAGCCCGCGCAGACGCGCGAGATCCCGGTATTCCGGCCGGAAGGCGGGGCCCCATTGCGAGATACAATGCGCTTCGTCAACAGCGATAAGCTTCACATCCAGCTTCGCCAGCGCCTCCAGCATGCGCACCGTCATCATTCGCTCCGGTGCCAGATAAAGCAGCCTCGTCGCGCCGCTTGCCACGCGGCGCCACGCCGCCACGTTCGCCTCGCGCGATTGTCCGGAGTTGATCGTTTCCGCCGCCACGCCTGCGAGGCGCAGCGCCGCCACCTGGTCCTGCATCAGCGCAAGCAGTGGCGAGACGACGAGCGTCAGGCCACCCAGGACCAGCGCCGGAACCTGGAAGCAGAGCGATTTGCCCGAGCCGGTCGGCATCACCGCAAGAACGTTGCGACCCGCGAGCAATGCATCGATGGCCGATTCCTGCCCGGCGCGGAACGCATCGAAGCCGAAAACAGATTTGAGAATGCGATGTTTGAGATCGGGACCGTTCATCGACTCGGGAGCTCGCAGAGGCTGCGACAATCCCCAAGCCGCCCCCGATTGGCAATGGATCGACGGGCGGCAAGCAGAGCCCGAAAAAAATCTACGAGGCCCCGTCGTCCTGATCGACGAGCGGATCCCCATCACTCACGTCATTGTCCGTGGCGTCCGAATATTGCGCGGCGAAACCTGCCAGGGGCGGCGCATCCGGAAACAGATACAGGAGCGGATCGGATTGATCCCCCTGCCTTGCCGCCGGCGGAGCTGCCCCAGCAACATATACCGGCTCCAGCCGCGGAGCAGTTTCTTTCAACGGGAGAAGAATTCCCCCGGAAACGATGGCGATGAAAGCGACGATCGCCGTGCCGGTTCCTGCGAGCACGCGCCTCGCACGGCGCCGCCGCATCATCAGCAAATCGGCTTCGCGCAGGACCTGCGCCGCGAAATCGGGACGGAAACGCGGTTCGGACTGTTTCATTTCGTTCGGTGTCATTCCCGATCTCCGGCAAGCAGGATGCCCCGCAGGTTTTCGCGGGCGCGATGAAGGCGAGACTTCACCGCAGAGACGCTCACATTCGACAGCCGCGCCAATTCTTCATAGCTCGTTTGTTTGTCGAGCGAGAGCCGCAGCAATTTCTGCTGTTCGGCAGGAAGTTCGCCGATGCCCTGCGCGATGCTTTCCTCCCGGACGCGGCCCGGTGGCGGATCCTGCGCGGCGACGGCTTCGTGCGCCGGTCCGAACGCCACGAACAGCCGGCGCCAGCCGTGCCGGGCGCGCAGATGATCGCGGCAGGCATTTCGCGCAATCTGATACAACCAGGGCTCGAACCGCTCCACTTCGCGCAGCCGTGGCAGAGCGATCACCATTTTCACGAAGACGATCTGGCAGAGATCTTCGCACTGGTTGCCATCTCCGGTTTGCGCCATCACGAACCGCGCCATTTGTGCCTGATACCGTCCGATCAGCATTTCCATCGCCGACCGATCGCCGCCTGCCGCCCGAAGGATGAGAGCTTCGGGCGGCGGCAGTTCACGGCCGGCTTCGGGTCCGGAGGGACTGTCCATGGCCGCGGGCCGGAAGGCTCAGTTCTCGGGCTCCGCCATGTCGCCCGGCTCCGAACCCATCAAATTCTGAATCTGGGTATGCAGGGTCTCGAGCTGCGCGTGGACCTTCGATACGCGGCTGATCTGCTCCGGCGTAAGGACATTGCGGATTGCGAGCGCCGTATCGACCATGTTCTGGTCGATCTGCTGCTGGAGACGAAATGCCTTCTGGGTCAGAGGCGCGAGATCGGCTGCGCTGACCGGGCCGGCCGTCAGAAGCCTGTCGGCGATCTGCTCATGCAAGGCGTGGAACTGGCGCGTCACCGGCTTTATCTGCGCTTTCTCGGACTGGAGGATTTCCTTGATCTGTGCGTGCTGGGCAGGCGTCAGATTGGCCGATTTGAGCAGCATCATGAAAAGTCCGTCATGCATCGAGCCGCCGCCATGGCCCATTCCGTGGACTTCCGGCATGGACATGGCCTGCGGAGTGGTCTGTGCGCTCAAGGGCTGGGCGCAGAGAACGCCGACGGCCGCGGCGAGGATCAGTGGGGTTCGGTGTTTCATCAGCAAGTCTCCATTGGTTGGCGATATCCTAAAGACGGAGGACCGTCCGCAAAGTTTCGCGATACATGCGCGTTTGCGCTCGTTTCCTATTCGGAGCGAGTGGCTTCGAGAATGGCGCTCGCTGCGGAGGTCAGCGCTGTGAGTTGCGATGACGTAAGCTTTGCCAAGGCGGCGGCCAGCCGCGCGAGCCGCCTTTTGCGGCCTTCTTCCAGCAGCGCGCGGCCTTTTGCCGTCGCCGAAATCTGCGAGACGCGCCCGTCCGACCGGTCGGCCTTTCGCGTGACCAAACCGCGGGTCTCAAGGTCGGAGACCAGCCTTGACATGGTCGGAGGCCTCACCTGCTCGGCCGCCGCCAGCGCGGTCATCGTCTGCGGTCCGCTGAAAACGAGAACCGAAAGCACGGAAAGCTGAGAGCCTCCGATGCCGGCGGCGGCGTCTTCCTTGCGAACATAGCGGAGCAGCCGGATGGCGGCACTGTGTATCCGGTCGGCGACGGCTGCCGGGTCAGGGCCGCGGGCGGGTGTGGACATGGCGGGTCCAGGAACTTAGCGTGGCTAACATATCGAACGACAAAGAATACTCAAGGAGCGTGGAAAAGACTTGACCGGCCGTTTTTATTAGCTTAGCTAAGCTTATGAAATCGGCGCCTCGCCGGCGTCTTCGAAGGAGGAGTCCCGACAATGTCCGAAGCCGGTGACGCGCTCTCGCTCCAGGGGCGAAAACTCGTGCAGGTCGCGCTGACGACGCGCGACATGGAGCGCAGCAGGCATTTCTATCGCGATATCCTGGGGCTCCCGCTGCTCTTCGAGGCGGGAGGAATGATGTTCTTCGACCTCTGCGGCCTGCGCCTGATGATTGGCAGCGAGGCGGTCGGGGGCCAGCCGCCCGGGGGCTCGATCCTCTATTTCGAGGCGCCGGACATCGATCGGCTGGGGCCCGCGCTGGAAGCGAAGGGCGTCCAGTTTCCAGGGCCAGCGCAGGTGGTCCAGCGCGCTGAGACGCATGAGCTGAAGCTTCGCGCCTTTCGCGACCCCGACGGCAACGCGCTCGCCCTGATGGGCATGGTCGCGCGCTGAGGGCGGACGACACGCCTTTCGTTGCAGTGGAATGGCAGCAAATGTGTTTCGGCGTCACCCCCTTCGCGGTGACGAGAGCCCGGTTCCCATTGACAGAGTTTGTTTGCCGGTGGTCTTATTGATTAACAATCTGTTAAACCAAGAGGGAGACCACGAAATGCGCAAGATTCTGCTGGCTTCCGCCGCGATTCTGGGGGTTGCGGCTGTTGCCGCCACGCCGGCCGCGGCGAAGGGAAAGTTCGTTCAAATCGTTCCCGTGTCCGGGAGCACCTCGACCAACGTATTCGGCATCAATGACTCGGATATCATCACCGGCAGCTGGCTGGATTCCAGCGGGGTCGAGCACGGTTATATCGGCCCTGTCAGCGGCACCAGCTACACAACTTTCGACGACCCCAATGCAACAACCGGAACGGAACCGCGGGCCATCGACGACGCGAGCGACGTCACCGGTTTCGGGAATTCCCAGGGCGGCAGCACGACCGGCGATCTCCCCTTCGAGCGCACCTCGGATGGAACGCTCACCGAAATCACGAAGAAGGGCAAGCCGCTCAACTACCTCGCCCAGGGCATAAACAGCAAAGGCGTGTTTGCGGCCAGCTACGCCAACGCGACAACCGGGATAGATTACGGCTATCTTGGCAGGAACGCCGCATATTCCGCAAAGATCAAGCTCTCGATCAAGAACGCGGGATATGCGGGACGCGGCATCGACACCGCGGGCGACGTCGTCGGCTGGTATTTGGACACCACCACCGGACTCCAGCACGGATTCCTGATCAGCGGCGGCAGCGCCTCGACGCTCGATTACAAAGCAACGAACGAGTCCTACACGGTTCTCGAAGGCATCAACGACAAGGGAACCATCAGCGGTCAGTGGGGTGATACGTCCGGCGTCGTTCACAGCTTCCTTTACGACATGAATACCCAGACGTTCAAAGACGTCATCGTGAAGGGCGCGACGACCTTCACCCAGGTTTGGGGAGTCAACAACAACGGGCTGGTCGCCGTCGGCTCCAATGTGGGTTATTACATCTACTGCCCGCCGAAGACGCGTTGCGTGAAAGCGGCCGATTCCGCTTCTCTGCGCAACCTGCCGCACCAGGAATATCAAAAACTGCCGCAGTAGTTATTGGCGAGTTTCCATTCATGTTTTGCGGCGCTCTCTCCTTTGCGGAGGGAGCGCCGTTTTTTTGTCCTTTGCGCTGCGACCGGCTCGTTGGATAGTGGCGCCATGCCATGGAAATTGCCGAGCATATCCGCCGTCCAGCTGCCCGCGGTGATCGCGCGCCATGCGAGGATCGTGGAGGAGGGATTTTGGCCGAAGCTTCTGAAGATCGCGGGGCGCGTTCCCTTCGCGGAGGATCTGGCGGCCGCTTATTTCTGCGTTACCGATCCGGCGACGCCCGGCCGTGTGCGAGGAGTGCTGCTCGCCGCACTTGCCTGGTTCGTGCTGCCGGCGGCCGTGATGCCGGAATTCGTCGTGCTGCTCGGATTCACCAACGAGATCGCCGTGACCGCCATCGCAGTGCGCATGATCCGCAAACATTTGAAGGAAAGTCATTATGTGCGCGCGCGCGCAGCACTGGGCATCCCCGAACCATCCCTGGAGCCGTGACCGCAACGTGTCCGGTTGCTTCACGTGAAACTCGGCAAAACAGGAGGAGCTCCTGTTCGGCGCGGTTTCAAGGCCTGTTCTGCGGCGCAAGCCAACCGGCGTGGCCACTGATATTCCTGGCAATTTGCCCGCACGCGTCGGTTTGGAACAACCAGGCCCTATATCCGGCCTGATAAACAGGAGACGGCACGCATGGAGGTGTTCAGCAATGTCGCGGAAGAGCGCCAGACCTTCGTCAGCCATCTCGAATGCTCCGCCACGGGCGAGCGCCATGAAGCAGACAAGGTTCACGGGCTTTCGCGCGCGGGCAAGCCGCTGCTCGTCCGCTATACCCTGGACGGCATCAAGAACGCCCTGACCAGGGACGCGCTGGAGCAGCGTCCTCAAGATATGTGGCGCTACCGCGAACTGCTGCCGATCCGGCGCGCGCGAAACATCGTCAGCCTCGGTGAAACCATGACGCCGCTCGTCCGCATTCGAGGCGAAACCGGCGAAGAGGCCCTCGTCAAGGACGAGAGCCGCCTGCCGACCGGATCGTTCAAGGCGCGCGGGATTGCGATCGCCGTCTCGATGGCGAAAGAACTCGGTCTTTTGCATCTCGCGATGCCCACCAACGGGAATGCGGGCGCGGCGCTCGCGGCCTACGGCAGCCGCGCGGGTATGCGCACAACCGTGTTCTGTCCCGACGACACGCCGGAAATCAATGTTCGCGAGATCGCGGCGCAAGGCGCCCGCGTCTATCGCGTGAACGGGTTGATCGACGCCTGCGGCCGGCTGGTCGCGGCGGGCCGCGAAGCTGCGGGGTGGTTCGACATGTCGACTCTCAAGGAGCCCTATCGGATCGAAGGCAAGAAGACGATGGGCCTTGAACTCGCAGAGCAGCTCGGCTGGTCCGTGCCGGACGTCATTTTCTACCCCACGGGAGGCGGTACCGGCCTGATCGGCATGTGGAAAGCGTTCGAGGAGCTGGAGGCGATCGGATTTATCGGCGCGAAACGGCCGCGCATGGTGGCGGTGCAGGCAGCAGGCTGCGCTCCCATCGTGCGCGCCTTTGAGCGTGGCGAAACGCAGGCCGCACGCTGGGAAGACGCGCACACGATCGCCTCCGGCATCCGCGTGCCCGCGGCGATCGGGGATTTTCTGGTTCTGTCGGCAGTCCGCGACAGCGGTGGTTATGCGATGGCGGTCGATGACGAGGAGATCGCCGCCGGCCTTTGCGAAATCGCGACCCGGGAAGGATTCCTCCTCTGCCCCGAGGGCGCGGCAACCTACGCGGCCTGGCGCAAATCGCTGCGCGAGGGGCGGATCGGAAAAACCGATCGAGTCGTCCTCTTCAATTGCGCCAGCGGGTTGAAGTATCCCCTGCCGGCGGCCGAAAAGCGGCTCGACGTAAATGCGGCAATCGATTTTGGCAAACTATGACACTATCGATAGGGCGAGCATCGGACTAACGGTGGTATAGCCGCATTGGCAGGACGTGATGACGATTGACGGACGGGAACTTGCGGGCTGGCTTGTCTGCGCCGGCATTATCCTCCTGATACTGGTCGTCGGCCGTCCCCTGTTGGCGCCCCTCTCCTTTGCCGTGCTGATCTGGGCGATCGTGAATGCTCTCACCGACACGCTCCAGCGATTCCGCCTTCCGCGCGTTCTCGCCTGGACGGCGTCGCTCGCCCTGATCGTGGCGGCGCTCTATCTTTTCGCACGAGTGATGGGGAACGAAGCCGATGCCGTTGCAGCAGAGGCACCTGCTTACCTCGGCCGATTGCAGCGGCTCGCGGCCTCGGCGAGCGCCTTCCTTCACCTGGGGCATTCGGCGAACTTCAACGACATCCTAAGTGGCTCCAACGCTGCGAGCATGCTCGGACAGGCCGCCGCATCGGCCGGCTCATGGCTGTTCACGCTCGCGATGGTGGTGGTCTATGTCGGGTTTCTTCTCGCGGAACAACAACAATTGCCGGGCAAGCTCGCGCGATTGCAGAAGAACGCCATACGGCGCGACGAGACTGGGCAGGTCATCCACGCGATCGCGCGGCAAGTGCAGGCCTATCTGGGCGTCTGTACCTTGCTGAGCGCGGTCATGGCGGTGGGGACCTATGCGTTGCTGGTTGCGCTGCATGTAAGTTTCGCTGGTTTCTGGGCGCTGGTTCTGTTTCTTGCGACCTACGTCCCGACCGTTGGCGCGGTCGGCGTGCTTCTGCCGGCGCTGATGGCGCTATTGCAGTATGGCTCCTTCGGCCCCTTTCTGGTCATTGCGATCGCGCTCGGCGCGCTGCATTTCGTGCTTGCCAATATTGTGGGCACCGTGATGCTCGGCCGCACGCTCAATTTGAGTCCGCTCGGAATCATCCTGTCGCTGAGCTTCTGGGGACTCATCTGGGGCGTGGCGGGGCTTTTTCTGGCCGTACCGATCACAGGCGCATTCGCGATCGTCTGCCGCCACATCGACGCTTTGAACTGGATCGCGATCGCACTCGCGGGCCCGGACGCAAAGCGCCCGGCTCAATCGCACAAATCACGCTGAGCGACGCAACATCGAAGAACGCAGCACGCCGGAACACGGCAATGCTGCGTCCGTCAATGGCGTCCTGTCTCAGATGGCTTCCTTGAGATCCTTGGAAGCCCGGAACGCGACTTTCTTGCTGGCTTTGATCTTGATCGCCTCGCCCGTTGCGGGGTTACGACCCATTCGGGCGGCCCTCTTGCGAACCGACAGAATGCCCAAGCCGGTCAGGCGGATGCGTGCGCCACGTTTCAACTGTTTGGTGACGAGCACGACGAAATCGTCGAGTATTTGCCCGGCCGCCTTGTTCGAGAGCTCGTGTCTCTTCGCCAGCTCGACAGCGATCTGCTTCATTGTCACGCTTTCGACCTTGGCCTTCGGTGTTGCGGCGGTCTTACCGCCGGCAGGCTTTTCCATGAGTGTCACCCTCGATAAAACGAATCAGAATTGCAGAATTCTATATGATTCGTAAGGGCCGTTGCACAGCGCGAATCACAAAAACCACACAAAAATAGGCCTTGAGAGGGTTTTCCGCCGTTCGCCGGCGCATTTGGCAACGGTCCGTCGGGCACCGAAACGACGCAGGTGACCCGCCGAAGCGAGAAAAGGGGGCGAGCCCGCATGCGCGCGGTCCACGTCGCGCTCAGGTCTGCCCGGACATAAGCCCTTCACGCCAAACCCAGTCCAACCCCTTGTCCAGGCCGCGCTCGAAGCGGCCGAACAGCTCGTCGATCTCTGCTTCATTGATGACGAGGGGCGGACAGAGCGCGATGCGGTCGCCCAGCATCGGCCGTGCGATGACGCCTTCCTCCTCCATGAACCTGCAAATGGTGGCAGCCACCATTTTCGCCGAGGGAAAGTTGGTCTTGCTCGCCTTGTTCGCAACCAGTTCCACTGCGCCGATCAACCCGACGCCTGCCGCCTCGCCGACGAGGGCGTGGTCGCCCAGCCTTTTCAGTCGCGCAAGGAAGCCTGTCCCGACGCGCCGGACGTGGCCGACGAGATCCCTTTCCTGGTAGATTTCGATCGTTTTCAGCGCGACGGCGGCGGCCACGGGATGGCCTGTGTAGGTGAAGCCGTGGCCGAAGGTGCCTATCCGCCCAGATTCTTCTTCGATCGCGTCGGCCAGTTCCGGCGCGATGAGAACGGCCGAGATGGGGAGGTAGGCCGACGACAGCGCCTTGGCGAGCGTCATGCTGGCCGGTGTAAAGCCGTACGTCTCGCAGCCAAACCAATTGCCGGTACGTCCGAACCCAGTGATGACTTCGTCGTCGATCAATGGAATCCCATGGCGGTCGAGCACCTTGGCGAGTTCGCCGAAATATCCCTCGGGCGGCAGGATGACGCCGCCCGCACCCTGAACGGGTTCTACGATCATCGCCGCGATATTCTCGGGGCCTTCCCTGCCGATCAGCGCTTCGAGGCTCTCCGCCATGCGGACGGAAAATTCCTGTTCGCTCTCCCCTTCGCCGGCCGAACGATAGTAATGGGGACATTCTGCAAAACGCGCGAAGTCCAGAGGAAGATCGAAACTGGCGTGATTGGCCGGCAGGTTCGTCAGGCTCGCCGCCGCGACGGTCACGCCGTGATAGGCTTTGAACCGGCTGACGATCTTCTTGCGCGCCGGCCTCCCCCTTGCGTTGTTCGCATACCAGTAGAATTTGATCTGCGTATCGTTCGCCTCCGAGCCGGAATTGGCGAAGAACACCTTTCCTACGGGAAAAGGAGCGACCTCCATCAGTTTTTCCGCCAGCGCAACAGCAGGCTCGTGGCTCTTGCCGGCGAAGAGATGACCGAAAGCAAGCTTTCGCATCTGTTCGGCGGCCGCCTCGACGAGAGCCTCCTCGCCCCAGCCGAGCGACGTGCACCACAGCCCCGCCAGGGCCTCGATGTAGTCCTTGCCTCGCTCGTCATAGACCCGAATCCCCTTCCCGCGCTCGATGATGAGCGGTCCGGTTTCGCGGAACTTCACCAGATTCGTATAGGGGTGTAGGAGGCTCTCTACGTCGCGTGTTTGGGCGTTGCTGAGGGGCATCCGCGGCTGCTCCGGCGAGGAGGGGCGATTAACGCTTCGCGCCTGCGTGGCGTCAACACGCCGCCCGCCCCCTCGTTGCTCCGGCAGGAAGGCATTTCTATGATAGGCGTTCGAAAACGGGGCGTTTGACGATGCTCGGCCTTATGCAGGAATGGCCGCTTTTGATTCACAAGATCATCGACCATGCGGCGCAGTATCACGGCGACCGCGAGGTGGTGACGCGCAGCGTCGAGGGGCCGATTCACCGCACCAATTACCGGGAGATTCGCCGTCGGGCCCGACGCGTTGCCAGTGCCCTGGAGAGACTGGGCATTCAGTCCGGCGATCGCGTGGCGACATTGGGCTCGAACACCTGGAGGCACCTGGAAGCCTGGTATGGCATCGCTGGAATGGGAGGCGTCTATCACACGCTCAATCCGCGCCTCTTCGTCGACCAGCTCGTCTACATCGCCAATCACGCCGAAGACCGGGTTCTGTTTTTTGATCCGACCTTTGCCCAGCTCGTGAGCGAGATCGCGCCTCGGCTCGAAACGGTAAGGCACTTTGTTGCGCTGGCCGGCGTTGCCTCCGAAACGAGCACCCCCTACGTGACCGCTTACGAGGATTTTATCTCGCGGGGCGACGAAGACTATGTCTGGAAGAGTGTGGACGAGAACGCGGCCTGCGGCCTTTGCTATACTTCCGGCACGACCGGCAATCCGAAAGGCGTCCTCTACAGTCATCGATCGAACGTGATCCACGCCTTCATGGCCTGCCAGGCCGACGCGATGGCGCTGCGCAATGCCGATTCAGTGTTGCCGGTGGCGCCCATGTACCATGCCAATGCCTGGGCGATCGCCTTCGTGGCCCCCATGACGGGCGCCAAGCTCGTTATGCCTGGCGCCAGGCTCGACGGCGGCTCGGTTTATGAGCTTCTCGACAGCGAGAAAGTGACGATAACCGCGGCCGTCCCGACGGTTTGGCTCTCCCTGCTCAACTACCTCGAGGAGACCGGGAAGAATTTGCCGTATCTGAAGCGCGTGCTCATCGGCGGTTCGGCCTGTCCGCGCAGAATTATCGAGACCTTTGAAAGAAAATTCGGTGTCGAGGTCGTGCATGCCTGGGGCATGACCGAGATGAGCCCGCTGGGCACGCTGGGTTCGCTCACGGCGGCCGCAGCCGAGTTGCCGGTGGAGGAAAAGATCGCCCACAAGCTCAAGCAGGGGCGTCCACTTTTCGGAGTGGAGATGAAGATCGTCGACGATGCCGATCGCGAATTGTCCCGCGACGGGAAGGCGTTCGGGCGGCTGAAGGTGCGCGGACCTGCCGTCGCGAAGGGCTATTTTCGGGGCGACGGCGACAGCGCGTTCGACGAGAATGGCTGGTTCGATACAGGCGACGTGGCCACGCTAGATTCGGACGGCTACATGACGATCACCGATCGCGCGAAGGATGTCATCAAGTCCGGTGGGGAGTGGATTTCGTCGATCGAGATCGAGAACATTGCGGTGGGCCACGAAGCGGTCGCGGAGGCGGCCGTCATCGGAGTTCCCCATTCGAAATGGGACGAACGACCGCTGCTCATCGTCGTGCTCAAGTCTGGACAAACTGCGGGGCGGGACGAAATTCTGAAATATCTGGATGGCAAGATTGCCAAATGGTGGATGCCCGACGACGTGGTGTTCGCTGCGGAAATTCCGCACACGGCCACAGGAAAAATTCAGAAGACAGTTCTGCGGGAGCGTTTCTGCAACCACCGTGCGATTTCCGGCTGAACGGGATTTGGGGCCGGATCGGGGAAAAAGCGATGCGCTTCATGAACATCGCGGCCCGGCTGTGCTTCGCTGCGTTACTGCTTTCCATCGCGATCGGGATGATCGCGGGTTTCGGCACGCGCTTTCGGCTTTGGGATTACCAAATCGGCCTTCTGAGGATATTTCCCCTCTGCCTTTATGCGGGCGTTGTCGCCGTCGGACTGGGCCTAGCATGGATGCTGACTGCGGTGCTGTCGGGATCGGGCGCGGGGGCGCGTTACGCCGTGATCGGCCTCCTGGGGTCGATAGCAGTGTTGTGCGTACCGCTGCACGACCTCTACCTTGAGAGAATCGCACACGCGGTTCCACCCATTCATGACATCTCGACCGACACCGAGCACGCACCCGCATTCGTCACCCTCAGCGGACGCCGGCCCGGCGCGACCAACGGGCCTGGTTATGATGGTCCGACGCGTGTGGAATTCGAGGGCAGGAGTTACACAACGGAAACCCTGCAAAAGCTGTTTTACGGCGATATCAAATCGGATTCGCTGCTCGGGATCACACCGGCAAAGTTGTTCCATCGTGCCGTTGCCGCCGCGCAGGCCATGGGGTGGAAGGTTGTGGCGATTACGCCGGATACTGAAGGCGGCCGCATCGAGGCGACAGACACCACACTCCTCTTCGGACTCACCGACGACATCGTCATCCGCGTGAGACCGGCGGGCATCGGCGCGCGGGTGGACGTTCGCTCCAAGAGCCGAGTCGGGGTAAACGACGAGGGCAGGAACGCCGCGCGTATCCGCGCCTATCTTAAGCAGCTTGCCCGGACTTGACGGCGCGACATGCGCTGACACGTTGTTTCATCGAAACACCTGCGGCAACGCGGTGTAAGTCTCGCCGTGGCGGCGAACGCGACCCTCGCTTTCCAACTGGATCAGATGCGCGAGGACCGAGCGCGCTGCAGCGGCATGGAGCCGCGTGTCCACATCGGCGTAGATGCGCTCGACGATGTCGGGAATCCGCGTCGCTCCCTCTGTCAGGCAGTCGACAATCTGCGTTTCGCGCTCCGCGCGGTGGGTGAGACACGCCTGCAGGAACGGTCGCGGTTCGCGGACGGGTCCCCCGTGGGTTGGCCACAAAATGCGATCGTCCCGCGCGAGCACCTTCGCGAGGCTGGCTCGGTACTTCGCCATATCGCCGTCTGGCGGAGCGACCACGGTTGTTGACCAGCCCATGACGTGATCGCCAGTGAAAAGCGCCTTCTCCTCCCGCAGGGCGTAGCACATATGATTGGATGTGTGTCCGGGCGT
>Ga0182024_10008063_pt1 | contig 22419 bp, 17 predicted proteins | sample P32metaG_FD_120480 | JGI IMG/M metagenome (GOLD analysis project Ga0182024, IMG submission 120480) | Permafrost microbial communities from Stordalen Mire, Sweden - P3-2 metaG (Illumina Assembly) | ecosystem: Environmental > Terrestrial > Soil > Wetlands > Permafrost | place: Sweden: Stordalen... | reverse complement strand
TGAGGGGTGCGAAACAGACGCATCCCTAACATTTTAGAATGGTTACATCCACGATGACCGATTGAAATCGGCGGGATGTTTGCGGCAATGTTGGGCATGGCTTCTCCGGTGGGACTAGGGACTGAGGGACCAGGGACTAAGGGTTGCACCCGGCTTTCTCCGTGCCTCTCCATTCACTATTGTGCGCCAGCGGAGGGTAATTCTCTGCAAAGCGGACGTCGTCCCTGGACGGCCGGTGACCCTCGGCGCGCTGCTTTGATGGGTTCTCCCCATTGTGCGGGATCGGTTCATGGGACGGCGATTGGGCGTCAATCGAGAAACCCTACAGGCGACATCGGCGTTTGTCGGGACTGATCGTTGCGGACTAGCCTCGAAATGCGCTTTGGCCTGTTACCGTAAACCCAGAAACCCGCGTGAACTGATCAGCGGAGCCTTGGCGACTTATCGGGATAGACCTTTCCGCGCTACGATAATACCGATTACCTCCCGATGCTGCACGGGGGGTAGAAACTGGGATTCCAGCCGCATGTCGACTTTGTCGTTACCTAATCGTTTGGCGACGTTGGCATATCCAAATTCGGATTCATTTCTTGTTCAAGTGCTTCACTCGCCGTTCGGTAGTCTGACCCGGAATGACCCAGGTACTGGAATTTCATGTTTTCGGGGTCAATGGAATAGGCGTTCAGGATTTCGTAAGTAAGACACGGTCGCCCTTGTAGATGCAGTCTCCGTTTGCCTTTCAGCTTCCAAAAGACTGCCAGCGAAACAGCTTGCGCGCTCTGAGACACTCGTATCAGTTGAGGTGGTCCGCCGATTGTTTGACTATTGATAGGTTTGCGCTCTGAAGGGTTTTTTAGAAGATCCCGAACCACCGCCAAGGGTTCCATCTCGAAGTCGGTGACGCGTTCGCCTGATTCAAAACGCTTTGTCAGTCTGTGGCCGCTGGATTTCAAGGCTACGGTCGGCCCCCATAAACGCCGATGTTGCCAATATGGATTCTGGAATGCAAAATCGCGGAGTCACTCCTGCAAAGCGGTGGGTGACGAGAAGTCAGCATTGCGGAAGTCAGCGGGCTTGGGTGGCTGCAATTTTGGGGATGAGGATTTGAGCGCGGATTCTGTCCGGGTTGAAACCCCGACCTACCCGCCGCGTACACGATCTTTCTTTTTGTGGGCGGGTTTGTGCCGGGGTTGAAACCCCGGCCTCCCTACGGAGCAACGTTTTTCCTCAGGGGCTAAAGCCCAGTTCATTTTATGCCGTTTGCGGCACGACTGAAGTCGTGCCCTTTCAAAACACAAACGACCATCTGTGTGGCGGACATTACTAGCGGAGGACGTGCCAAGGCTGCCTGATGGCGAAGACGCCGATCGGCGTGAAGGCTACTGCGGCGAGTGATGCGAACGGCATTGGACCGCTATTTGCCTGAACTCTGCCTCAGGTAACTGATGATGTCCTGGCGGTCCTGAGGCTTGGAAACCAGGAAATCCATATCGTTGCCGGGAATAAATGTGTCGGGATCGGTAAGCCACTTCTCCAGCGATTTGTCATCCCAGACGATGTGTGCCTTCTTCAACGCCGCGGAGTAGGCAAAGCCGGCAGCTGTGCCGGAAGTTCGCCCGTAGACTCCCTGCAAGCGCGGACCTTCGCGGTTCTGAGTGAGTGCGTGGCAGCCGGTGCAGCGCTTCTCAAAGAGAGTCTTGCCGCGCGCGGGGTCGCCCTCGCTGGCTTGCGGCATCGGCTGGGCCGCATCGAGGTCTGAGGTTGCGCGAGCCCAATTGGCCAGCGTCTGGATTTCGGTGTCGGAAACGCGCGCATTCCAATGGATCAGACGATATTGCGGCAGCGGCATTTCATGCGTTTTGGTCTCTTGCGCGATCTTTGCCGCGAAGGTCTGCTGCTGCTCGGGGGAATAGCGGTCCCAGTGGGAGAGATTCATGGCCTCACGAGCCGCAACGATGTCGCGCTCCATCAGCCACGATGCAGGCGCGAAGCGGCCATACAAGGGCACATGGGTCTGATTGGAGTGGCAGTCGGCACACTTGTCAATCAGGATAGCGCGTACGTCGGGCAGAATCGCGCGTACGTCAGGCGGCGGTTGAGCATCATTCAGGATTGGCATGTTCGCAGATTTCGTCGCATACAGGCCCGCATCGCCAAAGGGGTGACAGCGGGCCAGCGCGAGCGAAGCCATGAAGGCGATTGCAAGGCAGATCGATGCGGTGCGGACCCGGCTCACGACATCTGCTCCAGCGAGGAATCGACAATGGCCAGGTGTGAGTGTTTGGCGATGTATCGGAGTTCGGTGATGCCCAAAACGCTCTTCAGCTTGCCTGCCGGAACCACCATGGGACCTGCGTGCGGGGCCGTGCCGGGCGCGGGCTGGGGGAAGGCGGTCGAGGTTGCCGTGTGGAACGCAACGTTGCCTTCTACCTTTTGCACGACCTGGTGGATGTGGCCATTCAGCACGGTCACCGAGCCGAAGCGCTTGAGATAGGTGAGCGCCTCCGCAGCGTCAGGCGTGCCCCAGCCCCACTCCGGATAGACCATCCAAAGCGGAATGTGGGCAAAGATCACGATCGGCGTCGAAGCGGAAAGCGAAGCAAGGTCAGCCTTGAGCCAACTGAGCTGATCAGCGCCCAATTTGCCCATGGCATCGACCTGCTGGCAATTATTAAGCCCGATGAAATGCACGCCTTTGTGCGTAAAACTGTACCAGCCGGTGCCCTTTGTCCCCTTGCCAAAGCGCTCCAGATACATTGCGCCGTCGTCGGTGGCGATGTCGTGCTCACCGGGAACATAAAAGGTTTCGCCGGCTTTGACGCCGCCGATGAGTTGCTGCGCGGTGTCGAACTCCGCCGGCTTGGACGAGTGAGTGATATCGCCGGTGTGGAGAAGTAAATCCGGCTCGCCCGGCAGCGCGTTGATCTTGTCGAGCGCCAGTTTCAGCGTCCCGGTCACATCCTGATTGGCGGCTTTGTTGAAGCCGATGTGGCTGTCGCTGATTTGGACGAAGCTGAAGCCTGAGCCGGCGTGGCCCATCGAGCCACCTGCGCCACTAGATGTGGCGGCAAACAATTTTGATACCGGGACGCCGCCCGCCATCGTCCACAGCAGGCCGGTGCCTGCCCAGGCCATGCAACTCAGGAAGTTTCGCCGGTCGATGCCGTCCTTGGCAGCAGGGCCGGACATCAAGCTGGGTTGTGTTGCTTCGGCGGCGGCGGTTGGCTGGGCTTGGGATTGAGCGTGGAGCTGTAGGGGGTTAACGCGATTCGCGTCGGTCATGGAAAATCCTCCACGGATGCAAACTGGGCTCAGCGCAATTTATTCCAGACTAAATTTTCCCGCAAAGGAGAATAATTTTGCCCGATCGCAGTTCTCATCTGTGGAGAGAAGATGAGTTAGCATTTGACGATGCGGTTGCCATGGAAGCGAAAGGCTCGTGAAGCTGGCCCTCAAACCTCGGCGTTTGAGGGTCTGGCATTGCCGTTGCTTCCCTCGCTCTACAATGTGGCGTTCTGGCTCTCTGGCAACGCTGCCGATGCGGAGGACCTGGTGCAGGAGACATTTCTAAAGGCACTTCGCGGATTTGAAGCCTTCGAGCCGGGCAGTAACTTCAAGGCATGGATCTTTCGCATTCTCCGCAACACCTACCTGACCTCGCGCAGCGGATTGGCTGCCCAGCGCACGGTTGCACTCGAAGACGAGTTGAACGAAAGAGGAGAGTCGGGGCCTGCGCAGTATCCAGAGGGCGCCATCGATCGGCAGACTCCGGAAACGAGCCTGCTCCAGATGGCAGACCGCGCCGCACTCCGGGCTGCGATGGAGACTCTGCATCCCGCGTTGCTGGAGGTCGTTCTGCTGTGTGACGTGGAAGAGATGAAGTACAGGGAGATCGCGGCCGTCCTCGAGATTCCTATTGGAACCGTCATGTCGCGTATTGCGCGGGCGCGCGCTGCCCTGCGCACGATACTTGAAGCTCAACGCACGCCGCTCAGGGAGTTCCGCGCATGACCGATCATTTATCCCACGCTACGCTGAATGCCCTCGTGGACGGTGAGCTCCCCGCGGATCAACTGGCCAGCGCAAATCTGCATCTTGCTGGATGCCCGTCCTGTACTTCATCGGCTCTGCATCAGAGCCTGCTCAAGTCCGCCACGGCAAAGGCCGGGCAGCGGTACCTGCCGCCGTCGCATCTGCAAGAGCGGCTGATGCGGTTGGCATCCGCCGAAGATTTAGAGTCGCGTGCGCCAGGGGTTCGTGCCGTGCCTGTAAGCGCAGCGCGGCCGGTGTGGAGGTTTGGATCGTTGGGCTGGGCCGCCGCTGCGCTGCTCCTGCTCGTCACTGTGAGCATGATGCTGTTTCAACGCGCCGCGCAACGGGCTGAGAGGGTGTCAGCCGAGAACGCCGCGTTGGTGACCGAGGTCTTCGATCAGCACGTTGCCACGCTTGCGGGCAACGCTCCGCCGCAGGTTGTTTCCACCGACCGGCACACGGTGAAGCCTTGGTTCCAGGGCAAGATTCCGTTCAGCTTCAATTTGCCGCAGGGCTTGCCGAGCGACACGACGCTCGATGGCGCCAACCTCACCTACTTGGGCAACCAACCGGTTGCCCAGTTGCTCTATAGCATCGGCAAGCATCGCGTCTCCGTCTTTCTCCGGCAGAAATCCGGGACGGCGGAGGCGCATGAGTTGGTGGAGGAACGCGCAGGATTTCATGTGATGGGCTTTAGCACGAACGATCTCGAAGTAGTCGCCGTCAGCGATGTCGATCCAACGCGCCTGCGCGAATTGGCCAGCGCTTTAAGGCATGCCCAAACGGAAGATCAACAGCGATCAAAGTAATTGGAGCGATGCGCGGTTCAGAGACAGGGTACTAGAGCATTCTTGCTCTAGCTGTTTACTTTTCGCGTAGGCCTTTGTGCTCTCCCACCCATTGTGCAAAGGACGCACAATGGATGGGGCACGGTGGATTTCTGTTAACACTTGAGTTGAAAATGCCCTAGCGCAGGATGTGCCAAACCTGCCAGACGGCGTAAACACCCAGGGCCATGACGGCCTCTGCGGCGAATCCAATCATGAGGCCTCTGAGGCAGCCTCTGTCCACTGTGGTTTTTTCGGAGATCCATTCGTCGGATGGGAGAGCGGGGGCTTCGGGGCTGTAAGCCGCCCATGCAGGACCGGGAAGAATGTCGCCGAGCCTGAAGACTTTGGATGATTCAACCTCAAACTCTTGGAGAACTTGGGTCGCCATTTGGATTCCTTCCTTCCGAGATCCGCAAAAACGCCGAATCGAATGACCTCAGGACCGAAGATGAAATTCTTGCCATCGGATGACCCATTCTGCCGCCGCTTCTAGAGGAAATATGTGATCCATATCACTTCACGTCGGAAAGCTAACACATCGAAAGCACAATGCGCCAGAGTCTGGCGCGAACCGGGCAATGGATGCGACTTACGGGGAATCTGGATTGCAGAGTCCTGTCTGGCGGAGTGCCGCAGCATCATATATTTTGATGTATGATGCTTGATGTATGATGTTTTCCTGAGGGTTCTGCCATGCGAACCACCCTTGCCATCGACGATGACGTGCTTGCCGCCGCTAAGGAAATGGCAGCCACTGAACGGAAGAGCGTCGGGGAGATCATCTCCGCGCTGGCCCGCAAGGCGATGCGGCCCACTCCCTCTGGCCGCGCAACCCGCAATGGCGTGCCGCTGCTCCCGGTACGTGCGGGAACCGCGAGAGTGACCTCCGAGCTGGTGCGTCAGCTTCAGGAAGAGTTGCAGTGACTTGCTACCTGCTGGATGTGAATGTGCTGATCGCTCTTATCGACCCGGCGCACGTGCAGCACGACCGGGCGCATGACTGGTTCGCCGCAAAGGGCCAACGGGCCTGGGCCAGCTGCCCGCTGACCGAGAACGGCGTTCTGCGCATCGTGGGCAGCGCACGCTACCCGAACTCGCCCGGGACACCGGCGGCGGTTGCGGAGATGGTTGCGATCCTGCGCGGACTCGACGGCCATGCGTTCTGGCCGGACGACGTAACACTCCTGGATAACCAGCGTGTCGATTGCACCCGGCTGCTCGACTCAGGCCAAGTAACCGACACCTACCTGTTGGCCTTGGCCGCAGCCCATGGCGGGCAGTTGGCAACTTTCGACCGTCATTTAGTGACCGATGCCGTCGTCAACGGATCGCGGGCGCTGCATTTGATCGTCTGAGGCGGAAGTCCCAACCCTGCTTTTGGTGGAGTGTATATCCCAGGTCCGAAAATCCGGACCTGGGGCACCCAATTTGTGGCGTACGCCCGGGTTCACAATAGGATCCCTTAGATTTTGACGGAGGCGGCGCGGGGGGAGATGCCACTGAGTTCGGCGGCTTTGGCTTCGGCGTAGGCGGCTGCGCCGAGCAGCGCGGAGCGGCTCTCGAGGATGATGCGGACCGGCATGTGGATGAGCAACTGGCTGAGGCGGCCCTTGTCGGTGAAGGCCTTCATGAAGGTGCCGTCCTTGAGCTTCTCGATGATGCGGGGGGCGATGCCGCCACCGACGTAGAGGCCGCCGGCCGAGAGAATCTTGAGGGCCAGGTTGCCGGCCTCCGCGCCATAGGCGGAGACGAACATATCGAGGGCCTTCTCGCAGATTTCGCTTTTTGCCGCGAGCGCAAACTCGGTGATGACGACATTGGGGTCGGGGACGGCGGCGATGCGCTCGGCGAGCCATGCCGGCTCGTCCATGCCGCGCACCTCGCGGAGGAATTCGTAGACGTTGGTGAGCCCCATGCCACTGACGACACGCTCAAAGCTGATGCGACCGTTGTATTTCTGCTTGAGAAAGCGCAGCAGGTCGATTTCGTCTTCGTTGCGCGGCGCGTAGTCGGCATGGCCGCCCTCGGAGGGATAGGGGCAATGGGAGTGGCCGTTCCAGACGAGAAAGCACTGACCGAGGCCGGTTCCGGCGGCGATAAGCGCGCGGTTGCCGGTCTGGCTGGAGTCGCCCTCGTTGAGGGAGTAAATCTGGCTGTCGGCCAGCTCGGCGATGCCGTATCCGTTGGCCTCAAGATCGTTGATGAGGAAGACGTGCTGGATGCCGAGACCGGTGGAGAGCTCGCGGCTATCGAGTGTCCAGGGAAGATTGGTGAGGCGCAAGCGGCCGTCGCGCACGGGGCCGGGCACGCCAAAACAGGCCGCCGTTGCCTTCTGCGTGCCCAGAAAGTCTTTGACGATCACTTCGAGGCCGGAATAATCTTTGGCCTTATAGACCTTTTCGCGGGTGGCTGTGAGCTTGCCCTGGGTAAAGTCGTACAGCGCCAGGTCAACCTTGGTGCCCCCTACATCGCCCGCCAAAATCATCGTTGCCTCTCCAAAAACCCAGAGCCTTCCCCATCCGTTGCGGGTAAAAGCGCAGCTGCGGCCTTGTCCAGAATCAAGGTCAGTATACCGCTTGAGGGCCATATCAACTGACTGGGCAAGCGCTCGACATCGCGCGGGCCGGTCAGTACCTCACTCAAAACAGAGGCCTTGTCTGCGCCGGCGATGAGGAAGAAGACTGAGTTGGCGTGGTTGATGACCGGCCAGGTGAGCGTGACGCGCCAAGTGTCCTTCTGAGGCACGTGGTTAGCGACGACCAGGCGATTGTGCTCGTGGAGAGCCGCGGTGCGGGGAAAGAGCGAGGCGGTATGGCCGTCGGGGCCCATGCCCAGGGCGATGAGATCGAAGCGGGGAATCTCGGCACCCTCCAGACGAAAGTTGTTGCGCAGCTCCATCTCGTAGCGGTTGGCGGCTGCCTCCGGGTCGAGCTCACCCTCCATGCGGTGAATCTGCTCGGGGCGGAGCGGCACGCGGTCGAGCAGAGCCTCGCGGGTCATGCGGTAGTTGCTGTCGGCGTCATCGGGAGGAACGGCGCGCTCGTCGACCCAATAGAGGTCGAGGTTCTCCCAAGGCATGCGGGAACGCCAGGGCTGATGGGGGTCGGCCAGTAGTTCAAAGGCAGCTTTGGGCGTAGTGCCGCCGCTGATGGCGATGCGGGCGCGGCCCTGTCCTGCCACTGCCTCGCCGACCATCTCGACAAAATACTGCGCAGTCCGGCGAGCCAGGGCAGTTGTGTCCGGCTCGACGTAGTACTTGATGCTGAGTTTCTTGGGCATAGGGGGATTGACGCCTCTTCTCTGTAGGTTACGCGAAAAGTTGTGAGGACATTGTAAAAAGAGGGTCACTCATTTCCTGGCTATCGCGATCTCGCACCGTCCCTACGGGACTCTGAGGTCTATTGTCGATGCTCACCCAGGACTGCGCTGCGCTGGTCCTACCACCCCAGCACACAAAGACCGTGTGCCGGGGGCCCCGTCCTGGGCTATTATCGATACTCCCTACGGGAGAAAAAGCTTACCCGAGCTACCGGCCTAGATAGACGCGGTACTGCTGCTCGAGGATGCCGGAGGCGCGGGCCAGGGCCAGCTTGGAGAGATTGTACTGGTAGAGGCTTTCGACCAGGTTGCTTTGGGCGGTGGCCAGCGTGGCCTGGGCGGTGACCAGGGGCAGATTGTCGTCCACGCCGGCGTTGACGCGGTCGGTTTCGTCGCTGAGGGCGCGGGTGGCCAGCTCGACGTTGGAGCGGGCGACCTCGACCAGCTTTGAGGTTGCGTCCACGTCGAGCAGAGCGGAGCGGACCTGCTGATCAATGTGGCTCTTCAGGTCGTCGAGTTGGGCATCGATGGCGGACAACTGGGCCTGCGTCGATTCCGTATCGCCGCGCAGCTTGCCCTCGCGGAAGAGTGGGACGCTGAGCGTACCCTGGGCCAACATGGTTCCGTGAGAGCCAACGCCGGTTACCTCGGTGATGCCGTAATAGCCGTTGAAGCTGAGGGTGGGCAGGCGCTGGCTGCGATAGGCGGCGTGGATGGCCTTGTAGGCGACCACCTGATTTTGCAGGTTCTGGTAGTCCTGGCGGTTTTTATAGGCGATGGCCCGGACCTCTTCAGGGGTTTGAACGGCCAAGTCGCTGTAGGGCGCGGGGTCAGTGAGCACGATCTTCTGGCCGGGATCGATGCCGATTTCGCGCTTGAGCAAGATCAGATCTTTTTCCTCGGCGGTTTCAGCGGCGATGAGGGATTGTTGCTGAGCCTGGAGCTGGACGCGCGCGCGCAGCTCGTCAAGATTGGCGACGACGCCGGCTACATGAGAGGCGTGGGCGTGGCTGAGTGTCACCTGGTCGGCGTCCTCGAGGGCTTTGGCATTGTCCACTTCACTGGAGTCGGCGATGACATGCAGATAGGCCGTGGCCACTTGCTGGACGACCTCACCGCGCGCCGTCATTTTGGCAAAATGGGCGGCTCGCTCGCTGGCGCCGGCCGCTTTCCATCCGGCGATGACCGGGCCAGAGAAGAGCGTCTGCTTGAAGTGGATTTGCCCTTCGGTGAGGGTGTCGCGGGTAATTTCGGAGATCGTCGCTCCGGGGGGAAGGAGCGCGCTCAACCTTTTGACCACGCTGGGGTTGAAGCCCTGCGCGGCCAGATTGTGCTGGTAGACGCCGGTGTCGCCGGTGAGGGTGATGGTGGGCAGGAATTGCTGGAGGGCTTCGTTTTTTTCTCCCTGAAGCGTCTTTTCGTTGTTCTCGGCTTCTTTGAGGCCAAGATTGTTCTTGAGTCCCAGGGCAACGGCGTCGTCGAGCGAGAGCTTGAGGATCTCGTCGCTGACTGGATGGGCGGTGACGCTGCCGTAAAAGGGATTGGTGGCCGAGGTGGGATTGGAGGATGGGCTGCCGGTTTGCGCGATCACAGCCGCTCCCGTCGCAATCAGGGATAGGATGAGGACCGAGGCGGTAAGAAAGACAGGCGCGCCCGCCCGTCGGGAAACAAGATTTTGCACTCGATTCACTGCCATCATTCTCTCAGATGAATCGGCCGGTTCAAGGGATTCCGGTTGTAGCCAAAAAACCGCGCTCAGCGGCCTACAAGCCTTCGAACATCTTTCAGGAGTACATACAAGTGCAGCGGGTCATTTGGAGAAGCGGCAAAATCAAATTGCTCATAATAACGCCGAGCCTGCTCGTCCTTTGCATGGACCGCAATGGCCCGAATACCGGCAATCTCCGCAGCCTGCAAGGTGCGCATCACGGCGTCCCGCAGCAGCGCACGTCCTACGCCCTTTTTTTGCCAGTCGCTGTGAACGGCCAGCCGCGCTAGTAGCATCACCGGCACGGGGTGCCGGGCCAGCCCCTTTTGCAATCGCTCAGGCGCGTCCGCATACTCAACCTGACCTGCCGCCAAACTGTAGAACCCGACCACTCGATCCCCGTCGAGGCCCACATAGGTCTGCGCTGCGGATGCACCCTGATTGCCCAGAGCATATTTCTGCAGCCAGCGATTCAGCGTCTCCTGGCCACAGTCGAAATCGTCGATTGCGTGATCGCGCCGCAGTTTTTCAATCTGCCGGCTTTCACTGCTTACCGGGGTCATTTGACCGCGCCGGCATCGAAGAATCCAGGCTCATTCAAGAGCTTTGCCAGACGCGGCAAGGTACGAACTGGCGCGCTGAGAGCCGTCTGGAATGCAGCCCATCGCTCCGCATCCAAGCCGAAGATCCGGCGGTCCGCCAAAGTCTCCTCGGCGCGTGAAAGAGCGCTCTCCATGACAAAATCGCTCATGGTGCGATGGGTGGCTGAGGCGGCAGCCTGCAGCTTAGCCTTGGCCGAAGGCGAAACGCGCAAATCGAGCTTCTCGGTCCGCCGTTCCGTTAAAGTAGGTTGAGTCGCCATCATGCTTCTCCCACGGTTCTGAAATCATCTTCCCTCTTTGTGTGGTCAATGTCAAGACACAGAGATCGTCGTCACGCCTCAACTGCCTGAAATCCGAGCTGCCGAGCCACCTCCATCGGTCAGCCGGTGTTTTCGGTGAGGTCCGCGCTGGGAATAAGAGCCACGGTGCCACACACTTCTCCAGAGAGATCAATGTTCTTTTCTGTTTTGCTTTCTTCGATCTTTCGATAGATGAGATAGCAATAGCCATTGTCTGTAGGGAATCGGTAAGCTCCAAGCGCATCTAGAACATGGGCCGCAACTGCGGTCATCTCCCACCCTGTGTAATCATCCGCTTCGAGAAAGGCTGATGTGAGTCGCTCGTAGCCATTTGCCTCACCAAATTCGCGAACCGAATCCATATCCCGTTTTGAACGGGCTGCATAGTTGGAATTTGCCCAGCTCCATTCCCAAGAATCGCCCTCGGTTGAACCGACAACCGTAACGTCGATCCTTAAGGCAGGACTTATTGGATCTGTAAAAGTCAGCGTCACGTCAACGTCGTCCCAATCCCAGCGAGCATGTGTGCCGTACCGATCTTTGAACTGCTTGTTCTTGTCCATGAGCTGATGGACGAGGGGGTGAAGAAATTCGCGGAAGCAATCCTCGCAGGCCGCCATAGTCGGTGTCCTTCCCTTGAAGTTGTCTGTTACCTGACAAAAATGTCGGCAGTGCTCACAGGGTTTACCTTACTTCAATCTAGCTGATTTGGTTATGATTTGAGCACTGTAATGCGGCCAGGCATGGCTACTGATTCGGTCCTGTTGGAATTCGGTAGTTAAACCCACCCTAGCCACAAAACAAAGGCGCGGGGAGCGTAGAGCACTCAGTTCTGCTTCAATCACGGTGGGCTTCAAGCCCTAATCCCACGCCTTGGGACACTGTCTCCCTACTGCGGGTGCATACTTGTATATAGGCCGGTTCTGCCGCTTACTTGAGGTCCAACCCTCCCCTTGGGTTTCCTCATCCAACTCGGCCTTTACACGTGCAAGTGGATGCGATGCGGGCCGCACGACCTGTGGCGCGATCGACCTAGGTAACGGACCGCGAGAGGCGGATTCGGGCAGAGGGTTTAGCCTCGAATCCGAGTGCATACGGCGCATCGCGACGACTTCAACACAGGAACGGGTTTCACAGAGAGGGATTCATGACAGTTGCTGCTCGCTTTCCAGGTATTCGGGTCACTGCAAACGGAAACCAGCTGGTCTCTTACCACACAGAGACGCGGATCGCCGACGCCGGCGTGTTTTATCCGATTACGCCTTCCACGGAAGGCGGCGAGCTGTTCCAGCAGGCCTACGCCGAAGGACATCTGAACGTCTTCGGGCACAATACCATCGCCATTGAGACCGAAGGCGAACATGCGGCGCAGGGCGGCGCCATTGCCCACTCGGTGTGCGGCAAGCGGGTGGTGAACTTCACCTCGGGCCAGGGAGTGGTGTACGGCGTGGAGCAGTATTATCACGCGCCGGGCAAGGGCTCCACGATGGTGCTTGAGGTGGGAGCGCGCGCGCTGACCAAGCACGCTCTCAATGTGCATTGCGGCCACGACGATATTTATGGCGCTCTCGACACGGGCTGGATCATGCTTTTTGGCAAGGACGCGCAGCAGACCGCGGATCAGGCGCTGATTCTCCGCCGCGTGACCGAACTCTCGCTCACCCCCGGCATGAACATCATGGACGGGTTCCTGACCACGCATTTGGAGCGGACCTTCTACAAGCATGAGTCGGATCTGATTCGCGAATATCTCGGCTCGCCGGAAGACATCATCGATTGCCCGACTGAAGCGCAGCGTGTTCTGTTTGGACCCACGCGCCGGCGCGTGCCCAAGATGATGGACCTGACCAATCCCATCCTGCTCGGGCCGGTGCAGAACCAGGAACACTACATGCAGGGAATCGTGGCGCGGAGAAATAACTTCGCCGAGCCGATTCTCGACTTTCTTGCGGCAGCCTATAAAGACTTCGGCGAGCTCACGGGCCGCCATTATGGATTTATCACCGAGTACAAGACGCAGGACACGGACACGGTCTTTGTCTCGCTGGGCTCGGCAGCGGAGAACGTCGAGGCCGCGGTGGACTACCTGCGCGCGACGCGTGGCGTCACCGTTGGCTCCATCCATATCAATGTGATCCGCCCCTTCCCCGAGGCCGCCGTGATTGCGGCGCTCAAGGGCAAGAAAAACGTGATCATTCTGGAGCGCACCGACGAGGCTCTGGCCGGCGACAACCCGCTGGGCCGCGACATCCGCACCGCGCTCTCCAAGGCGATTCAGTATGAGGGGCATCCGGCGGCCGAGGGGTTGCCTGCATTGGCCATGAACGAAGTGCCGCACATCTATTCCGGCACCTACGGCCTGGGTTCGCGCGACTTCCGCCCTGAGCACATCTTCGGCGCATACGAGTTTGCCACGGCCAACCGCGCCCGGCAAGACGGCAAGCGCGCCTCGGACGGAGTTTCTTTCTTCGTGCTCGGCATCGACCATCCTTATTCTGTGATCGGCGAAGAGACGCCGTCGCTGCTGCCCGATGGCGCGGTTGCCGTGCGCTTCCACTCGATCGGCGGATGGGGCGCCATCACCACGGGCAAGAACCTGGGCGCGATCATCGGCGACCTGAACGATTTGCTTTATGAGCGCGACGGCCTCAAGGACGACCTCGGCAATCCCAAGGAAGTGATTCACGTCAGCGCAAATCCCAAGTACGGTTCAGAGAAGAAGGGCGCGCCGACCAGCTATTTCATGGTGGCCGCCAAAGACCGCATTCGCGTGAACTGCGACCTGCGCCACGTGACGGTCGTGCTTTGCTGCGATCCCAAGGCCTTTACCCACACCAACCCGCTGGACGGCATGGCGGAGGGCGGCAGCCTGGTGTGGGAGTCGGATGAAGAGGGCGAGCAGGCGTGGGAGCGGCTGCCGCAGTGGGCGCGCAAGCAGATCATCGACAAGAAGATTCGCGTCTTTACGCTGCCGGGATTTGCTATTGCGAAGAAGGCAACGGACCGCGGCGATCTGCAACTGCGCATGCAGGGCAACGCCTTTCTGGGCGCGTTCTTCGCCGTCAGCAGCCTGTTGAATGAGTTTGGCATTACGCAGGAGCAGTATCGCGAAGTGGTCTTCAAGCAGTATGTGAAGAAGTTCGGCAAACTGGGCGATGCCGTGGTGGCGTCGAATATGGAAGTCATGACGCAGGGCTTCGAGCAGGTGAAGGAGATCAAGATCGGCGCGCTTGCGGCGGCTGATCGCTCGAGCCTGCGCGGGGTGGCGTTGTTGCCGATTCTCGAACTGGCTACCGCGGGCGGCGCGTCTTGCGGCTGCCGTTCCACACCAACTCCCGCCGGCCAGGGGCCACGCACACCGATCAGCCGCGTTGCGGAGTTCGATGCGCAGTTCCGCTCCACCTACGGTTATGATCAGCCAGCCACGCCACTATCGGCCATGGGCGTGATTGCAGCGGCCACCGGCGACACAGCCTCGAAGTATGTGGCTCGCCGCGAAACGCCGCTGTTTATCCCCGAGAACTGCACGCAGTGCATGGAGTGCATTTCGGTTTGCCCGGATACGGCGCTGCCCAACACGTCGCAGGATCTGAGCACGCTGCTGACGACGGCGGTTTCGTACTACATCGCCGACCCGGCGGATCGCGCAAAGCTGATGCGCGTGTTGCCGCAGATTGAGAAGCTGGCCCGCCAACGCATGGTGGCGGAGTTCAAGACCGGCACACCGCTGCCGACCATTCTTCGCGAGGTTACCGACACGCTGGCGGCTACGGAATCGGCCGACTTCTCGCAGCAAGCCAAGCAGCAGTTCTTCGACATCATCGCGAAGGTTCCGATGGCTTACCAGAAGGTGAACGCCATCTTCAGTTCGCCGGAGCGCAAGAGCCCTGGATCGGGCGGCGTGTTCTCGATCTTTGTGAGCGATCTGTGCAAGGGTTGCGCTGCGTGCGTGACGGCTTGCGGCGATCACAATGCACTCAAGATGGTGGCGGAGACCGAGGCGGTGAATGCCGAGCACGAGACAGGGACAGGCTTCCTGGATCTGCTGCCGGACACGTCGCAGAAGTTCCTCGGCCTGTTCAACGCAGCGAACCCGGCGGACTCAAAGACCGCGACCTTGAGAAATATGTTGATGGTGCGCACCAACTACGACGCGCTGGTTTCAGGCGACGGCGCCTGCGCGGGCTGCGGTGAAAAGAGCGTGCTGCGCTCGATTGCCGCCGTCACCGAGGCTTACATGCGCCCCGTCTTCCACGCCAAGAGCGACCGCTTTGTGGTGAAGGCAGGCGAACTGGAGAAGACCGGTGTGGCTAAGCTGGCTGCCCTCAAGGAGCGTAACGCCGGCGAGTATGCTCTGCTGCGCCAGGCCATCGCGCATCTGGTTCTCGGATTGGGTGGCGAAGACATTCCCGACACGCAAGCCCGGATCGCCGCGCATGAGGCTGAGAATGGCCCCATCACGGACGCGCAACTGGTGGAGGCGATTGCGGCGGTGCTGCTGACTGAGGCCTTCAACCACAAGAACCTGCAACCGGTTGATGGACGCCTGGCCAACGGCATGAGCGTGATGGCCATGGCGGCGCACACAGGCTGCAACACGGTGTACGGCTCCACGGCGCCTAACAATCCACATCCGTATCCGTGGATGAACTCGCTGTTCCAGGACGGCGTCACCGTGGGCTGGCTGATGGGCGAGAGCTTCATCGTCGATCATGCGCGGCGCTCCGTGATTCCCGAGCGGCTGGCCGACATTCTGCTCACGCGCGAAACGAACATGATCGACGACCAGGAGTATTACAACTTCTCGCACTTTACCGATGCGTTGATGACCGACCAGGAGATTGTCGAGCTGCCCAAGGTCTGGGTGGTCGGCGGCGACGGCGGCATGGGCGACATCGGCTACCAGAATATGTCCAAGGTGATCTTGCAGAACCGGCCGAACATCAAGGTTCTCATGCTGGACACGCAGGTTTACTCGAACACGGGCGGGCAGAACTCCGACTCGACCCCGATGCTGGGCGGCAACGACATGAACGTCTTTGGCGCAGCCACGCAGGGAAAAAACACGGAGAAGAAGACGGTGGCTGAAACCTTCCTGGCCGGACACGGTTCGCCGTTCGTGGGTCAGGTTTCGATGGCCAACGCCCCCAAGCTCTACCGGTCTATTCTGGACGGTTTGGAGTACCGCGGAACCTCGTTCATCCAGGCCTTCACTACCTGCCAGCCGGAGCACGGCGTCCCCGACGACATGGCGCTTCACCAGGCACAGCGCGTGCGCGACAGCCGCGGCGCACCGGAATTTGTCTTCAACCCGCGGCTTGGCGAGACCTATCAGGAGGCTTTGGACCTCAAGGGCAACCCGTCCATCGATCTCGATTGGTACGAAACCAAGTCGAAGACCACTGGCGAGACCCAGCGCTATACCGTGGCCCACTGGTGCACCACGGAAGCCCGCTTCCGCAACCACCTGAAGAAGCTCAAGCCGGAGGCAGCGGCCAAGCTGATTCACCTGGACAACATGCTGGTCCGCATCACGCAGCAGGACGTGGTGTACCGCCGTTATCTGATCCCCGGCCACCGCGCCTTCATCCCCGACTTCGGCGTTTACATCACCTGGGAGGAGAACGGCAAAGTCGAGTATCGCGCCCTCTCGCGGCAACTGGTGATGTTCTGCGTGGAGCGCCGCAAGGCGTGGCGGATGTTGCAGTCGAAGGCCGGCATTGTGAATAAGGAGTACGCTGCTCAAAGGGCCATCCTTGCCGATGTAGATGCAGGCAAGATTCCCATGGAGGAGTTCCTGTCGCACGCTCAGGAGATGCTGCAAGAGCGCGTCAGCGGCGGCGCATTAGCCAAGGCGTAAGTCGCGCGAGGTTCCTAACCAACACGAATGCCCCAGGTTTCATCCGCGGTGACGGACGGAACCTGGGGCATTCGTCGCTGTGGGGTGTCTCAAGCGGGCTAAACCAGCAGAGCGCTTTCACGGCCCGCTCACGCCATGACTTTCCGGTTCACGTGGCGACTGCATTTCATATCCGATTGAGGCGTAGCCCTTCCGGCGGCGCTCGTACATGCGGGCCCGCATAGGCTCTGCAATATCGGCGTAGTCGTAGACCTGAACAATATGTTTCCCGTCGTGAAGCTGAAGTCAAGCCATTGGCTGCCAGAACTTTTCGCAGACGCTCAATCTCTGCTCGAAGAGCTTTGTTCTCTTCTTCTAGATCGCGTCCTGAAAAAGGCATCTGTACGCCTTCAGTCTCTGCATCTTTCATCGCGCGTCAAACCTGCCATCTCCCGAGCTAATGCCGAGCTCTTTTCTGTTCCACAATTGGCCTGGGATCCAGTTTGTCGAGAATTTCCATGAACTTGGGCCGATTCTTGTATCGCATGCGAATAGCCGCGAGGAGCCCTTCCCATTCGGCTTCGCGATGGAGCGCTTTCAGGATGGGCCGCATCTTGCGCAGGTAGCCAGCAACCGCTTCGTATGCTGATGCACTCGCGTGCGGCAGGTGATCGTCCACACGCTGGCGATAGATGTCGAGCGACCGCTCGGGATGCGATTCCGTCACCGCAGCCGCCACTTGATCTCCGTAGCCGCCAGAGCCATACCATGACATGCCTCCTCGATGCTTCTGTCCGGCCGACATCGCATCATACCAACGAAGCACATCATCTTGCCGCTTGTCGGCAATAGCCATGTCGATAAGCACATCCAAATGCGGGCCTGCCTTTGAGCGGAAGCTGGATTCATTCCCCAGCAGCGGCAGAAGATAAGCTGGCATTGGCAGCGGCCATTCCGCATTTTCTACAGTCTTCGCTGATTCTTTGGCACGTGAAGGCAATGGCGAAACGCCCGTTTCGAGAAAGTTGAGAGCGATGCCGCGGATGCTGTCTTCGCAGCCTGCTTTAACCGCAGCATTGAGCAAATTCTGAAAGCTATCGCGACTGGGATGTGAGAAAAAAACCAAAGCTATGTGAGCCGCGGCGATCGGCCATTGCCTACGCTGAATCGCCATCTCTCCCAATTGCTTTTCGAGGCTGGACGCAATGCCGGGCAGCTTTGCAGCCGTTTTTTCGATGCCCTCGGCCGCCCAGCGCTCGGCTTCCTCGTATTGCTTCTTCTCAATTAGGCGCTTGACCAGGCGCTCGTAGCTGCCGGATACGCGAGCTTCCTGTTCGCAAACAGCAAGGATCTCGTCTTCGCGGCCTGCATTTTCAAGGGCTCGGATCAACCAATCGGCAATGTGCTCGTGCTGGTATTTGCGGTTGTAGGGATCATTGTCCTTTACTGGCGACTTCGCGCGCTGCGCCAGAACATCCGCGACTTCGGACCATGCCGATTTAGCTCCGGGCATTTTGATAATGACGTCAGCTGCATCGTTGACAATGCCATAGTCGTCCCGCAGATGCGCATCGATTGCGAAAAGCAGCTTGCGCGCAGGAGAGAGCGTCGATGCGGCAACTGCCTGAAAGATAACCGGCACGCATTCACCCACGGCTTCTGCGGTCTCGCCCTCGTCGTTCGATTGACCGATCTGCTCGTTGCCCAGAGTCATCAGTTCTTTTCCAAGGCTCACCACTGCATCGGGATGCCCAAGCTCCAATAATCGTTCCAGGCGGTGCTTCACACGGCTGTAGTCCGGCGTATGTCCTTCGCCTCTCCAATTATTTTGCCAGCCAGATTCGGAGGCAACGCGCCGGATCTCCTTCCGTGCTTCTGCGACCAGACTATCCACGTTTCCTTCACCTAATGCGATGCGGTCACTGAACTCTTCGCGCAACTCGGGAAATCGCTCGGTGAAAGACCAGACCATCTCCACCAATTCATCGTGACTTTTGGCTTCGATATGCTTGCGAATCTTCTGGTTTGACGCCTTCAATGTCTTTCTTCCAGAGGCTTCCGAATGCCGATGCCGGTGGACATAATACACTTGCTCTTCTTCATCGTCTCCGGCATCCACGTCGAGATCGTCCGCCTCATCCTCACTTTCGTCGCCGGTCTTGTCGGCAAGCAACTCCCAACGGTCATCGTCCTGGTCCGCCATGGGAATATCTTCGCTCGCGCTCAGTCTTTCGAGGTACTCGGCCACGACCGCCACAGCGTGTTTGCAGCCGCTGGAGCCAACCGGGCATGTGCAGCGCGAATAGATCGCCCCTGCCTTTTTTGCGGATGACTCGTACCAGACTGTCACCGCGTAGCGTGCGCCGCCCGTGACAGTCGCTAACAGCCATCCGTCTTCTGATATCGCGAGATCATGGACGCGCCCTTGTTTTTGATACGTTCTGCCACGATCGACAGAACGAGAGCCTGCCCACTCGGCAAGATCGTCCCAACTCAGAACTGTCCAGCCGCTCTTCCGTGAGTCCCCAGACTGCTTGCCTTTTGTGTCGCGTTGTAGTTTTGAACTCATGCAATCCCTTCAGCTTTGGTTCTGTGTTGGAAAGAACATTACGACGACTAAGCCGGATTGGGATACGGTTCTCCGCGCAGTCCTTTTTCGGCAAGCCCGCCGAGAAAGCGCGCAAAGGGATCGATGTTTTCCTGAACACTCGCCTCTTCGAGGGCCGACATGTAGGCACTGCGTTCGCTGACTGGGATCACAATCCATGGATACCCTCCGGAAGCTAGCATGACGTTCATCAGGAAGCGCCCCATGCGTCCGTTGCCATCCATATAAGGATGAATGTAGACGAAGAGAAAATGCCCGAGGACGACGCGGACTGCGGGCTCCTGCTCGTTGCGGAGCAGATCAAACAGAGCCGGAAGCGTGTCGCGCACGGCGTCCGAGTTCATCGGTACGTGCATCGAATTGCGGATATAGACCTGGGCATTGCGGTATCCGGCCAGATCGGCAGGCTTCAAAAGTCCCACGGCCACGCTCGAGGCAAATAGTTCGCGATACCATGTACCGTGATCCTGATCTGCCACTTCGCCAGCATTTTCGCTCTGCAAAACTCTGCGAACGCTGTCGAGAACTGCCTGGTACGCCTGCCAGTAGCCGCGCGCTGCCATGGCATTTCGTTGCTCCGGATCATCTGGATTAGCATCGGGATTCCAAGCGCCGGTGCGTACTCGCTCAATGAGTTCCGGCGTAACCCGATACCCCTCGATGGATAGCGAGTGATATGCATCCGTCAAATACGTATCCGTTACTCGCTTCAGATACGCCTCAATGGCAGGAGGGCGACCTGGAGCCTGCGGAAACGTCTCCAGGATGGGCGCTCGCATTTTTTGCCACATCAATTGAATTCTGTGGACATAGGGAGAGGTTTCCCGCACCGAAATGAAAAGCCCAGGCTTGTCAGCGAACGGATCGCTTTCACGGATTTCATACCCAGCGGCGGTCATCGTCTTTACAATGTCGTCCGCGATGCGCGCTCGGCCGCAATTGCGGAAGGCGCCGGCAAGTCTTCCGGCGATGGTCGAATGACCGCCTTCCAGCAGCCGGCGAAGGAGACTGGAGGCGTCGCGCATCGCAAGCACAACAGCCCGTATATCCGTTGGATTGCTGGCAAAGAAACGCGGAGAGCACGCAATCAGAGCGGCTTCAGGCAAAAAGAGCCGGAGGTCGTCGCGCAGTTCCAAATCGTTCGTATTGGGAAGTGCGGCGCGCACATCGAACAAAGACGTTTTGTGCGGGAGATTGGTGATTCGGTTGCGGGCACGGGGTGAACGCACCATGAGCTGACGCGGTACAGTACGGTTGCCCGCGAGATACGAAAGGGATTGTTCTGGCGAAAGGCACCATGCGGCGCCGAAACGCTCATTTAAATAAGCCGCGCAAAATCTCCAGAAGGAGGCATACCAGGGGGTACTTTCGCCAGAAATTTCCTCGGGCCTGCTCGGTATGTACCAGCCTTTGATGACCTCCCGCAGAAAACCGTTGGCGACGAGCCGCTCACGATGCGTTCGCGACAGATCCTTGGCGCGGATTGCCGCCTTACCACCTGTCTTCTGGAGTTGGCCTAAAGCTTCCAGCGATTGTGCTAGTTTTTCTGCGGGTGTCGGCATGGCGGGCTCCGTTTAGCTTTTACGGCTGAGTATATTTTAGCCTATTGCGTCGACTTACGGTTAGCTTATTGTGCATAACGCTACCCAATATCCCCCATAGTAAGGCCAGTGTGATCCAACCACCCGATGATTTGAAATGTTTCCCGCAGCGTGAATTGTCGACTGTCGCGAACTCAGTTTGGCGCACATCGCCGGGTGCGCGAGCTAGGCGCGTTGCTCAGGAATCGAGAATTCCCCAGAAAACCCAAAGTCTTTCACATTCGCTTACACAGTTCACACATATGTTGATGATAAGTCATTATTTATCATGATTATATCGGCAGACGCAGCGGACTTAAAAACTGCTCAAATTCGAGGAACCCTGTCAGATGGCGATCCCGAGCCAAACCCCGACGGAGAACTCCGGAGGGGAAGGTGTAGAAACCAGACGGGCAGCACCTGCCGGCCGAACGGCCCCAAACCGAACGGTCATGGTGAAGGTATAGTCCAGACAACAAACCTGCCCGAGCGTCCTCGGACGCGGCTTCCGGCAGGGCGAGGAGACCTCCTTGTCCCATTCCACGCCGTCTTTACGCCTTAATGAGCAAAGGACCTGGAATGCACAATCGGCCGGTGCTCAAGTCCAGGAAATCTCATGCGACAAACAGGAGGGCAAAATGCAAATCCGATTTAACATCAGGAAGCTGCTCTGTCTCATCTTCGCCTTGTTGGCTACTGCGTCGGTTCTTACGCCGATCGCAGACGCACAACCGGCATGGCAAGATATCAATGGTGTCTGGTGGAATAATATGTGCCGCGCACCTTCAGGGGCGTGGTGGCTGTATCCGATCGCAAACGCACAACCTATAGGAACTGCCTGCACGATACCCAGTACCGGCGAGGCTGGGGTTGTGACTATCAGGTAAGTGCAAGGCCCGGTGCCCGGTCCATCACGCGACTACAGTCGCGTGATGGATGGGGGCCGCTCCGCAGAAGGGCTGACGAGGAGCGCAGAGCGATATAGTTCACCTATAAACTATCTGTAGTCTGATCCGATCTGTGCAATATTGCGTTTTTCAGACACTGAACAGGCTCAAGCTTGCGCCTGGAGTGCCAATGGCGCGTTTCTGTGATAGCGGGAACGAGCATGAGAGCTGGTACGGCACGGAACCCACGATCATTCCGCTGCCCTCGGACTCCGATTCGGTCGTTGGGGGTCATGCCGTGATGGTTGTGGGGTATAACAATGCGAGCAGGCTGTTCAAGATCCGGAATTCCTGGAGAGCAGGCGTGGGTGAGGGTGGCCACTTCTACATGCCCTATGGCTACATGACCAATCCCGATCTCGCCAGTGATTTCTGGGTAATCAATGCGATGAAGGACTAAGGCACGCTGTCTGTCTGAAGCTGTGACCTGAGGCTGGCGCCTAGTATTGCCCAGCATTGATCAGCGACAAACAAACCGTATTGGCGAAAACAAGTAAGGGAACCTCTGCACAAGTCTGCAACCCGTGTCATATTTGAATAAACTATAAGTATGAAGCGAATGGCGCGTTTTCAGCAGACACTGGCATCGCAGATGAGTTTTGCGAAGTATGGTCGCAAGAGCAAGCGGGAGCTGTTTCTCGACCAGATGAACCAGG
>Ga0182024_10008062_pt1 | contig 22421 bp, 18 predicted proteins | sample P32metaG_FD_120480 | JGI IMG/M metagenome (GOLD analysis project Ga0182024, IMG submission 120480) | Permafrost microbial communities from Stordalen Mire, Sweden - P3-2 metaG (Illumina Assembly) | ecosystem: Environmental > Terrestrial > Soil > Wetlands > Permafrost | place: Sweden: Stordalen... | reverse complement strand
ACCTCCTTGGGCACAGGTTTGTTCTAGACAAACAACTTATGCCAGGGAGGGCGGCCTTTTTCAATTCCCCGCCGCCAAATTCCGCGTCAAAATCTCTCCGCGTAGTGAGAAATGCGGGTTAGCTCGCCGCGGAAGTACGGAAGGTACGCAAGGAGGGACATGCTACGCGAGCGCATCGACAATTTTGGGCCGCGGGGAACGTACGGCGTCGCCGCCTCAACCCAGCGCTCAATCGGTACGCCATCGATTGCCGTCACGTAAGGGTAATCAGCTCGCAAAAGCTCCAGTTTGTATTTTTTCTTTGCATTTGCGAAATTACCCTCCGGCGAAGGGATCCTGCGGTACGCGACGTATCGATCGCCACAGAGATCGAGACTGTAGTCTGGATACGCCCCTCCGACAGATTGCAGTGCTGCACCGAGTTGAACGACCTGAGCGTGCCCATCCATGCCGAGGCACAGCACGCGTTGGAGCCGCAAAGCCAATTCGGCGACTGTCATTCCTGTGTCGGCTTCGCGCTCGATGTTGTCGATCGCCGCATCGAAAGTCGCGCCGTTAAGGTTCGATAGGATCCACTCCTGCTTGAGAACCGCCCGGAACTGTTGCAAGTCGTTCCGAAGCGCCTCGCCCGAGATTGTTTGGCTGAGATCGCGCTCACCCTCTTTGGTCTCGGCTTGTTGGGAGGGTGGCGCGGATTGAGGCGATTTCGGTTCCTCAGCACAGCTAAACGATGTAAGGCAGGCGATTGCGCCGGCGATCGCTAGAAGCTTGAAAGTCATATCGGGACTCCTTCGATTGGGTGAGAAAGTTGGCTTTGATTCGCGGTCGCGATTCGCGTGCGATCCGCCGCGGATCAGCCAGACTTGCATTACGTTTCGCGGGGGCCGAAATCCTCTCCGATGACATGGCCCGCTGGATTCGCCGATGGGAGGGATGAACGCCTGCCCCGTGGCAGTCTGCATTCGGCTATTCAGGACCTTTTTTTCGATCGAGCTGCATCTGCTTGAATATTTCGAGCCACGCGCCATTGACCTTGCGGAGCCTGACAATGCGTGCCATGAAAATCCGGGTGACCGTTAGGATCGCCGCGATGAAAACCGGAATCAGCGACAAGAGTAATTGGATTGCCCCTTGCACTGCGTCACCCATGTCCATCGCCCGTTTCATCTCCGCCCGCTGGAAAACGTCGAGTTCGACCCAGCAGATTGCGCCAACCACACTTACGACACCAATGCTCCAGAACAGGATCGCGAAAACCGTTAATAGCCGTAACGTGCGAGCTCCGGGAGTTGGCGTCTCGCTTGCCCTCGAACTGCCAGGGATTCTTGCCTCCTCAAAATCCAACAGAAACTTCCGCAACTCGTCATCGTTCATTTCGGATTCTCCTTTCGATCTGTTGCCGTAGCGCCTGCTTGGCGTAATGAATGCGTGACCTAATCGTTCCCAGAGGGCAGCCGACCACGGTCGCGATGTCCTCGTAAGACATGCCTTCAACGAATCGCAGCGTGAGCGCCTCCCGCTGCTCCGGCGCCAAGCGGTTCAACTCTTCATCGATGAACGCAGCTTCGTCGGAGGAAAACTCGATCTCGGTCGTCGCGTCGACCGGTTCCTCTTGCAAGCTTGTACAACTTTCCTGGTAATCGGCCCGTATTTCTTGATAGGCTCTGTTGCGAGCGATTCGGTAGAGCCAGGCTTTGAATGCGCTTGGGTTCCTCAACTGGTCCAGGCCGCGAAGCACGCTTAACCATACGTCCTGCAAAACATCGTCGACTCGATCGCGCGCGAGCAATTTGATGAGAAAGTAGCGCAATGCGGGCGAATGCCGCCGAACCAACTCCTGAAGCGCATCGATCTCGCCGGCTTGAAAGCGCGCAACCAGCACCTCGGTATAAAGCCGATCGATGGCGTCGGTCATTTGCTGCTCATCCGGTCGCGGGGTATTCTCGCTACACGGATAACGTTGCGCGCGGGGGGAGGAAAGTTCAACCGTCCGACCGGTTTTTGTCGATTTTGCTGTAAACCGTTTGGCAGAAATGCCGAATGCGGGGGACGGTGAATGGCCAATCCACGAAGCGATCGGGCTCGACGCTGCGAACGCTGGCGTTCACGGCTGAACTACGGAACGAGGAAATCTTTGGTCGGCCCGCTTAGGCCAGCCCCAAATCTTGCTTGCCAAACGTCTAGTGGAAGCCCCGCCGGCCAGGGGCGCCGGCTGAGGGCTGATCTGGCGTATTCGATCACCACCTGGGCCACGGCATCGGCCCGTTTCCGCACGAGGCGCCCCACATCAATCCCTCGTGGGACGACACCTTCGAAGAAGGGGAAGTCATCGCCGTCGAGCCGGGGCTTTACGGTTCCGAGCTGAACGAAGGCGTGCGACTGGAAAACAACTATCTGATCACCAAGGACGGCGTCGAGCTGCTGACGCCGTTTTCGCTGGAGCTGTAAGGCGGAAGTGGGGCCGGAGATCCCGCCGCTTACTTCTCGGCGAGCGCCTTTTCCAACAGCGCGATGCCCTCTTCGTTCGGGAAAAACTTTCGGACGACGTTGCCCCGCCGGTCGATCAGGATCTGCGATGGGTAGAAGACGATTCCAAATCGGGCCGAGGCGGCGCTGCGGGCTTTGTCGGCAACACCGTTGGCATAGGCAGTGCGCCGGCCGACGATCAAAGCCACCGGAAACGGCAAGTCACGACCCTTCCAAAGACCCTCGCGCGTCTCGGCCAACCGGGCGTCGAGCTTGGCCACGCTGTCGACGGCTTCCGTTTCGTCTTCGCCCAAGTCGCTGTGAATGCCGATCACTTCCAGCCCTTGGTCGTGGTATTTGTCGTAGAGATCAAAGAGCTGGGGCATGCCGCCGATGCAGGGTCCACACCAATAGCCCCAGAAGTCCAGCACGACGACCTTGCCCTTCAGATCGGCAAGCTTGACCGGCTTGCTATTCTTCCAGGCCACGACATCCGGTATCTCGGGTGCCGGATTGCCCACAAGGAGTGCCAACTGGGTCGGCTGCAATCGAATCGGCTTGATGCGTTGCTCGCCGCTATCAGGCGCCACGGCAATCGGCTGGTGCGTCTTGTGCGTTGCGGAGCTGTAGACCTCAAATGTGTACTCGCCCGGCGGCAGTGGGAGCCGGAACCGCGGCTCGCCAAACGCACATTCGAGCGCGGCCCTGTTGCCGACGTTAACGCGAACGACAATGCCGTCGTCGAACGCCCGCAGAGGAAGCTCCGGGCAAACAACCTCGGCGACGATCTCGCGCTCCGGCAAAAGTGTCAGCCGGGTTGGCTCATCTAGCTGTTTGCGATCGACACCGGCGATGGCTGCGATCTTGCGACCCTCGTGCCGGGCAATCAGGCAATACAAGTCCAACATCTTCGGCGTGACTGAACAGAGAGCGACGCCGTCGGCGCCCGACCGAACGTGATTCACATAAAACCATTCGGTCCCCATTTTGGCTGCGCGATCACGAACGCGATGGCCGACGGCGCCAAATACTCCCACCTCGGCCCCTGCGACCGGCTTGCCGTCGCCATCGACAAGTTGAACGTCGATCGTCGCGAGCTGCTCGGCCGCGGCATCTTCCGCGGCTCGAACATGCGCTGCGAGCCAGGCGGCAACGAGAACCGCGGCACCAATCGAACCTAGCGCGCGGGGCCGCAAGCACGATCGGACCATGAAATGCCTCCGCGGCAAAGGAAGTGCGTTGACGAGTCACCGACCCAGTCATTCTCGGCCGCGGCTCGATGCGTTACAAGCTGAATGGCCGACGGAATCGGCCCGAAAACGGCCGCGCCGGTCGCGTGCAGTTTATTGCGGCACTTTCTCGTGGTCGACCGCTCGCCCGTTCCAATCGTGGCGGAGCCAGTCGGCGATCAGGCCGATCGTTGTCGGCGAGAGCTGGTTTTGTGGCGAGCCGGCCTCGTGCGGGGCAAAGGCCGGCATGCGGTCATTGTGCTTGCCATAGAAACGATCGGCGGCCGGATTGGCGATAAAGGCCAAGAGCCACTCGCGCGATCCGTAGCCTGTCAGATCGGGAGCACCGTCCCCCTGCCCCGCATCGTGAAATTTGTGGCAGCCGCCACAGCGCTCTTCGTCTTTGATCAAGGCGACGCCGGCCGCGATGCGATCTTTGTCACGGGCGTCGATTTCGGCCTGCTCGGGCAAATGGGCTTCGGCCGAGAGTGCGATAATCGCATCTTCGATTTCCGTCGGCTTCCACTCGGGCAGTGTCTCCTTCACGAAGTCGACCATCTGGCCGTCGTAATGACTGGTCGGACCGAAGTAGTCGGGCCCGTCGACCTGCTTGGCGTCGAGCAGACCGGCAAGCCACTCGCGGCTGGCGAAACCGGCCAGGCGCGGGGCGCCGTCGCGCGCGGGCGGTTTATCTTTATCGGCCGGATTGGCTTTATCGGGTTCCGAGCGGTGATCGTGACACTGCGCGCACTGGGCCGCAAAAAGTTTGCGGCCTTGAATCTTGGGATCGCGGCGGACCAGCGCGATCGCTCCTTCGGGCGGAATGCCGCCGGCGGCCAATTCGGCGGCTCGCTCGGAATCTTGATCGGCATCGGCCACGGCCTGCAAGTAGTCGGCCGACGCGGGTCCATAGTGGTCGTCCCACCAGGCGCGGATCGTCAGCAGAGACGCGCCGCCGATCAGCACCAACAGAAAGCCGACATTGAACCGATGGCCCAGCTTCCAACGGCCGACAAGCGGCATCGCGGCCAAGACGAGCATCACCAGGCCCGGCACGACCAGCGCGCCGACCACTTCGGACGAGCCGGGAAAATACTTGAGCATCTGGAACAGAAACAAGAAGTACCATTCCGGCCGGGCCGACGAGTATTGGTCGGCAGGATCGGCCGGCGCGCCCAGCTCGGCGCCGATATAAAAGGGGACGCCCGGATCGCCCGTTTGCTGGTGAAGGAACGGGGGGATGATGACCAAACCGAGCACCACGCACAACACGGCGAGGCAGGCGACGGCATCTTTCAGCACCTGGTCGGGCCAGAACTCGCAGTCGGGATGTTTGGCCGGCTGCTTGGCGCAGAGCCCGTGCCGACGAAACAGATAGACGTGCAGCACCAGAAAGGCGATCAGCAAACCGGGCAACACGCCGGCATGCAGCGCGAAAAACCGCGTCAGCGTCGCGTGGCCATAGGTGGGACCGCCGACGACGACTTGCTGGAGTTTTTCGCCGACCACCGGCACCAGGCCCATCAGGTTGGTCGCCACGCGGGTGGCCCAAAAGCCCTTTTGATCCCAGGGAAGGAGATAGCCGGTAAGCGACAGCCCGAGCACGATCTGCATCAGCACCAGGCCGAGCCAGAAATTGATTTCGCGCGGCGCGCGATAAGCGCCGTCGATTACCACCTGCATCAAGTGGAGCACCAGCAGCACCACCATCGCCTGGGCGGTGAAGTGGTGAATGCCGCGCAGCAGCGCGCCTCCCCAAACTTGATACTGGAGGAAATAGACGCTCTCCCAAGCGGTCTGAGCGCTGGGGCTGTAGGCCATCCACAAGAATATGCCGGTGATCACCTGCACGCTAAAGGTGAAAACCAGCGTGCTCCCCCAGACATAGCGCCAGCGAGCGCCGCCGGGAATGCGCTCGTAGAGAGCTTCATTCAGCAGGTGCCGGTAGCCGGTTCGGTCTTCCAACCAATCGAGCAGCTTCATGCTTTGCGAATCTTGTCGGACGTGCCGGTGAGAAAGTCTTCATACTTCACCCAAATCTCGCCCGGGGCACGAATCTCGCACTCCAAGGCGTCCATGCCGCGCGGCGGAACGGTGCTGATGGCCTGCCCCTCGAGATTGAACGCGCTGGTGTGGCAGGGGCACAAAAAGCAGTCTTTGGCCGGCTGAAAAGCGACCGAACAGCCGGCATGCGGGCAAGTGGCGTTGAATGCCTTCACCCCTTTTCCGTCCGGCTCGGCCACCAAAAAGATCGCTCCCAGCGGCTCCTGGCGATAGTCGGTCCAACTGTCGCGGCGATCGCCGATGATCGTTACCCGCTCGGGCACTCCGGCGCGGAGCGCAGCGACCGAGCCGACGCGAAACCACTTGCCCACGGCCCCTTGGCGACGCAGCGGGTCGAGAAACGTGATCAGTCCGACGACTAGCGGCACCACGCCTACCACGGCTCCGATCACCAGGGCGGCGGCCCGCACGAGAAAGGGACGCCGACCGACTGCGGAAACCGGCTTGGCGGCGACACCGGTATCTGGGGCACGCTCAGCCATGGCGAGGGTGTTTGGGGGTGGGAGGAGTGGGGTGGGCGAGAGGGAAGCCGTGTGCGCTACACACGGTTCATAAATTATCGCATCTCTGCGCGCACAGCGTCAAGCACTTTCGGCTGGACCTCGGCCAAAGTGCCCGGCAGAAACGCGCCGGCCGCCGCCCGGTGCCCGCCGCCGCTGAATTTCTTGGCCAAGGTGTTGCAGTCGACCTTGGGCGTCCGACTGCGAAAGCTGATTTTGTTTCCGCCGTCGGCCTGCTCGACGAAGATCACCGCGACTTCGACTCCGAGAATGGCCAGTGCCAGATTCACGACGTCTTCGGTGTCGGGGGCCAGGGCGCCGGTGGCGTCGAAATCCTCGCGCAATGCCGAGGTGTAGGCCAGGCGGCCCTCGAGCTCGGTCTGGGTGCGAGCGAGAATCCGCCCGCGCAATTGCAGTCGGGCCAGCGTTTCCCGCTCGTAGAGATCGGTATAAATCTGCTGCGGCACCGCGCCGGCGTCGACCAGCGCGCCGGCGGCGCGGAACGTGTCGCCGCTGACCGAAGCAAAGCGAAACCAGCCGGTGTCGGTGGCGATGGCGGCGAACAGCGGTTCGGCCAATTCGGGAGTCAGCTTGACGCGCAAATGCCGGGCCGCCTCCAGAACCAGTCGGCCGGTCGCCTCGGCCGTGGTGTCTTTGAAGAATTCGGCCCCCAGGTCGTCGCTGTCGATGTGATGGTCGAGCACGGCCTTATGGGCCTTGGTCGTGCGTAGCACGTCTCCCATCGGGCCCAACTGCGCCCAGGCGCTGGTGTCGAGCACGAGCAAGACTTCGGCATCGGCCAGGTCGGCCGGCTGCACATCGACGCCGAGGGCCAGCAGTTTTTTCTTCGGATCGAGAAAGGCCAGATTCGGCGGCGTGGCCTGGCCGTTGACGATTGTCACCTGCTTGCCGAGCGATTCGAGCACTCCGGCCATGCCCAGTTCGCTCCCCAAAGCGTCGCAGTCGGGGCGGATGTGGCTGGTGAGCAGAAACCGCTCGTGGGAGCGGATGAGTTCCGAAAAGCGGTTCCAGTTGATCATTGCCGACATGGATTCCTGAAAAACACGAGATCGCATCCAAGCCAACCAGTGTACGTTGTCGGGATCGATCGGGCCACTGGGCTGTTAGGCACCATTAGGACCCGTTTTGAACCCGATAGAAATGTCCCCTTTGGGTTAGGCGGGAATCAGCTCTTTCTTTGCCTCCTTCGGCCGGCCGATGATTCGCGTAGACGCAATCATTTCTTGCGTGAAGCGGACCTCTGGTTGAGATACCATGCGATTGTGTGTTGCTCGGCCTCCGGCGTGAATCCAATGTTTGGATCCCTAACGGCTTCGAGCGGAATGTGCGGCAGCCAGAAGGTCTGCGCCATAGAGGGTCGATCAAGGCCTGTAATCGGGTGCTTTCCTGGCGCCCAGGGCATGTCGACTGACTGGCCGACCACTCGGCTGGTCAGGTCCGACGTGATGCCAACGACGATAATGCGCCCCGTTCGGCTCGGCGACTTACCTAGGTAGATGCATGGATGGGGATGGTTGGGAGCTGACCCATCGGAATTCGGTAGCCAAGCCAAGATAATCTCCCACCGGGAATATAACTCCACGCGGGAAGGCTCCTATCGGCTGCCATAATCATCCCATGCCTTGTCGTCGAGCCACTCCGCCGGCGGATCGGTGGCGAGCAAGTCAAGTTCTTCTATCGACGGGAGTTGGGGCGGCGCGGACGATACGCCAGATAATAACTGATGGCCAATGAGTGGGGTCGCGAGGATGCGAGTGAGCAGCAAACCCGCATGCTCGAAGGAGTGCATGCTTTCGGCACTTATTGGAACCGCTCCCGTGCCGAGGAACACAATCGAGCTGCGCAATAGGTTCCCCACTGCGTCGACACGAAAGGCGTCGAACGAACCACGCCCTCGGAATTCAATTGGTTTCGATTGGTGCGCTGCCATCGACCGGCTCCAGATTTAATTGCCGTATATCCAAGGGGACAGCCGTAATTTCGCGGCCGTCAACGCCGAGATGGAAAAGGTACCGCCCGAAGTTTTCAAACGTCATCGAAAGAGTCACGATTGTCTTAGCGAAGCGAGTATTCGACTTATCACCGGCTAGAACGACGTTCTTGATCGCTTCGGTTAAGATGTTCGTTTCGCCCGTCGAGCCGGTCACAGAAAGCGATAGCACATGATCGACTGCTTCATCAGGCTCGAAAGCGATTTTTGCAATCAGGACAAACTGCGCATGGACGGGAACAGCCGTCGCTCCGAGTGCTTCAAAATCAGCGCCTGCAATCCAGAGTCGTCCGTCGGGCGTTTGATCCGCCGCAGTCGCTAGAAATGCATAATCGAGTTTCATGTCGACCTGTTATCGGCTCTCAGTGCGAACGCACCGCATGTAATCATACTGTGCCAAAGCACTTAGACCAAATAGCGGACCGCGGGTTTCCCGGCGACGGGATAGCGACCATGAAACGTAAGCCTAATTGGGCGGAATGGTTCCGCAATCTGTCGAAGCATCCGATGGCGGAAATGTAGCAAATCCGCCACGATTCGGACATCACCAAATCGCGAGCCAACCTGCCGCCGCTCGGCTACAATTCCTTGAAATCGAGGCTTTCCCAACCGAGAACGACCCAATGCGATACGCCATCGTCCTTTCGCTGCTGATCGGCGCCCACGCCGGCGCCGTCTTTGCGTTCGACCAAGCGGCGTTCCTCAAACGCTGTGAGGAGGAACGCCCCAAGGAAATCGCCCGGATGGAAAAGTCCATACGGACGCTGGCCATCGACCGCGCCGCGATGGCAAAGGGCGTCATCGACAAAGGCGTGGAAGAAAGCACCGCGGGCGGGCTGCCGGGCCAACCATCACGCTGGGCGTTCCACAGCAAAGAGGTCAAAGCCACGACGATCAAAAAGGCCGACCAAGAGATCGCCGACGCCAAGAAGTGGCTCGCCGGGCTGAAAGACAAAACGATTCTCGCTGCGCCGATCATTAAGGGCGGTCAGCCAGTCGACGATTACAGCATTAGCATCGGAATTCCACCGGAGAGATTGATGGTTGGAGACGCTGGACGCTGGCTGTACCCAGAAGTGCATATCGATCAGGTGATTTCCAACACGGAAGTCATCTGCCGCAACGGCTTCCCATTTCTCCTGCGCGGCGTTGACACAAGCAAGATGGTTGACGATGGTGTCACGCCGATGGCGGATCTGTACGAGGTTACGGGCACCTACAAATACGAAACGGTTGACGGTGGCAGCAAGCAAATCATAGTTCTCGAACCCTTGAAGCTTGACTACCCGGCCGCAAAGAAGTGAGCGATGTCGTCACACCTAATTCGCGTTCTGCGGATTTTCGCTGAAACCGCCCCGAAACAGTATCACTACCCAAAGCGCCCGACAGCAGGCGCCGCTTGACATCGGTGCGACAACGCCGCCAGCGCAGGCGTGTGAAGGGCGAAAACGGCCACTACCCAAGATTGCGGTGGCCTAACTGATCAATCCGGCCGATTTCAGCCAGGCAACCGTCGGGGCCAGAGTGTCGCGAGCGCCGCGGAAGTCAACACCCAGCTCGCGCCGGGCCTTTGAGGCGTCGACCCAAAAATAGCGGGTGGCGTAGGGAACCACCCGTGGGTTGTAAGGCAGCGGAATGCGCAGAGTTTGGGCCACGCGGGTGACGGCCCGCAGTGGTCCGTTGGGAAGCGTAATCACTCGCTTATCTTGTCCGGCCAACTCCAGGAACAGGCCGGCCAGTTGCCGGTGCGTGATGTTTTCGCCTCCCAAGATATAACGCTCCCCCCGGCGACCGCGATCGAGCGCCGCCAGGATGCCTTGGGCGACGTCTTCGACGTGGACCACGCTGGTGCCGCCGTGGCAGATCAAGACGGGATTGCTCTTGGCAAAGTCGACCAGGTTCGAGGCGGTGATCAAACCGACGTCGTTCGGTCCATAGACCTCCGCCGGATTGACCATCACCACGTCCAATCCCTCGTCCAATGCCTGACGGCAAAGCAACTCTGCGCGGTGCTTGTGGTGACTGTGGGTGAGTTGCTTGTCGGCATCGAGACGGTAGGGAAAGGTTTCGTCGATCGGTTCGGGCCTGAAGGTGCTGCCGACCGCCAGCACACTGGAGACGTAGACCACCCGCATGCCGGGGTTGGCGCGGGCAGCGGCCAGGACCGCGGACGTTCCGCCTTGGGTGGTTTCGCCCATCTCGGGGGAATCGATCAGCTCCCAAGAGCTTAAACCCGCCAGGTGGATCACGGCGTTTTGGCCTTCGAGTGCCCGCCGCAACAGTGCGCCGTCGCGGACGTCTCCCACGACCCGCTCCGCGGGAACCGCATCGATGCGCTCGGTGTTGGCCGCGGGGCGGACCAGCAAACGGACCGTGTGGCCGGCAGCGTGCAGCAGCCGCACGACGACCGACCCGATAAAGCCGTTGCCGCCGGTGACAAAGACTTTGAGCGATCGCTGGGTGCGGGAGGGGAGCGTGGTTTGTCCAGCGGAATCGCGCAGCGGCAACACGGTCGACATAGCGCCATCCATTTCGCGAGAAGACCTTGAGGCACGCCTGGCGGCGACGCCTGCGTTAATCCGACGAATACTCAAGCCGCTGGCACACCGATCTTAAGACAATCTTAGCCGGATGGCTCGCTCTGGCAAGTCGGCAATCCCCGGTCACGTCGGGCCGCCGGGGTGGGGAGCGGCAGGGACGAAATCGGCAGGGCTTTCCAAGATTGCTTTCAGCAACCGCAAACAGCCGGCGCTGTAAAATCCGTCGATGATTCGTTCGTCCAAAGTCCAACGGACCGGCCACATGTGGCGTATTTCCGAGCGTCCGTCGGCCGTCGCCACGAGCGTTTTTTTCGGCAAACCGAGCGCCGCGAACAGGCTACACGTGCCATGTTCGTACAAATGATGGGTCGCGCTGTCCATTCCCAACGACCCCAAGTTGGCGACAAACATCGTTGCGTAGAGTGGGTCGTTTGCGATGAGTTTGCCTGGCAAAAGATTGCAGTGGTCGAGAACCCGGTAGCCCCACAGGATGGTCCGCAGCAGGAATCGAGGCAGCCGCATGGCCAACGCTGTTTCGCGATCGACCGCGCGCGGCGGACCCTGACAGGCCTCGGCGACTGCCTGGCCGATTCGCTCGACACAGTCGGGAAAGGGCTCTGTCGGCCGCGGAAATCGCAATTTGATCGTGACCAATTCGGCCGACAGGTCGTAGCGCCGCTTGGCGGCAAACGAAATCGCCACCTCGCGTCGTTGATAAATCCGTCGACCGGAAATGAAACGATTGATTCCCGGCCGGGCATGGGCCACAGAGGCCGCGGCCCAAAGAAACAAATCCAACAGCGTCGCGCGCGATTCCGTGTGCTCGCGATTGTAGGCCTCAAGCCACGCGAGCGCCCGGCCGACGTCGTAGCTGGCCTCGTGATAGACAACGCTCTCGTTACGCCCGCGCATCAGATAGGGCATGATCTCGCGCATTGGCGATTCGCCCCGCACCAAAACACCCTCGGCACGATCGCCCCACGGACCGCAAAAAGTCGGCCGCACGACGCCGGGCCCAGCCACGGCGGCAATTTCCACCGGCGGTCGCCCGGCTGCCGGCTGCGGCAGATCGCCAGCCAACCGCTCGGCCAAGCGGGCAATGCTGGGAGCATCGATCAGCTCGCCCACATCCAACCGATGACCAAACGCCAACTCGACGTCGTGCGTCAACTCGACCGCCATCAACGAGTCGAGGCCATACAGGGCGAGCGGTTGACCCACATCGATCTCGGCAGGCAAAAGCTCCAACCGTCGGGCCAGCCAACTGGAAATCCAATCGACCAAGACCGCGGCAGTCGCCGGAACCGTCGCGGCCGGAACCGTCGCAGCCGGAACCGTCGCGGCCGGAACCGACAACGACGTGTCGACCTCTTCGTCGGCAACCGACAGCAGCGATGTCTTGCCTCCCGGCGGTTTCCAGAGCTCGATGAATTCGAACTGGCCGGCAGCAAACCGCTGGCGAGCGGCGAAACGTTCGGTCTTGCCACTGGTCGTGCGGGCAATGCTGCCGGGGCGAACCAGACCGACGGCGTCGAGCCGGACTTCGTGCTCGCGGGCCACGGACTGGCAGATGGCGCGGATCACCGCGGCGGCGTCGAGCGAGCGAACCGCCTCGCGACGCACCTCGTGAACCAGCAGGATTTGTTCCTGACCCTCTTCACTCAGCGCGAACGCCACTCCGCCGCCGGCTTGCAGATCGGCGTGGCTCGACTGGGCCGTGAACTCGATGTCCTGCGGATAGTGATTGCGCCCGCGGACGATGATCAAATCTTTGATCCGCCCGGTGACGAACAATTGGCCTCCGTAAAAGCATCCCAAGTCGCCGGTGCGAAGAAAGGGTCCCTCGCCGCTATTGGCCAGTCGGGCCTCGAACGCGGCAGCCGAAAGCTCGGGACGTTTCCAGTAACCGGCAGCCACGCTGGGACCTTGCACCCAAATCTCGCCGACTCGGCCGGGGAGCGACTCGTGGCAAGTTTCGGGATCGACAATGATGACTCGCTGAGAGCCGACGACCGAGCCCGAGGCAACCGCCGAAAGCGAATCTCCTGGCGTGGCGCCGCCGGGAGAGAATTGACCCTGCTCGAGCGCGCTGCGCGATACCTGTAGCGCCAGCAGCGACTCGCCATTTTTGCGGGAGGTGACCATCAGCGTGGCCTCGGCCAATCCATAGCACGGCCGCAGCGCGCCCGGGCGAAAACCGGCCGGCGCAAAGGCCTCGCTAAAACGGGTCAGCGTTTCCTGACGGACCGGTTCGGCACCGCAGAATGCCACCTGCCAAGAGCTGAGATCGAGCTTCGCGCGCATTTCGGGCGTGGTCCGCCGCAGGCACCAGTCGTAGGCGAAGTTCGGCGCGGCGGCGTGGGTTGCGCCGTATTTGCCGATCGCCTGAAGCCACGCAAGGGGTTCCTCTTGAAACCGCTTCGGCGTCAGCAGTGTCACCGAGCCGGCACCGTACACCGGGCCCAAAATGCCGCCAATCAGCCCCATGTCGTGATAAATCGGCAGCCAACTGACCGCGACAATGCCGCGCTGGGCATCGAACGACTCGTAGATGGCCGACAAATTATGGAGCAGGTTGCCATGCGTCACCGCCACGCCCTTGGGGTCGCCGGTCGAACCGGAGGTGTATTGCAGAAACGCCACGGTGTCGGGTCCCGAGCCGCGGGCTCGAAAATCCGAGCCGGCCGTGGCGGGCAATTCGTCGGTGGCCAGGCAGGCGAGCGAGCGGAGCAGCGGAGACTGTTTGGCACGGAGCTCGAGCGATGCACCAATCGTGGCAGTGGTCAGGGCCACCCGAGCCCCGCTATCGCGAACGATGGTTTCCAATCGCTGCGCGCTGCGGCCCGGGCGAGGCGGATAGGCCGGAACGGCGATAGCCCCGGCGTAGAGGCAGCCAAAAAACGCGGCGACGTACTCGAGCCCGGTGGGATAAAGGAGGAGCACCGGCTCTCCTTCGACCGCCAACTCGTCGAGCGCCGCGGCGATGCGGCAGGCGCTGGCGAGCAAAACGGCATAGGTCCAGCGGGATTCGGTCCCTTCGTCCGACAGAAACCGGTAGAGAACTTCGTCCGCCAGTTCACTGGTCCGCAGCGACAAGAGATCGACCAGTGTGCCGGGAGCCGTGGCAGCCGCGGTGGATTGCCGTTGCATGCTCAGTTATCGCCCCACTGCTGGAATGTCGCCAGAAAAACGGGAGACCGCCCCGCGCGCGCGTATGGCGGCGGCGCGTTGCAGTTCAAATCTTACCAAGATGACGACTTCCTGCTAGCACCCCGGGCAAGTCCGGGCGGCTGCGAACTTTCTTATGCTGGCGCGCTATGCCGCGGCTTGCGCGCGTGCCAAGACTGCTAGCAGAGGCCGGCTGGCGGATTGCAAACCCGTCGCCAAATGGCTCGTGGCCCGGCGGAAAAAGAAGCTGCAACCAGCGTACGCCGAGCCGCCCTAAAGCCTGTCGCGGGTGGCGGTAGCACGGACCCCTCCGCGACCCATTCCGGCATTGCCCGAGCAACCGATAAGGTTTATCTTTCCGACCCTCGAACCAGGACCGTTTTCTGGGGGGATATGCATCCTTGTCGCGCGGGCGCGGCGGCCCAGTTCGAGCGGTGGATGGTCAGGGGCGTTTCGCGTTACTTTTGGTGCGTCGGCGAGTCGGTTTTTCCATGAACGTTCTGATCCGTTCTGTTTTGATCGATTATCTGCTCGTATTCGTGCTGGCGCTGTCCATCTCGGTGGGACTCTTGTTGTTCGTGGGTGCGTCGCTCGACTTGCCGAAAGACGTCGGCGTGGCCGAGATCGTGCTGATGCTGCCGTATTTATTGCCGGAGGCGGTGCGCAACGCGATGCAAGCGGCGGCTTTGTTCGCCGCCTGTTCGGTGTTTGGGCGACTCAGCGCGGGGAACGAACTCTTGGCGCTCAGTTCGCTGGGGGTCTCCCCCTGGAGAATCATTCGGCCGGTGATCCTGCTGGCGGTCTTCATGAGTCTCGCCTGCGTGTGGTTGTACGACATCGGCGAATCGTGGGGACAAAAGGGAATCCATCAGGTCGTCGTCAATTCAGCCGAGACGATTGCTCTGCGTTATCTGCGCACCAAGCACGCCTACACCCGGGGTCCGGTCACGCTGAACGTGAAGACGGTCGAAGGGCGGACCTTGATGCGGCCGATGCTGATCATGGACCGGCCCGACCAGGGCGAACCGATCACCATCGCGGCCGAAGAAGGCGAGCTGCGTACGCTGGGCCGAAACCGGGAGCTGTCGCTCGTGATGCGCAACGGCACCGCCTATATCGGCGACAAGGTTTCGATGGCCTTTCCCGAGGCCATGGAGCAAATCATTTCGCTCAGCGATCCGGCGGACGGACTGCCGAAATGGCCTCCCGAATTTTGCACCATCGCCGACTTGCGCAAAGACATCACACGGCAGCAAGTCGCCTTGGCGCGGTTGGAGCAAAACCCTCTCGAAGCGACTCCGTTGTGGCGCAGCCCCCCCGCGCCGCCGGGCACGCCACCCGAGTCGCATGCCGAAGTGCTGGACACCGAACGGGAGCACATGCACTGGCTCAAAACTCAAATCAATCGCCGCTGGGCCAACGGCTTCTTTTGCCTGGCGTTCGTCATGATGGGCATTCCGGTCTCGATGCGAGCACGCAGCCGGGACTACCTGACCAGTTTTTTTGCTTGCTTCTTGCCGATCGTGCTGCTGAATCATCCGCTGCACAACTTTTGCATCAAACTCGCCGAGTCGGGCCGCGCTCCGGCACAACTCCCCTGGGTGGGTGACCTGCTGCTGATCGCCTTTGGCGCCTGGCTTTTGAACCGCGCCCTGCGCCATTGATGTTGCCTCGGGTGAGTGACGCGCTCGTCCGGCTTCGAAGATAACGCTCTCTCTCCTCCGCCCTGGGCATCCTTTGATTACGCTCGACATCAATTCGAACTACTGCGACCGCGGAGGCGGCATCCGCACCTATCACCAGGCTAAGATCGCCTGGTTCAACCGCCAACCGGGGCATCGCTATTATTTTGTCGTTCCCGGACCGCGGTCGTCCGCCCGCCGCGTCGGCCGCCGCGTGGTGCGGATCGAAGTTTATGGTCTGCCGCTCGGATTGGGCTATCGACTGATGCTCGACTACCCGAGGGTAGGACGCCTGCTGCGGCGTCTGCGTCCCGACCTGGTCGAAGTGGGTGATCCGTTTTTCACCGGGCTGTTTTGCTTGCTGCTCGGCCGCTTGGGCCGGATTGGCGGCCGCGTATCGGCCTTCTATCATTCCGATCCGATCGAAACCTGGCTCGTTCCCTGGGCCAATCGCGGAAGCCTGCGCGGCCTGAAACGCCTGCTGGCGGCAGGGGTCGGTCGGCTGTTCTATCGGCTGCAAGTGGCGTACGACGTGACGATCGTCACCTCGCGGACGATGGAGCAACATCTGGCCGGACGGGGGGTCGCTCGGCTCAAACGGATTCCACTGGGAGTCGACCGACTGTTTTTTGCCGGTGAGGAACAGGCCAGGAGCGCGCCCGATACCGCGATCGCACCCCCGGTAGAACATCCGCCGCGCCGCCGATTGCTTTTCGTCGGCCGATTGATTGCCGACAAGGCCGCCGACCTGTTGTGGGAGGCGCTGCCTGAAATCCTGCGCTCTGGCGACGTCGAAGTCACGGTGCTGGGGAGCGGCCCTTACCAGCCGAGGTTTTCCGCAGCCACGTGGCCCGGCTATCGATACCTGGAGTACGTCAGCGGGCGCGAGCAACTCGCCGAGATTTACCGTCAGCACGATATTCTGCTCGCGCCGGGCCCTTATGAAACCTTTGGACTGGCGGTGCTGGAGGGGATGGCCAGCGGGCTGGTGGTGGTGGGACCCGATCGGGGCGGCACCGCCGAACTGTTGGCCGAGACACGCAGCCCTTTCGTTTTTCGCGCCGGCGACCTGGCCGATTTTGTCCGCGTGGTGGCGACCGCCGCCGCGGCCGATCTGGCCCCGCAGCGGCGGGCATCGCTGGCCGCCGCCGAGCGCTATGGAACCTGGCACGACGCGATCGGCCGCCTGATGAATTTTTATGGGGAACAACTTGCCGAACCGCGCACGTTGATCGGCCCTTGGACCGAACCGGACACGAAAAACCCCGGGGATGATTCGGCGAGGCGCAAGACTTTCGGAACGAAGAACGCGACTACACAATCGACCGCCGGCAAACGTACTGCCTGAAAGCAGGAAAGGGATTTTTGAATGCCACCCATGCAACTCTTCTTGGCTATCCACGACGTGACCCCGTTTCACCTGCCTCGCTTGAAGCGCGCCGAAGCCCTCTTCGAAAAATGGGGGATCGAAAAAGTCTTGTATCTTTTGGTGCCCAATTACCACGGTGCCCATCGCGCCGACCGCGACGCGACCTTTCGGGCCTGGTGCCATCGGAAGCGCCCGTTCGCAATCGAGTGGTGCCAACATGGTTACTTCCACGTCGTCACCAAGCACGCGGCCAGCATCCAACGACTGGAGTTTCATAACGGCTTGATCTCCGCCGGTGGGCATCCGGTCGGCAGTCCGCTGTCGGACGAAAGCGAGTTCCGACACCTTTCGCCCGAGTGGCTGAGGGATCGCTTGATTCGCGGCCGTGAAGTTTTTCGCCGCACGCTCGATCGCGATCCGACCGGTTTCATCGCACCGAAATGGATGGGCAGCCGGCACCTGGTCGAAATGCTCACCGAGATGGGTTACTCCTGGACCGAAGACGATCACTCGCTCTGCCATTTGGCGAGCGGCCGCCGACGTTGGTCGCCGGTAATCACCTGGGTCACGCGCAGCCCGTGGCGCAAACAGTTGGGGCTGTGGGGTTGTCCGTTGCTGATGCGTTTGACACAGAGCATGCCGCTGCTGCGAATTGCCATGCACCCTTTCGATTTCGATCATCCCGAGGTGATTGGATCGATCGAGCGGATCGTTGCCCAAGCCAAGCGAGTCCGCGAGCAATCGTTTTATCCCGAGTTGCTGGCCGCCGACGCCATGGTCCGCGCGGCGTAAAGAGGCTGTGTCTTCGCGCTCGGGCCTGCTGCGCAGCCCGGGCACCTGTCTCCGACGGGTGGCCGCTCGCTTGTGCCGCTACGGGCACCGCTCGCTGGTTTTTGCCTTTTGAAAATAAGTGCTTCATGCATCCGACCGAGCGGCGACAATTCCGGCAGGGCTTTTGGGCCACCACGCTGGGCACGCTCGCCAGCCGGGTGTTGGGAATGCTGCGCGACGCGACGACCGCGAATCTGCTGGGCCTGGCCGCCGGCGGCGTCATGGATGCTTTTGTCGTCGCCTTTCGGATCGCCAATCTTTCGCGCCGGCTGCTCGGCGAAGGAGCGTTGGCCACCAGCTACCTGCCAGTGCTGGCGGCCGAACTCGAGCGCGATCGCGAAGCAGCGCTCGGGCTGGCCGCTGCGGTTTTGACCCGATTGGCCGGCGTGTTGACACTGTTGGTCCTGGCGGGGGAAGCGATTTGCGGCCTGCTGTGGATCCGTAGTGGGCCCGACGCGCGACTGCTCGTCGGTCTCACGGCCGCCCTGCTCCCCTACCTGTGGTTTATCTGTTTGGCGGCACAACTATCGGCCACGCTGCATGCGCTGGGCAAGTTTCGCCTGCCGGCTTTGGCCGCCACGATGCTTAACTTGGGCTGGCTCGCCGGCGCTTGGTGGGTGGCGCCCTATCTGGCTCAAACGGCCACGGGCCGTGCCTACGCCCTGGCCGGCTCGATCGTGGTTGCCGGAGCGCTTCAGATGGTCGTTCAATTGGCCGCGCTGGGCCAGCTCGGGCGCGGCTGGCCGACGAACAAAAGCAGAATGTCCCCTTTTACGATGCCGTTTTCAATTCCTTTTTCGGTGCGGGACGAAAACAGCCGCCTGGCGTGGCAGCGGATCATGCGCCCGATGGGCCCGATCGCGTTGGCTCTCTCGGTGACGCAGCTCAGCACCTTGGTCGACAGCTCGCTGGCCTGGCTGCTGACGCGACCGGCCGACGGACCGGGAACCATTGCCTGGTTGCCGGGGGGCGTGGCATATCCGCTGCAGGCCGGTGCCACGGCGGCACTCTACTATGCCGAACGCTTTTATCAGTTTCCGGTCGGACTGCTGGGTGTGGCGGCGGCGACGGTGATCTTTCCACAACTGAGTCGACACGCCGCTCGTGGCGACCGCGCGGCCCTGGCGGGCGACCTGACGAGCGGCCTGCGGTTGGTCGTCTGTCTGGCATTGCCGGCCACCGCCGGCCTGGTGCTGCTGGCCGAGCCCTTGGCACAGCTCGTCTTGGGACACGGAGCGTTTAATGCCGTCGATGTCGCCCGCACCGCCTCGACCACGCGAGCTTACGCCGTGGGAGTCGCGGCCTATTGCGCCTTGCCGCTGCTGCTGCGTGGGTTCTATGCGCTGGGAGATGCGCGCCGGCCGCTTTACGCCGCTGCTTCGGCACTGGCGATCAACACGGTGCTCGATTTGGCGTTGGCCTGGCCGCTGGGCGAGTCGGGATTCGCGCTGGCAACGGCTATTTCATCGCTGGTGCAACTGCTGCTGCTCGCCGCCAGCTTCTCACGCAGACACGCGGCGATCGCCTGGCGGGAGCTCGCCACCGGAACGCTCAAAGCGACGGTCGCCACCGCGGCTTCGGCCGCGGCGGTGGTATTCGTCTGCGCGATCACACCGGCCGGCGGAATGGGAGCGGTAGCGATCCGACTCGCGCTGGCGACAATCGCCGGCGGACTGGCATTTTTTGCGGCGCTATGGGGACTCGATAGCGATGAGCTGGCCATGCTCTGGCCGCGAGCGAGCCGGCGCAAGGCAACCCTGCCGGCGGATTCAAGTGCGTCGAAGGCGAGCGCCCCACGACCTCACATGTCGGCGCAACGCGGCGCGCGTCAGGTGAGCAGCTTGGCGCCGTGACGCGTTTGGCAGGCGGCGACGATCCGATCGCGGATTTCGTCGGCCTGCTGGTTGGTCATCGTGTCGACGTGCGACCGGAGCGCAAAGCGGAACAGCAATCGCTTGTGGCCGGCCGCCACCTGTTTGGAATCGCGATAGTCTTCGCAGAATTCCAGCGATTCCAGATGGTCGCCGGCTGCCTCGCGAACCGTTTGCTCGATGTCGGCCCAGGCCACCGTATCGGCCATTTCCAGATTCAGATCGCGACCCACGGCCGGAAAAACCGACAAGGGGCTTTGCTGCGGCACCAGATCGGCTGTGGCAATCAGGACCGCCAACCGCAACTCGGCCACCGTCGTGCCGGCCCGCAGCTCAAACCGCTTGAGCCCGGCCGCGCTCACCTCGCCCAAATAGCCCAGCAGTTGGTCCGGCGCGCCGGGGACGGCGAGCCAGAGCTCGCAGGAGCGGGCCTGGTCGAGCAATTCGTGCCGCGTCGGCCGAACCGAGATGCGCGCCTGGCGATTCAGCGCGCGGGCGAGTCCCTCGATCACTCCTTTGACGGCGAGAAAATCGCGGCCGCTTGTCAGGGCCAGCATCAGATCTTCTTGCGGCAGGCTGCCCGGGGTGGGCAAATAGACTTTTGCCGTCTCGAACAACTCGATGTCGGCATTGGCCAGGGCTTCGTTGGTCCGCCGCGCGCCGAGAAGGCTGGGAATCAGACTGCGGCGCAAGCGATCGGCCCGGCGCAGCACGGGCATGGAAGCCGAAAGCGCAGGCGATGCGGTCCAGGGGCTGAACGCCTCGGACCAATTCTCATCGACCACGCTCAGCGTCAGCGCTTCGTCGAAACCGGCGGCGCAGAGCGCGTGACGGACCTTGGCCAGCACTCGGTCTTCGCGCGTGCGATGCGAAGGAACCATCGGCACGCTGGCATCCTCGGGAATTTTTTCGTAGCCGTGGATGCGGGCGACTTCTTCGATCAGATCGATCTCTCGCGTCAAATCGCGCCGCCAGAACGGCGGGATCACCTCGACCGACTCTTCCTCGACTCGCAGCTCGCGATTGCCCAAGGCGGTCAGGATCTGACGCGTGACGTTGTCGCGGACGTGGATGCCCAAGATCCTTTGGATCTGTGCGTAGCGCAGGGTGATTGCTTCCCGTGGACGGGGCTTCTGACCGACGTCGATCGCTCCTTCGGCCAACTCGCCGCCGGCCAGTTCCAGAATCAGTTCGCAAGCGCGGCGGCTGGCCCAGGCGACTCCTTCGGGATCGAGCCCGCGCTCGAAGCGATAGGACGAGTCGCTATGCAGGCTCAATTTGCGGGCGGTGGTCCGGATCGAGAGGGGATCGAATTCGGCGGCCTCGATCAGGACTTCGGTCGTTTGGGAGGTGACTTCGGTTTCGGCCCCGCCCATCACGCCCCCCAGGCCGACCGCCCGGTCGGCATCGGCAATCACGCACATGCCGGGATCGAGCGTGTACATTTTGTGATTGATGGCGAGGAAGTTCTCGCCCGACCGGGCTCGGCGGACCACGATCCGGCTGCCATGCAAACCGGCCAGATCGAACGCATGGAGCGGTTGGCCGCATTCCATCAGCACATAGTTCGTGATGTCGACCACGTTGTTGATCGCCGCGATGCCGATCGTGGCCAGACGATTGATCAGCCAGACGGGGCTGGGCCCGACCTTCACGCCGCGAATCACGCGGGCGGTATAGCGGCAGCAAAGCTCCGGCGCATCGAGCGCGACCTGCGTCAGTTCGGTCACGGCCGTTCGGCCTTCGTGCGGATCGGCCGGCGGCAGCGTGAGAGGGCGATTCCAGAGGACGGAGATTTCGCGGGCAACGCCGATGTGGCCCAGGCAGTCGGGCCGATTGCTGGTGACTTCGAGGTTGATTGCCCAGTCGGCGCCGTGGCGGTCGGTGGCTTCGTGATTCAGCCCGGCCATCATCAGCCGCTCGCTGAGTTGCTCGGGCGACATGTCGAGCTGAACGTATTGCTGAAGCCAGTCCCAGGAAACGAGCATCGGACAGATCTTATCGTGGTGAGAGTGGTCGGCCGTGGGCGAAGTGAAGCCAACGGGGCCAAAACGGTCACAGGAACACTAAAATTGCTGCAGGAAGCGGATGTCGTTCTTATAGAACTCTCTGATGTCGCTGATGCCGTGACGGCGGGCGCAAACGCGTTCGACCCCCAAGCCGAACGCGAAGCCGGCCACCTCTTCGGGATCGTAGCCGACGGCCCGCAGCACGTTGGGATCGACCATGCCGGCTCCGCCCATTTCGACCCACCGCAGGCCGCCTCCCGAGTCGTGCCAACTCATGTCGACTTCGACACTCGGTTCGGTGAACGGAAAGAACGAGGGGCGGAAGCGAATGTGGACGTCGGTTCCCAGGTAACTGGCGGCAAACAAGCGGAGCACGCTCTTCAGATCGGCCATCGTCACGTGGGTGTCGATGAGCAGCCCCTCGATCTGATGGAACATCGGGTAATGCGTGGCGTCGGCGGTGTCGGGACGATAAACACGCCCCAAGGAGATGATCCGCACCGGCGGCTGCGTCTTTTCCATCACGCGGATTTGCACCGTGCTCGTCTGACTGCGCAGCAGCAGCGGTGCGTCGGTCGGCGCAGCGCCCTGGCCGGCGGTCGCTTGAGCCGTGGCCAGGTAGAAATTTTCGAGCGGGTCGCGGGCCGGATGGGCCTGGGGAATGTTGAGGGCCTCGAAGTT
>Ga0182024_10008061_pt1 | contig 22423 bp, 15 predicted proteins | sample P32metaG_FD_120480 | JGI IMG/M metagenome (GOLD analysis project Ga0182024, IMG submission 120480) | Permafrost microbial communities from Stordalen Mire, Sweden - P3-2 metaG (Illumina Assembly) | ecosystem: Environmental > Terrestrial > Soil > Wetlands > Permafrost | place: Sweden: Stordalen... | reverse complement strand
CTGGCGTTTGACAGCAAGCAGTCGGGGTTGCCGATCAAGAAGCAGGTCAAGCGGCGGCTCACCAGCCGCGATGAAGTCGAGTCGTATCTGACCAAGCACATGAAGGATGAAGATGTGAAGCGCTTGGAGCGGTCGTCGCTTGTGCTGAAGAAATTTGGATTGCTGCCGCGGGATTTCGATCTTGAGAAGTTGATGGTGTCGCTGCTGCGCGAGCAAGTTGCGGGATACTACGATCCGAAGACGAAGACGGTGAATCTGCTGGACTGGGTTCCGATGGAAGAGCAGGAAGGCGTGATGGCGCATGAACTCACGCATGCCCTGCAAGATCAGACGATCAATCTCGACAAGTTCATGAAGAAGGGCGAGAAAGATTTGGGCGAGCTTAAAAAAGATCCCACACCTGAGGACATTGAGAACGACGAGATCGATGACGCGCGCGAAGCCGTGGTTGAAGGGCAGGCTGAGACGGTGATGATGCAGTACGAGTTGGTGCCGGTGGGGCGCTCGATTGCGGATTCTCCGGAACTGGTGGAGTCGATGGAAGCGCAGATGGCGAATGGCACCGACGACTCGAAAGTATTTAAGGACGCGCCAATCTTTTTGAAAGAGTCGCTGACATTTCCTTACAGCTACGGCATGAAGTTTGTGATCGCGGTGCTGGAAAAAGGCGGCAAGGAGAAAGCGTTTGCCGGCATGTTGGCGAATCCTCCGCACACTACGCGGCAGATTATGCAGCCCGAGACTTATTTGTCGGGCGAGAAGATTGAGCCTATGCGCGTTCCGGAATTCAAGCGCGACTTCAAGGATTACGTGAAGTTTGATATTGGGGCGATGGGCGAGTTCGATGTTGCGGTGCTGGTTGAGCAGTATGCGGGCAAGAAGTTGTCGGACCGGCTGCATCCGGAGTGGCGGGGCGGATATTACTATGCGGCGCGTCCGAAGAACGACGCTGCTGCTCCGTTGGGACTGATGTATGCGTCGCGGTGGTCGAGCGCCGAGAAGGCTTCTGAGTTTGCCGAAATTTATGCTCGCTCGCTGAAGCAAAGGTACAAGAAAGTCGAAGAAGTGGGGAATTCTTCATCGGGCGCGGCGGATGAGGAGCATCCGGAATACAAAGTTGACTTGCTGAAGGGCCGTCACGCATGGACTACGGAGGAAGGTACGGTAGTGATTGAGGAGCAGGGCGATACTGTGCTGGTGTGCGAGAGTTTGGACGCGGCTACTACGGAGACTTTGGAGAAGGAAGTGTTTGGGAGTAAATAGTGGTCAGTGGCTAGTGGTTGCTAGTGGTCAGTGGTCAGTAAAACCCTGGGCCACGCTTTGCTCCAGCTTTTAATTATCGTGAACTAATGCAGTTCTCAGCTTGCTCATCCTCGCCTTCGGGTTTTGATTCACTACTTCTTGTGCGATTCCTTTTTGCTGTTGTCGTCGTCGGTTGCTCCCAGGAAGTGCTGCACTTTCGCTGCGACGGTAAATTGCTTGCTGCTTCGCTCGACGGTGAGCGTGTGTTCTTTTCCGGGCTCGCCCGCTAGTCTGGACCAGACTTGTCCCATGCTTGAGCCGGCTACGGGAATGCTGTCGATGGCTATGAGGCGATCGCCTGCCTGAACTCCTGCCACGGAAGGCTCGCCTTCGTAATCTGCGATGCCGCGGATGACAAATCCATCGTCTTCGGGACTAAGGACTAGGCCGATGACGTCGAAGTCAGGAACGTTGAACATTCGGCCGATATCGAAATAGACCGTCGAGTGAGCGTAGTCGATGCCGACGCGGTAGTTGAGCAGGGCCTCGGTGCCGAGCAGGGGTGCGGGTGGTAAGGGCCAACGTATTGCAAAGCTTGCCTGCGCCGCCGCATCGAGGCGCACGAATGGCACATCCGTAAGGTAAAGCGGACCGTATTGCACGCGGTCGAGGCGCATCAGTTTCGAGTTCGGTTCGTCGCGTGTTCCCCACATGTTTGCGGGGCCGATTGCGCCGGTCATGTGGGGCCAGTCGGGGTGAGCGGTGGAGAGTTTGTCGAAGAGGTCCGCTGTTAGAAAGCTGATGGACGAGCCGAGGTCGAGCCCGAGATTGTATTTCTTGTTTGCGATTTGGCTGGGGACCTGGATGAGGCCGTTCGCGGGGTTCACGATCACCTTCGCAGTCACGCCCTTAAACTTCAGGGTGCCCGGTTGCGCGATGGTGAATTCGTGGTCGGGAAAATTTATAAGCACGTCGTAGTTGCGGAGGACCGTGGAGGGAATGTTGATTTCGGCAGATAAGCCGGGAGCGATCGGAACGTTATCAGCCGCGGGCACCCAAGCATGCTTTACGCCACCGAGAGAGATTGTCATGCCACCGATGCTCATATCCATCGGTGGTGTGGCTGAGCAGAGTTGCCCATCGCAAGAGACGGACCCTCCGGTGAGTAAGGCCAGCCGGTCCGACATGTGAAGATCGGGATTTCCATTGTCGACCCAGGCATGAACACGCTGCGTCGTCCCATTCGAAAGCGGGATGGTGGCTTCGATGATGATGCGGTTGTGATCCAGTGTGAAGGGAACGGTTACAGATTTGGGCTCGGGCCGGGGCGCTGGCTTGGGTGCGTTTTGCGCGATGGAGAAGGCGGTGAGAATTAGTACAGCCAAGGCTCTGCAGCGCATAAGGGAATTGTAACGTTTGAGAAAACCTTGGAACACCCTTTGACTCTGCTCGGGGCAACAGTGGACGCAGACGTTCACAGAGTGTCTTGTATAATCACGAGTTCGGCACGCGCTGTTTGAGTTGTCTGTAGGCATGAGATTTGGGAGGGTTGGTGGCACAGGCGGAGATTGGGATTATCGGCGGCAGCGGGCTTTATTCCATGCCTGGGCTGACCAAAGTGAAAGAAGTGCGGGTGAAGACTCCGTTTGGCGCCCCTTCGGATGCCTATGTTTGCGGAACGCTCGAGGGGCGCAAGGTCGCGTTTTTGGCGCGGCATGGGCGCGGGCATCGCATTCTGCCGAGCGAACTGAATTTTCGCGCGAATATTCACGGGTTCAAGCAGTTGGGAGTTTCGAGGATTGTCTCCGTTTCGGCCGTTGGGTCGCTGAAGGAAGAACACAAGCCGCTGGAGTTTGTGATTCCTGATCAGTTTTTTGATCGCACGCGTCATCGTGTTGATACGTTTTTCGGCGGCGGAGCGGTGGCGCATATTGCGTTTGCCGATCCGGTGTGCGGCGAATTGGCGGGCGTGGTCGAGGCCGCTTGCAAAAAAGCCGCCGTGACCGGCAAGCGCGGCGGAACTTATTTGTGCATGGAGGGTCCGCAGTTCTCCACCAAAGCGGAGTCGAATGTGTACCGCGGGCTGGGCATGGATGTGATCGGCATGACCAACCTGCAGGAAGCGAAGCTGGCGCGCGAAGCCGAGCTTTGCTACGTCACGGTGGCGATGGTGACGGATTACGATTGCTGGCATCCGCATCACGACTCGGTGACGGTCGATCAGATTGTCGCGGTATTGACCAAGAATGCGGAGAACGCGGCGAAAGTCGTGCGCGAGACTGTGGCGGCGATGCCGCGGGAGCGGTCGTGCAAGTGCGGGTCGGCGCTGGCGCACGCGATTCTAACGGATCCGAAAAAGATTCCGGCAGCGACGAAGAAGAAACTCAAGTTGATTATTGGAAAGTATGTGAAAGGATGAGGCTAGGGGCTAGGGATTAGGGCAGGCCGGACGCGTCGATTTAGGTCACTTCGGTTCGCTGCCCTATTCCCTATTCCCTATTCCCTATCCCCTGCTCCCTAGTTCCTCACGAGGCAGAGTTAATCCATCATGAGCATAGTCGTTGTCGGTTCGGTTGCGTTTGATGACATCGCGTCGCCATCGGGCAGCGTGAAGGGGATTTTGGGCGGGGCGGCGACTTACTTTTCGCTGGCGGCCAGCTATTTCACGCAGGTACGGATGGTTGCGGTTGTCGGTGACGACTTTGGCGCGGAGCACGAAGCTGTCCTGAAAAAACGCGGAGTAGACACGCGCGGCGTCGAGCGCGCTTCCGGAAAAACCTTTCGCTGGGGCGGGACTTATACGGAAAACCTCAACGAGGCCAAGACTACATTTACCGATCTGAATGTGTTTGAAAAGTTTCAGCCGCGCATTCCGAAAGAGTATGAAGATACGGAGTTTTTATTTCTGGCAAACATTCAGCCGACGTTGCAGGCCAACGTGCGCCGTAAGATGAACGGCGTGCGGCTCACTGGATGCGACACCATGAATTACTGGATCAATGGTGCGCGAGCGGAACTGGCCGAGACTTTGAAACTGGTTGACGTGCTGTTGATCAACGACACCGAAACCAAGATGCTGGCAAACGAAAAACATCTGCCACGCGCGGCGCAGAAGGTGCTGGCGATGGGTCCGCAGGCGCTTGTGATCAAGCACGGGGAATATGGAGCGACGATTTTCTTTCGCGAAGGCGCGTTTGGGATTGGGCGCCATCCGTTTCGCGCGCCGACCTTGCCGCTCGACGAAGTGAAGGATCCCACGGGAGCGGGCGACTCGTTTGCCGGTGGGTTCATGGGCTACGTGGCGTCCCAGGAAACGTTGAACCGCGAAGTGTTGAAGCGTGCGCTGTTCTATGGCGGAGTGATGGGATCGTTCGCCGTGGAAAGTTTTGGCACGGAGCGGCTGCAATCCCTGACCCGCGAAGAAATTGACGCGCGCTTTCAGATTTTTCGCGAACTTACCCACCTCGAATGAAGCCGCAGTCTTTGAACTCGCAACTCCCGAAGCCGCAACCGCCGAAGCCGCGACCCCCGAAGCCGCAAACTGGGCCTGCGAGGCCGTATTCCGATATTGAGATCGTGCGGCTGATCTGGCTTGCGATCTTCGTCTCGGTATTCTCCTTTCTCTTTTTCTATCGCAACGGAGATGTGCTTCTGTACGGCGATGCCGTGGCGCACATCAACATTGCGCGGCGCGTGTTCGATTCGAAAACTCCCGGGCTGCTGCAGTTGGGAACGGTGTGGTTGCCGCTGCCGCACCTGCTGATCATGCCGTTCATCGTGTCGATGCGGATGTGGCAGGGCGGATCGGGCGGGTCGATTCCGTCGATGGCGGGGTTTGTGTTTGGAGTGCTGGGAATATTCCGGTTGATGCGCGGGATGCTCTGGCGCGCCGGAACAGTGGATGGTGCCGCGAATAACGGAGTCGCGAAGTTTGGGGCGTGGGGTGCGGCTCTGGTTTATGGCGCGAATCCTAATTTGATTTATATGCAGGCGACGGCGATGGGAGAGTCGCTGTACCTGGCATTTTTCATTTGGGCTCTGGTTTATTTCGCTGAGTTTGCGCGCGGAGGGGTGAAGGTTAATCGATCACTGACTAAGTGCGGGTTGTGTTTGTTTGCGGCTTGTTTGACGCGGTATGACGGATGGTTTCTGAGTGCTGTGCTCGTGTTGGGAGGTATTGTGGTTTCGGCGAAGGCCCCACCCTTCGGCTCCGCTCGGGGCAAGCTTCTCGCAAAAGACGCGAGAAATGGGGCACCCACAATCTTGCGGACCTCGCGAAAAACGATAGCAAAATTTGTTGTAATCGCAATTGCTGGTCCCGCGCTTTGGCTGGCTTACAACGCTGTGGTCTACCGGAATCCCCTGGAGTTCGCGCAGGGGCCTTACTCGGCGAAGGCGATCGAGCAGAAGACGGGGACGGTGAATCCTGCGAAAGGAAATCTGTTCGCGGCCGGGTCGTATTTTTTGCAGGCGGCAGAACTGGATGTCGGACAGTCGAACTGGGTTGGACGGCTGTGGCTGGCGCTGGCTCTCGTGGGAAGCCTGGCGGCGGCATTCGGCGGACGCGGACGTGTCGCGTTACTGCTGTGGGCGCCGCTTCTGTTTTACGCGCTGTCGGTGGCTTACGGCAGCGTGCCGATTTTCGTGCCCACGTGGTGGCCGTTTTCCGAGTACAACGTGCGCTACGGATTGCAACTGCTTCCGGCCTTCGCGGTGTTTGTTCCGCTGGGGATTGCGTTCCTTGTGGAATCCGCGATCAAGATTCGCCACGCCGAAGTTTCATGGGGGAAGTGGGCGCCCGTTGCGGCGATGGCTGGCGTGTTCGTGATCGTGCTTGCAAGCTATGCTGCGATCTGGCGCGTGCAGCCGATCTGTTATCGCGAGGCTGAGAGCAACATGCGCGGGCATGCCGCGCTGGATCGGCAACTCGCGGGCTGGCTCAAGTCTTTGCCGTCGGATTCCACGCTGCTGATGTATTTGGGCGAGCACTCGGGGGCGCTCGAGCAGGCGGGAATTCCGCTGCGGCGGACGATCAACGAAGGCAATCATCGCGTGTGGATGCGGCCGGTCGATTCGGAAGGATTGTGGGAGCGAGCGCTCGCCGATCCTGAGGCGAATGCGGATTATGTGATCGGGTTCGACGGCGATCCTGTATGGGCTGCGGCGGAAGTTCGGCATTTGAAGGCGCTCGTTGTGATTCACACAACAGGGCAGCCGAGTGCCGGAGTCTTTCAAGGACGCAATCAGACGCACGGCCTGGAGCCGACGCGGTAATCACGCGGGTTAACGCTGGAACTCGCGGGCCGCGGGCGTTGCGGTGGTAAAATCCGGCCATCGCAAGCAAGCCTTTCCCGGTGAAGAGTCGAATCCATGATCTGGCCACACATTCTGAGTTTGATGCACGGCGAGATAGCGAGCGGCCTGCTCGCAACCTCGCTGATCCGTCTGGTGCTGGCGGCGATCTTGGGCGGGATCATCGGGCTGGAGCGGGAACTCAGACACCGGCCGGCTGGGCTGCGCACCAATATGTTTATCTGTTTTGGCGCGGCGATGTTCACGATCCTTTCGGATGCGCTCGCGGTTCGATATCTCGGCGATCACACGCGCATTACGGCGCAGATCATCCCGGGCATTGGCTTCATTGGTGCGGGATCGATTTTGCACATGCGTGGGCTGACCACTGGGCTCACGACGGCTTCTACTTTGTTTGTGGTGGCATCGGTCGGGATGGCGACCGGCGGAGGCCTTTACCTGACCGCGATTTTTGCGACGCTGGTGGTTTTGATCGCGCTGTTTACGCTGGGCCACTTGGAGCTAACCTTTAACCTGAAAAAGTTATGGACGAGCTACGAGGTCACGGGGCCGAGCGTGGACGCGATTACGCAGGAGGTCAACCGCATTTTGGAGCGCAAGCATCGCATGATGCAAAACGTTGTGAGTGGCAGCACGCCAGACTACGTCCGGCTGCAGTTTGATTTGGTTGGTTGCAACCGTGATCAGGAGGAAATGCTGCGCGATCTGAGGACGTCCCCGGTGTTGGGGAGAGTGACTTGTCTGGGACCGGTGGATTTGGAGTGAGCCTGCCCGGAGTGGTGATTCCATTTGTGAAGGCCAGCGCGTGCGGAAATGATTTTCTGCTGGTTGATGCTGCGGTGATCGATGCTGCGGTGATCGCGGGTGATTTAGCTCGTGACATGGCTGGACTCACGCGGCGCATGTGTGACCGGCACGAAGGCGTGGGGGCGGATGGCGTGGAGTGGATGTATCCGCACGCTTCTGCGGATGTGGAGATTCGGCTAATTAATAACGATGGGTCCGAGGCGGAGATTTCTGGCAACGGCACGCGCTGTGTGGCGGCTTATGTTTATGCAGAGCGTGGGCTGGAGAAGATTACGATTCAAACCGGAGCCGGGCTGAAGACTTGCGTGCTGACCGCGCGCCGCGAATCTGAATACGAGTTTGAAGCTGAAATGGGCAAGGCCGCCGTGGGCGCGGAACTGGCGGTGAAGCTTCATACTAGCGAGGTGCGAGGCGTTTCGGTTTCGATGGGGAATCCGCACTACGTTGTGTTTGTGCCGGAGTTTTCCGAAGACTGGCGTACGCAAGCTGCAGAAATTCAGCACAGCGGTCAGTTTAAGCAGGGCGTGAATGTTGAGATGGTTACGGTGGATGGAAAGCATGATGTGAGCGTGCTTTTGTTTGAGCGCGGAGTGGGTGAGACGCAATCGTCGGGGACTGGTTCGTGCGCGTCGGCGGTGGCGGCGATCGCCATGCGCAAGGCGGAATCGCCGGTTCGAGTGCACGCTCCGGGAGGAACGCAGAGTGTGCGTTTGGAAAATGAGTTGGTGTACTTACGCGGGGCGGCGCGACTGGTTTGCCGCGGAGAGTTTTTTCTGAGTTAGGCTGACTTTTCTGAATGTAGTTTTCTTGTTCGCGATTCTTGCCGAATGTCTTCTTCGACCACTCCCCGTATCAAGCCTCCGGCTCTTCGGCCGGGAGATACGGTCGGCATTGTGGCGCCGGCCAGCAACGTCAAGCGCAGTGAGCTTGAGGCTGGGTGCGAGGCGTTGCGGCGCGCGGGTTATCGGCCGTTTTATTTCGACTCCATCCTTGAGCAGGATTTGTATTTTGCGGGATCGGTCGAGCGTCGCACGCGTGAACTGGAAGAGATGTTCGTGCGCGAGGACGTGCGGGCGATTGTTTGCGCGCGCGGCGGGTATGGCGCGAACTATGTGCTCGAAGCGCTCGACCTGGCGAAGATCGAGGCACACCCGAAACTTTTTGTTGGATACAGCGATCCGACCGCGCTGCTCACATACTTTTCCGACGCTCTTGGATTGGTGACGTTCCATGGGCCGATGGTGGCGAAAGATTGGGCACAGGAAGGTGGCGTCGACCTGGCTTCGTGGCAGGCCGCGCTGACGAGCGCGACTGCCTGGAATCTCAATCTGGGCGCGGGTTCTGGGGCGAGCGGGTTAGCAGACGGAGCCGGCGAGGGAATTCTTTATGGCGGCTGCCTTTCGATCCTGGTGGCATCGCTCGGAACGCCTTTCGAGATCAAGACCGCGGGTAAGATTTTGTTTCTCGAAGACGTGGCGGAGAAACCCTACCGGATCGATCGCATGCTGATGCAATTGAAGTTGGCCGGTAAGTTGGATGAGGTGCGGGGAATTATCTTCGGTGAGATGGTGGATTGCCAGCAAACGGCAAATCAGGGATACACGCTGGAAGAAGTTATCCTGCGGATTGTTGGCTCGTTACGAGTACCCGTGGCTTATGGAATTCGGTCGGGCCACGTAACTGCGGGGAACATCACGCTGCCGATTGGCGTGCGCGCTCGATTGATGGTGAGTGAAGGGCAGGTGAGTCTGAGGATTTTGGAGGCGGCGGTGACGGCTTAGCGGAGCTAGACAGACCTAGTGGAAAGCTCGAAATTCAAAGGCAAGAGCTAACCGCAAAGGACGCGAAGAAGAAAACGACGAAAAGTTTGGCGACGAAGAAACTATGGATCATAAGAAGCATATTCATCTGATTGGTATTTGCGGGACGGCGATGGCCGCGCTGGCGGGGATGCTGAAGCAGCGTGGCTTTCATGTCACCGGATCGGACGCGGCGGCCTATCCGCCGATGTCGGATTTTTTGTCGGAGATCGGGATTGCAGTGGCGCAACCTTTTGCCGCGGAAAATCTTGAGCCTCGCCCTGATCTCGTGGTCGTGGGCAATGCGATTTCGCGGGGGAATGTCGAACTGGAGCAAGTGCTCGACCAGCGCATTCCATTTTGCTCGCTCCCGCAATTGCTGCATGAGGAATTTCTGCGCGGCAAAGAAGTGCTGGTCGTCGCCGGCACGCACGGGAAGACGACGACGACCTCAATGCTAGCGTGGATTTTTCACACGGCGGGAATGCAGCCTTCGTTCTTGATTGGCGGCATCGCGGAAAACTTTGGATCGAGCTTTCATCTGGGTCAGGGAAAACATTTCATTCTCGAAGGCGACGAGTACGACACCGCTTTTTTCGATAAGGGTCCGAAGTTTCTGCATTACTTTCCCGATGCGGTGATTCTGACTTCCGTGGAGTTCGATCATGCCGATATCTACAAAGATCTCGATGCGGTTGAGACTGCGTTTAAGAGGCTGGTAAATCTGATTCCGCAACGCGGCCGGATCATCGCCTTCGACGGAATGGCGGGAGATACGGGAGAGAGCGCGAGCCTTGAGCGTTGTTTGAGCAAAACGTTCTGTTCGGTGGAGCGATATGGCGCGAGCGCGCGTTCGGATTGGCGAATTACAAATCTGAAATTCGAAGCGGGACGGACTTCGTGGACCGTGTTGCACAAAGAACGTCACTGGGCGGATCTCGAGTTCCCGCTGGCGGGCGAATACAACGTTTGGAATGCGACGGCGGCTGCGGCTCTGGCTGCGGCCTATGGCATCTCGAAAGAAGAGATTGCGGCAGCGCTGAAAACCTTCAAGAGCGTGAAGCGGCGTTTGGAAGTTAAAGCTCAGGTCAATGGCATCACCATCATCGACGACTTCGCGCACCATCCTACGGCGATTGCGGGCACGTTGAAAGCATTGCGCGCGCGCTACGCCGGTGCGCGCTTGTGGGCGATTCTTGAGCCTCGCTCGAACACACTTCGGCGGCGCGTCTTGCAGGGCGATCTGGCGCGGAGCCTCGCACTTGCGGACGAGGTGATAGTCGCAGGCGTGTTCCGTTCGGAGGCCGTGCCGGTCAACGAGCGGCTGGAGTTGCCAGAGCTTGCTGCCGACGTCGAGAAGCAGGGCCGGCGTGCGCGCTTGATTGCCGATGCGGATGAGATCGTGCAGAAGATCGCTCCCGAGATGCGGAGCGGAGACGTGGTTGCGATTCTTTCCAACGGCGGCTTCGGCGGAATCTACGAGAAACTTCCGGCGCGGCTACGTGCGCTCGCGGGAGACATTGCAAATGTCATCGCTGCGAACAACGCTGCGAATGCGGCAGGAAAGCAGTGATAGTGACAATGAGGCGCCGGACCGCGACGACTGGCCGCGTGCGCCGGATTCTTCGCGAACGTAGTGCCTCCGTCTCGGCTGTCCTGTTTCTCTGTTTAGCTTTTATTCCGTCGTACGCTGCGACCACCTACACAATTTCGCTGGCGAATCCCGAGCAGCACCTGATTGAGGTGCAGATTCTGCTGCCCGAGGGCGCAGCGCAGCGCGAGTTACAGCTGCCAGTGTGGAATGCTCTGTATCAAGTCCGCGATTTCGCGCAGTACGTGAACTGGGTGCGCGCTAAAGACAGCGCGGGCCACTCGCTTGCTATTCGCGCGCTGGATAAGAGCCGGTGGCAGATCGCCAACGCGCAAGGCGGCGCCGTAGTCGACTATCAAATCTTTGTGGATTCCCCTGGGCCCTTCAACGCCGAACTGAACTCGCACCATGCATTTCTAAATCTTGCGCAGATTCTTATGTATCCCGTGGACGCGCGGAACGGGCCGATGATCGTGCGTTTCAGCCAGATTCCTTCAGGATGGCAGGTAGCTACGCCGCTAACGTCGATACCCGACAGCGAATTCAGCGCGGATAATTACGACCGGCTGGTGGATTCTCCAGTCGAGATCGGAATGTTCAAGGAATCCGATTTCGACGAAGCCGGCGCACACTTTCGCGTGATCGTTGACGCCGAGCCCGGCGACTACGACATGAATCAGATCGACGCGACGCTGCACAGAATCGTGGCGGCCGCGATCAGCTGGATGAACGACCGTCCCTTCGACAGCTATATGTTTCTTTATCACTTTCCGCACGGGCCGGGCGGCGGTGGCATGGAGCATGCTTACTCGACCGCGATTTCGCTGAACGCGGATGTCCTGGCAAAATCTCCGGAGTCGTTGAATTCGGTGACCTCACATGAGTTTTTTCATCTGTGGAACGTGAAGCGCATTCGTCCCCAAACGCTTGAGCCGGTGGATTATACAAAAGAGAATTACACGCGCGCACTTTGGTTCAGCGAGGGATGCACCAGCACCGCGGCCGACATTATTCAACTGCGCAGCGGGTTGCTTGAAGAGCGTCGCTTCGAGTTGCAACTAGCGTCCGAGATCAACGACCTTGAGGGGCGTCCCGCGCACCTCACGCAATCGGCGGAGGAGTCGAGTCTTGATGCCTGGCTCGAAGGCCGCGCGTCCTACCAGCGCGCTGAGCGCAGCATTTCGTATTACAACAAGGGCGAACTGCTCGGCATCGTTCTCGATCTGGCGGTGCGCGATGTGAGCCACGACCACGCGTCGCTGCGCGAAGTATTTCAATGGATGAATCAGAATTACGCAAAGCAGGGAAAGTTTTTCGCCGATTCTGAAGGCGTGCGCGAGGCCGCCGAGGCGGTGAGCCATTCAGATCTGAAATGGTTTTTCGAGAAGTATGTTGCGGGCACGGAGGAGATTCCGTGGAACGACTTCTTTCGCGGCGTGGGACTGCGCCTGATCCGGCAAACGTACCAAGTTGCCGACGCTGGGTTTGTGCCTTTGCGAAACTCTGATGGCTCCGTTACGGTCGCTTCGTTGACCGCCGACAGCGCCGCTGAGCGCGCTGGCTTGCGCGTTGGTGATACGGTTTTAGAAATCAATGGCAACGCAACAAAGCGGGAATTTGTGCGAGACCTGGCAGGGCTGCATGCGGGCGACACAATCAAGGTTAAAATTCGAAACCGTGGCGGCGCGGAAGTTGAACTGAAGTGGAAGGTGGGAACCCGCGACGAAAGTGTTTACGAACTGAAGGACCTAGAGAACATTACCGTAGAGCAGCGGACGCGCCGGGCTGCGTGGCTGAAAGGCGAAACAGAGTAGCGTAGCGCCATCGTTTCGCCGGCTCGTGCGGCCTAAAATAATATGATTCGAACTATCGCGATGCTGACTTTCTGGGGGCTGACTGCGCCTATCGCGGCGCTGATCGGATTTCCCTGGTCCTTCATTGCGGGGAACGTCAACCTGCTGTATCGCGTGTTCATGATTGGCTGCCGCGGTGGCGTGCGACTGGCTGGGGTGCGCGTGCAATCCGTGGGACTCGACAAACTTGACGCGACGCGCACCTACCTCTTCATGTCGAACCATGTGTCGAATCTGGATCCTCCGATTATCACGCCACTGATTCCGAAGCGCACTTCCGTGCTGGTGAAAAAGGAATTGTTCAGTGTGCCGATTCTGGGCCGTGCGATGCGGATGGGGTCGATGATTCCGGTCGATCGCGGCAATCGTGATGCCGGAATTGAATCGGTGCGGGTCGCGAAGCAAGTTGTGCAGCAGGGTTTGAATATGTCGATTTACGCGGAAGGGCATCGCTCGTTCGACGGCAGGCTGTTGCCTTTCAAGAAGGGACCGTTTTATCTCGCGATGGAGTGCGGCGTTCCGGTGGTACCGGTGACGATCGTGGGGACGCACGAGTTGATGCCGAAGGGAAGATTCGCAATCAAACCAGGAACGGCAACGGTAATCTTTCATCCGCCAATTGAGCCTGAGAATTTCGGCAGCCGCGAATGTTTGATGGAAAAAGTGCGCGCGGTGATTGAGAGCGGCCTGCCGGGGGATTTACGTGAGTCTGGGCCACGCGCGTTAGGGCAAGCCACGTAGGTATCTTCCGTAACCTGCGAATCTCATCCGCAGGACTAATATTGTCAGATGGGGAGACCGCGCTTCCAGTCGTTGCACTTGCTCTGCATCCTCGTTTCTTTCGCGTCGTCAGGCCTCGCCCAAGTAGATGCTCCGACTATTCTCGACAGGAAAATAGATTTCCCCTCGCCAGTTCAATGGAGGGTCGGAGGCATCGAAGTCTCGCTTATCGGTGTGGAATGGGGTCCGGCGAATTCGCCGGAGATGATTGCCAAGAGTAAAGAGGACGTTCATACGAAGAAGCCCGAGTTTTATCCGGACCGTCCCTACGTGCTGGCTCTTAATTTCCGCGCGAAGGTTGCGAATGCCGGTTCCTCTCCATTTTCAGCTGCCTCAAGCGGGTTGGCCAGAGTCAAGAACGCAGACGGAGACGCTGAAGCTCCGATGGAACTGACGCAGTCGGGCTTTGTGCCATTTTCGGGTTCGCCTGGAGTTTTCGATATCCGTTTCAATCGAGACAGCACAACCGAGTATTGGGATTTATTTCCCGCCTCGCCTGACCAAAAAGAGTTCTTGCTTGAAGTTTTCCCTCGCGGCTCGAACTGGGCGACGGGCCGTGATATGCAGAAACTTTCCTTCAGGATCATTCGCGAGGAAAATGATTTCCGAATCATAAATGCCTCGCCCATTGCCGATGCTTCATGCGTGAGATTTAGCAGGAACTACGCGGGCACTATCGGTGCCGATATCAGCGTCAAACTCCGGTTGGCCCGCGATGGCACAGCTGTCTCAGGCACGGAGGAATACTCGCGAATTGGAAAAACTTTGTGGCTGCAGGGGACGGTCGATTCCTTAGGCAATGTTGTTCTCGAAGAGCGCTACCCGAAGGATCAGGAGACCGCCGTATTCAAAGGACAATTCTCCAGCGGCTGCCAAATGATCAGCGGCTTCTTCTCCAAACCTGACAGATCCAGACTTCAACCGTTTGAGTTCCGCGAGGTCGGAGCGGTGAACCAGTCCAATGCGGATGAATTGCACTCGCGCCCGCAGTGAGTCTGAAAACCCAACGTTTACTCCTCTAACAATCGTCTTTTTCCTTTCACGATATAATCACAGCCAACCGTGGGCCTCGTTTCTGGCACAAAACTCGGGCCGTATGAAATTCAGGCGCCGCTCGGAGCGGGCGGCATGGGCGAGGTTTATCGCGCTCGCGATACGCGGCTGGGGCGCGATGTAGCCATTAAGGTTTTGCCTTCGCATCTCTCCTCAGATCCTGATCTGAAGCAGCGCATGGAGCGCGAGGCGCGCTCGATTTCTTCGCTGAATCATCCACACATTTGTACCTTGCACGATATCGGCTCGCAGGACGGCGTGGATTTTCTCGTCATGGAGCATCTGGACGGCGAGACTCTGGCCGACCGGTTGCACCGCGGCGCGATGCCAATTGCAGAGGCGCTGCAAGTAGCAATCAAGATCGCCGATGCGCTCGACAAAGCGCACGCGCGCGGAATCGTGCATCGCGATCTGAAGCCCGCCAACATCATGCTCACTAAGCATGGGCCGAAGCTGATGGATTTCGGATTGGCGAAACCTGCGCCAGGGTTGAGTTCCGCATCCGGAGCAGGTCCGTTAACACCGAGCACGCCGACCATGAGCGTGGCCGCGCTCAGTGCTTCGGCGTCGCCGCTCACGCAGAAGGGAACTGTGGTCGGAACGTTTCAGTATATGGCGCCGGAAGTGTTACAGGGCGCGGAAGCCGATGCGCGGTCCGACGTTTTCAGCTTCGGCTGCGTACTCTACGAAATGTTCACCGGGCGCAGAGCGTTTGAGGGGAAATCGCAGTTCAGCGTTCTCGGTGCGATTCTCGATAAGGAACCGGAGCGCATTTCGACTGTGCTGCCGAATTCTCCGCCGCGGCTCGATGAAACCGTGTGGCTCTGCCTGGCGAAAAATCCCGAGCAACGCTACGCCTGCATGCACGACGTCAGGATTCAGTTGGAAGCTTTGGCGGAGGCTGATCCACTGGCTGCTGGCGCGCCGCTAGGACCATCGACGCAAACTTCCAGCCGCTCGCGAGTTCCGTGGCTCATCACGGCGCTCGCGGTACTGCTCGCATTAGTCATTGGCGCAGCCTACCTATTCCAGTCACCCAAACCCGCGGCGGTAGTGCAGTCGTCGATCCTGCCGCCGCCGAGCACGATGTTCGTGACCATGCTTCCGGCATCGGGGCCAGCGGTGCTCTCGCCGGACGGAACGCGAATCGCATTCACTGCGCGCGACGATAAAAGTAAAGTCCTGTTATATGTGCGCGCGCTAGCGTCTCTAGCAGCGCAGCCTCTGGCTGGAACCGAGGACGCGATGTATCCCTTCTGGTCCGCAGATGGCCGGGAGATCGGATTCTTCACGCCGGGAAAACTGAAGAAGATCAACGCCAATGGCGGCCCGCCGCAAATTCTTTGCGACAGCATTAGCGGCCGTGGCGGCTCGTGGAGCGGCGATGGCGTCATCGTGTTCTCTCCCTCAACCACGCAAGCGCTGTTGCGCGTATCTGCATCCGGTGGCAAGCCTGAACCTGCTTCGAAGCTCGATACGGCGCAAGCGGAGAATAGCCATCGCTGGCCGTCTTTTCTGCCCGATGGAAAACACTTCCTCTATTGGGCGCGCAACTCCCGCGCCGGAGAACTTTCCGTGCTCTACGTAGGAGAGTTGGGAACCTTGCAAGCCAAAGCTCTCGCGAAAAGCGAGACGATGGCCATTTACGCCTCGGGCCACCTTCTGTTTCTGCGCGGTCAGACTTTGATGGCGCAATCCTTCAACCCGAGCCGGCTCGAACTCGGCGGCGAGCCCGTGCCCATCGCGGAACATGTCGCAATAAACGGCGCGAGTGTGCGCGCCATGTTTTCGGCGTCAAACACGGGCACCCTAATCTACCAAACGGGAGAAATGTCAGGCGGCTGGAACATGGTCTGGTGGGGTCGGGATGGCAAGCAGATCAGTACGATCCCGCAATCCGGTCGGTATCTCGGTCCGGTGCTATCGCCCGACGGATCCAAGGTAGCCGTCGAGATATTTGCAGGCGCACAGGGAATTGGGGACATCTGGATCTTTGACTTGACGCGCGGAACCAGTACTCGTTTGACATTCGGGCCCTCAAACCAGGGAAATCCCGTGTGGTCGTCCGACGGGAAGACTGTCTACTACGCTTCTGGTTCAGGAGCGGTATACATCGTGGCAAAGGCAGCGGACGGGAGTGCTGCCGAGCGGATTGTGCTGCAAGAGAAAGATACGATCGAAATTCCCGATGGTTTTTCGCCCGACGGACGCTATCTGATTTACGAGCGCAAGGTGCCGCAAAACGAAACTACCTATCATCTCTGGGCGCTTCCGCTGTTCGGCGACGGCAAACCGTTTCCCATTGTTAAGAGCACTTTCGATGAACGTTACTCCGCGATTTCTCCGGATGGAAAATGGATGGCTTATCAGAGCAACGAGTCCGGCCGCTGGGAAATTTACATCACGGCATTTCCCGGCGGCGGCGCGAAGTGGCAGGTCTCTAGCGTTGGCGGCAACGCGGCCAAGTGGCGCCGAGACGGCAAGGAGATTTTCTATCTCGACCCTTCCGACAATATAGTTGCAGTTGATGTGAATGCGTCAGGCAGCGCGGTGCAGCTTGGCACTTCACATATTTTGTTCCAGGCAATCGGAGTTCAGCGCGATTTTGGGCCGTACGACGTGAGCGCCGACGGAAAAAGATTTCTGTTGAACAGCGGAAATCTGAAAGAGGGCAGCGATCCTTTTACGCTGGTGCAGAACTGGCCCGCGGAATTGAAGAAGTAAGACTCGCGTTACTCTTTCGGAATCTTCGCTCGCAATGCGCGCGCCATTTCCGGCAACCTCGGCAGAATCGCTGAATACTTTAACCACAACTTGTGATCGACAGCAGGCGCGCCGCTGACTAGCGCGTTCGGGGGAATGTCATTCGCTACTCCGCTCTGCGGCGTGACTATTGCGTTATCGCCGACCTTGCAATGACCAACTACTCCGACCTGACCAGTTAAGATCACTCGAGCGCCGATTTCCGTCGAACCTCCAAGTCCTACCTGCGAGCAGAGCAAAGCATCTTCGCCGACCTGCGATCCGTGGCCGACTTGCACGAGGTTGTCGACTTTCACTCCGCGGCCGATGCGGGTTTCGCCTACGCTCGCGCGATCGATGCAGGAGTTCGCCTGGATTTCCACGTCGTCCTCAATGACGACTGGAGCGGGTTGCGGAATCTTGTACCAATGTGCTTCTTTCGTCTTGGCGAAGCCGAACCCGTCAGAGCCGATCACGACTCCGTTGTGCAGCAGAACGTTGTTGCCGATGCGGCAGTTCTCGCGAACTACGGCGTGCGCGTGCGCGAAGAAGTTATTGCTGATCTTCACTCCGCGATAGATCACGACATGAGCTAACAACACAGCATCGTCGCCGATCTCGACGTTCTCGTTGACGACTACGTAAGGGCCGATGTGAGCGTTTTTCCCTATCTTTGATGTTGGGTCGATGACCGCTGTCGGATGAATTCCAGGCGCGTAGCGCAGCGGTTGATGAAAGAGTTCGAGCGAGCGCGCGAAACTTAGATAAGCATCTTCGACGCGCAGCGTTGCTGTTGGGATCGCGGGAAAAGTTTCGCCGACGATGACGGCCGCCGCTTTCGTATGCCGCGCGGCGGAGGCATATTTCTGGTTGGCAACGAAGGTGATCTCCGAGGGGCCGGCTTCTTCGATGCCGTTGAGGCCGGTGATCTCGATATCGATGATCTCGGAATCGATGATCCCGGAATCGAGCGAGCCCTTGTCGAGGCGCGCATTGAGGGCGGAGGCGATCTGAGAGAGTTTCATGGTGTAGGGATGGACGCGGGTAAATCCTAACACCAGTTCCGGTGGCTGCTACACGAGCGTGGGCGGGACGCCCCGCGACAGCCGCCGGAAAGGCACTGCTGCACCTTCCTACCGAAGTGCCGCATCCACAGCCGTGCCCGTACAGCTGAGTTGTGCGGTGCCGACGATGGTGCAGCCTCCGCCGCAGGCGGCGAGCAGGTTACAGTTTGTTTGGTCGAATGCGAAGATGGAATAGTCGTCGGTCGGTCCGCCCGCGCCCACGCACTGAGCCGCACCCGTGGAGGTCACGGTCACCTCGGTTGTGGGCGCGTTCTGATAACACGCTCCCCAGGTTGCGGGTTGCGGAGTGACCGCATAAGGAGCGGCACTGTAGTGGCCAGTGGCGGTGAACTGTACCGTCTGGCCGGGAAGGCCACCGGCAATGGCCGTGGCGGGGCTGATGGTGATGGACTGGAGTTGACCGGGAGTCGAATTTGAACCGCAGGACAGTGCGAATGACGCGGCCAGAACCAGCGCTAAAGAAAGGAGCGGGAGGCGAAGTTTTTTCATAACGCCCTCCTGTTGGAATTAGAACATAGGAACGGGTCGCGGGTTGTAAGGAGCGTTCGGACTTGTGCTCTCCTGTGATTGGCCCTCCGTCCCCATATCCCCGAATACCTACTTCAGGATGAGGGTGAAACCGGCGGTCGATGTGAGCGAGCTGCTAGTCGCGGTTACAACCACGGTGTAGGTCCCAGGCGGCGTGCCGGAATTAGGGGGCGGCCCGGTATTGCCGCTTCCACCGCCGCCACCGCCGCAAGCGGCAAGCAACATGATCAGCATCAAAAGCGGGAGAAAGAGCCGCAAGCGCCAACGTCTCCGGGAGCCCCCGACAAGAACGAGGGAAACAAACGGAAAGATTGCAGCGGCAAGCCAATGGGGTAAATATGGGTGTGAGGGAGTTCGAAGGCTGGTTGTGGGAGCCTCTGTCTGCACTGTAATTGTGGAGAAGGTAGTTGCCAACGTACCGGTGGCGGCAATGGTGGGTGGGTTGAATTGACACGAGGCGCCGGCGGGGAGCGCGGAGCAGGAAAAAGAAACGGTTCCATTAAATCCGGTGGAATTAGTGACGTTGACGGCGGTCGAAGCCAGCGACCCCGGAGCCGATATGGTCAGGGTCGATTGACTGGGGGGAAATGACACGAAGAACCCAGGCTGGATTGTGAAACTGAGCGACTGAGCACTATTGCTGGGGTTGAAGCTGGCATCGCCGCTGTAGCTCGCGGAGATGGTGTGAGCGCCAGCGTCGAAATTGAGGACTCCGTTGGGAGTTGCTGTGTTGCTGCCACTGTTAAGCTGCTCCCCGGCGTTCAGTTGGAAGGAAGGACCGCCTGGAATAGATCCATAAGTATCAGCGAAGGTGACGGTCCCGGTGGGCGTGCCGTGACCCGACAAGCCTGACACATCGGCGCGCAGATAGACGAAGCTTCCAAACGGACCGCCGGTGAAGGGAAGGGCCACGCCTTGAGAGGTTGCGGTCAGAACAGACACGGTTGTCGCGCTTGATTCTGGCGTTACGGTGACGGAGACGGGACTGGAATAGCTGGGAGCATAAGTGGCGTCGCCTCCATAGACCGCAGTGACGTTGTATGGTCCCCCGCCCGGCAGTTGGTTCGTGGAGGAAACGACGGTGCTGGTGCCGCTTAAAGTAAAGGCGTCCAGTGCGGTTTGCATGTTGTAAATGGCCCCAGCTGCCGCAAGCAGCCAGGCCTCACCAGAGGGATTTCCTCCCGGTGTGTTCGGCGAAACGGAGATGTTGACACTCACCGAGGAGCCATGGGTGATGTTGACCGTGGGGCTGAGGGCGAGAGTAGTGGTCGTCGGACTAAAGGTGACTGAATTCCACTGATTGATTAGATTTGTGATATTGACCGACCCTAGCCCCGAAGCTAAGTCGAAGCCGATGCTCGCCTGATAGTCGGCAGTACTTGAGCCGTAGTTAAGCTCCCCGGGAACGGCGTTGTTGCCCGACGTCACGTCATTGAAGACGCAGGTGCTGGCGGGCAGAGCGGAGGTGTTGGATGCATTGCACTGCGAGAGCGCGGCATTCTGCGCGGCGGCGACGCGATAGAGAACGTAATTCGCCTGACCCTGGCGAACCCCTAAAGACGGATTGAAATTTGCAATTTGCCCATCGATAAGGGCCATGATGCCGGCGAAAGAGGGTGCAGCCGCTGAGGTACCCGATACGAAGTAAATGAAATTTTGCGCGCAGGACCCCTCGATGCAGAGGAGGTAGGGATCGTGGCTGGCCGCTGTCAACGCAACGTCTGGCAAATCGCGAACGCCATCGTTGGGAATCCCGGTTACGCCCGCTTGCCAGGAAGGCTTAAGAATGGCTGAGGTAGTGCCGCCGGACTGAATGTTCCCGGCGCTGGCTCCGCCGCTGCCTGCCCACAGACCCGCTGTAGGGCTGCTCTCATTCCATACGTCTTCGGGGATGTAGGAGATGGCGGATTCTGACAGCGGTGCCTCGCTTCCCCAGTAGGTGCTGTCCTCGCCGTTCTCGTTGAACATGGTGCCGCCCACAGCGACGTTAAAAGGGGTGGATGCGAGGAGATTGACAGATATGGGATGCGTAGCTGGCGGCGTGGAAGGATCGTCGCAGCCTTCCGCGCCGTTGTCTCCGGTGGAAACAAAATAAGTAATGCCCTGCGCTGCGGCCTGCTGAGCCACGCCATAAGTGAACGCAAGTTGCGCGTCAGTGGCGTAAAGCTCGCAAGCGCTGAAGCTTTCGGTCATGATATCGGCGAAATCGTTCTCGACGATATACACCTCGGAGAGGTCGATGCCATCCGTGGTGTTGGTGGTAGCGGAAACGACGACCTCAATGACAGCCTGTGTGGCAATTGCTCCCGACCAAGTTGCATCCAGCGTAACTTCAGCCTCTTCGCCTCCGCCCAGGTCGCCCGGATCGGGTCCATTCAGCAAAATGTCCGTATTAGTGGAAGGTAAGTTAAAGTCGGCGCGGAAGTCGCCAACGTCGTTGGCCGGACCGTCCACGTTGTAGAGATTGCTGCGGGCGATCACCCCGATAACTACCCCCTGGCCAGCCATGCTTGGATTGCTGAACGCCGGCGAGTTGTAAATGGTTGCGAAGTCCTGTGGCCCCAGTGCGTAGGTGACTGGTTGGCCATTTTGCGCCGGAAACGTGACCTGCGGTCGTTGACCGTGCCCGACGATCTTGAACGGCGCCGGTTTCTCAGATACTCGAATCTGCGGTTTCTTCAGGAAATTGTGTAGCGTGGCCACGCCAGCGATCGCCGACGTTAGCGCTGTCGGAATTTGCGGGTCACTCGAGTTCGCCCAGTGCTGCTCTCCGTTGACAATGTATTTGTGAATCGTGGTGTGGAAAGCTTCCTGGACTTGGCTGGCCGAGCCGGAGAACTCGAGAACGGTGCGGCCTTTGGTTGAGCCGACCTGGAATCCGTGGGATTGCAGCCATCCGGTGATGGTTTGGAGGTCGGCGTCGCTGGGGCCGAATTGTTTGCCGTACTCTTCGGGCGTGAGCCACTTGTGATAGTTGGGCGAAGATTTATCCTGCTGGTCGTTGAGGAGTTGGTCGAGCGCGGATTCCTGCTGCGGGCTGCGCTTCAGCACCAGCAGCATGCGCTCCATGGGCAGCGTGGCCGGGGCTGTGCCGAGGTCGAACTGCGGGCGCGCTAGAGGATGGGTGTTGCCCCGAAGAGTGGTGAGCTGCGATTCGTTGATCGGCTGAACGATGAGCGGCTGAACAATGATCGGCTGCGTGATGAGTGGGCGCGGCGCCGCTGGCGAGGTTGGCTGTTGGGCAATCGACGGCGTGGCAATCGATACAGCGGCGACAATTGTTCCAACTAAAATGATAGCGCGGAGCTGCTTCGAAGCGGCAAAGCACAGGCCTCTCATCGGATCGACACCTCTCCCCTGGGATGTGGCTTGCTCGGAGACACAGACGGGCCAGGGGAAGGCAGCCCAACCGCTCTCGGGCGCGGGATTTAAGGCCTGCGCCCGGAACGAGTCTTTTTACTGCATGTTTGGGCGAAATGCAAGAAAGATTGTGGGTTGGCGGTATCTGCAAAGGTCCGCGGTCTCGGATTGTTTAAGTCATATCCACAGCGTTTAATTTCGCTCCGTACTGGTTCCGCACCGAGCCTTGTTTGACGGCCTGCATCACCGTCGAAGGATTGCCTCGTTCCG
>Ga0182024_10008060_pt1 | contig 22425 bp, 13 predicted proteins | sample P32metaG_FD_120480 | JGI IMG/M metagenome (GOLD analysis project Ga0182024, IMG submission 120480) | Permafrost microbial communities from Stordalen Mire, Sweden - P3-2 metaG (Illumina Assembly) | ecosystem: Environmental > Terrestrial > Soil > Wetlands > Permafrost | place: Sweden: Stordalen... | reverse complement strand
CTTCGACTGGAAAAGCGGGGAAACTTCCTCCTCGGCGGCCTCTTCGCTGGCAAAACGCGGCATCGAGGTCTGGCCCTGAATGGAGACCCGGGGTACCAGGGCATCACTGGCAGAGCGCTTGTGACGGCCCATATGATCCTGCTTGAAACCGGTGGCGATCACCGTGATTTTGACCTCGTCCCCCATGCTTTCGTCGAGAACGGCGCCGAAGATGATGTTGGCGTCTTCGTGAGCCGCGTTCTGAATGAGGGTCGAAGCTATGTTCACCTCGCTCAGCCGGAGCGAGCTGGAACCGCTGATGTTGATCAGGATGCCGCGAGCACCGTCGATCGCGCCCGCCTCCAGCAGAGGAGAGGCCATGGCCGCCTGGGCGGCGGCAATGGCGCGGTTGTCGCCACTCCGCACGGCAGTTCCCATGACGGCATAACCCATGCCGGCCATGGTGGTTTTCACGTCGGCGAAGTCGCGATTAATGATGCCGGGGATGGTGATGATGTCGGAGATGCCCTGCACGCCCTGGAGCAGAACGTCGTCAGCCACCCGGAAAGACTCGAAGAAGCCGGCATCCTTGGCCACCGCCAGCAGCTTCTCGTTGGGGATAACAATCATGGTGTCCACGCCTTCGAGCAGCTCTTCCATGCCGCGCTCGGCCTGCTGCATCCGGCGCTTGCCTTCAAAGCTGAAGGGACGGGTGACGACTGCGACCGTAAGCGCGCCCATTTCGCTGGCCAGCGAGGCGATGACCGGGGCCGCGCCGGTGCCGGTGCCGCCGCCGAGCCCGGCGGTCACAAACACCATGTCCGCGCCTTCCAGGGCTTCGATAATTTTCTCCGAGTCTTCCAGGGCCGCGCGTCGGCCCACGTCCGGATTAGCGCCCGCGCCCAGTCCGCTGGTGAGTTTTACCCCCAATTGCAGCTTGACCGGGGCCTGGGAGAGCTGCAGGGCCTGCACATCAGTATTCGCGACGATGAACTCCACGCCTTCCAGTTTGGCGGCGATCATGCGGTTGACGGCGTTACCGCCGCCGCCACCCACGCCTATGACCTTGATCTTGGCTCCGCGAGCGACGTCCTCGTTGTATTGAATGCGGATTTCATCGGAATAACTCATCGGGTTCTGCTCCATTCTGGTTGCGTAACTTAGATCCTGTCGTATGCCAATCTGGTTGACTATAAACTGCCTGCGAATATGGCGCGTAGCTTAGAGCGCAGCCCCTGGTCCTCGGCCGCCCGCAGCACGCTGGTGCGATGGCTGTAAAGCAACATCCCAATCGCGGTGGAAAACTCCGGCTGGATCAGCTCATCCGGCATTCTGGAAAGTGGCACAGGATAGCCCAGACGCGCCGGAACACGCAACAGGCTTTCGGCCACGTCCAGCAGCCCCGGCAAGCGGGCCCCGCCGCCGGTGAGCACGCAACCCGCGCCGAGTGCGCCCAGCACCCCACCCTGGCGCAAATTCTCCCGTAACAGGTGGAACAGCTCACGCGCCCGCGGTTCAAGAATCTCGCTCAGCGAGCGTTGCTTAATGGTACGGATAACATGCGTGCCACCTGCAATCAACTCCAGTTCGCTGGAGGAAGGAACCGAGGTTACTACGCAGTGGCCGTACTCCAGTTTGAGTGCTTCCGCTTCCTGCACCGACATATGCAGGCCAACCGCAAGGTCGTTGGTGAAGTGGTCGCCCCCGATGGGAATCACGGCCGTATGGGCCACCGCGCCTTCGAAGAAAACGACCAGCTCGGTGGAACCGGCGCCGATGTCGATGAGGCAGGCGCCGAGTTCGCGCTCATCCGCCGAGACCGTTGCTTCGGCGGCGGCGATGCCCTCAAAAACGGTGTCCGTTACCTCGAGGCCGGCTTTGTTGGCGCAGGTGATGACGCTTTGCGCCGCGCTGGCGGAACAGGTCGCGATATGCAGATTTACTTCCAGCCGGTTGCCGATCATGCCCACAGGGTCATGAATACCAGGCTGCTCGTCGAGGATAAATTGCTGAGGTAACAGGTGAAGGATTTCCCGATCGGCGGGCAGGGAGACGGAGCGGGCACGCTCAACGGCGGCGCGCACATCCTCGCGCGTAATCTCGCGCAAACGGCTACCCAGGCTTATGCCGCCCTGGCTATTGACGCCGCGCACGTGGGTACCGCCCAGGCCTACGACACAGTTGGCGATGACTGCGTTCGCCATCTGCTCGGCTTCGGTAGCCGCCTGGTTGAATGCCCGGCTGGCCGGTTGCAGATCGCTGATGAGGCCCTTGCGCATCCCTTCCGCGTTCACCACGCTGTGCGCGCGATACCGCAGCGCACCTTCGTGCAACTCCGCTACCAGCACGCGAATCTTGGAGCTGCCGGCGTCGAGCACCGTGAGTAGGTCTTCGCTTTTCTGGCTCATCCCCTGTTATTAGCCCTTTGCTTATCAGCCCTTTGTTTTTCCCGCTTTGGTCGATTTTGCCGCAGGCTTCCCTGCCGGGTGCTTGACTGCGGCTGGATGGTGTTGGCTCGGGCCGGCGGATACCGCATCCTGCCCCGATTCGCCGCTGGCTTGCTGGGTCATGTCGAGCACCACCTGGTCCTGATACCGCATATCGACGGACGCCAAATGTGGATACTGCTGCCGCCACTCAGGCAGGTGTTGCTGGTAACTACGATAGCGGGCCAGGAAATCGGAATCGCCAAAGTGCACCTGGATGTCGGAGCCCTGAGCCGGAAGGAGAGCCCAAATGTCTTCCGGGTCGGAAATATCTACCTCGCTAAGCTGGGTGGAGACTTTCGTTCCACCGGAGTCCAGGTCGCTAACGAATTGCTGGTACAGGTGCATCCGCGCGGCGCGTACGGAGAGTGGATCCCGCGCGGAAATCCCAGTGACCACCGGAAAGGAGTAGTGTTTTGCGGCCATGACCGCCGGAGGCAAGTGCAACAGGACCCCGTGGGCATCCACCAGACCGATGCTGTTGCCCTGGCGAACGAAGGCCACAGGCGTGCGTTCAACGATGGCCACCCGCAACTGATCGGGCAGCAGCCGCATCACGGTCGCACGTTCCACCCAGGGCAGTTCTTCCAGGGCCGCACGGCGTTGACCCAGGGGAACGTAGAAGATATTGCGGCCCAGGTCGGACCCGAACACAGAGAGCAGCTCGGGGCGCGTCACCTGGCTGTTGCCCATGATCTGGATGGAGGACGAGGCGGCAATGCGGAAGCGGGGATCGTCACGGAAAAAGTTACGTATCAGGATCGCCAGAAAAAACAGGCCGCCGATCGCGACAACCGCTGCGGCGGCCACGAGGATGCGACCCGTTCTAGTGGGAGGAATGAGACCGCGCCGGACCGGGATGCGTCGCCGCGCACGCAGAAACGCATCTTCCTCAGTGTCCGCATCGGCGTCGGCGGCCTGTCTGGCCGGCTTGCGACTTCCGCTGCGTTCAGAGGAGACATCCTGCGTTATTTTGGCGCGCGCTGACGAGGTGGCCGCAGGGCGAAAAAACTGCTCCACCGGTTCATCGTCCGCGAACACCGTTACACGGCTTGCTTGTGAGTCGATTTTTGCCACGCCCGAGTCAGGTCGTGAGATTTGCCATCCAAACTATATCGCGGTTTTCTCGGGAGTGCTTGGGCAATTTCAGGGAATCTTAGGGGTATCTCCCTTGGAAATGGGGTCGCGCGCAGAGTAAACCTTGATCAGGTGATTCCTCATCTGGGGTTTCGCTCGCTTGCCGGCAAAATCGAACACGATCAGGTTCGTTTCCTGCTTGGGCATGTGGCAGTCAATACAGTTGCTGGCAACCGGGTGATTGGGTCTTGCAAAGATTGCGGAATCGGGTTTGTGGCAGCTCAGGCAGCGTTGTGAAAACTCGGTCAGGTTGTGTTGCGCTACATGAACATTGTGACAAGTGAGGCAGGTCATGGACGAGGAGAGGAAGCAACGGCTCTGCTTCAGCATCTCTAACTGATTGCCGTGAACATCCAACGCCGCTCCTGGATCGGGCTTGGGTAGATGGATGTATTTGTCCAGCGCTTCGCCGGGCTGGTAGGAGAACGACGGCAGCAGAGGCTGGCCGTGTCCGCCGTGACACCAGGCGCAAAGATCCATTTGGCGATCACGCGAGAAGTGTGCCGGGTTCAGGATGGCGGGATCAGGAGCCGGCTTGGCCTGTTCACGTTTCACGTGTTCCCTTCCCGGGCCATGACATTTTTCGCACTGGATGCCGAGGGAGTAGCCCGCGGTGTTGTAACGATTGGTGGGCGGCGGGAGTGCTTCGAAATAGGTCGCGTGACACTCCAGGCAGCGGGGAATAATCGGGCGCTCGAAATCAGCAAAGCCGTCACGGTAGCCCGGGCTGTTTACCCAGCCCAGATCCGTCCAGTAGGAGACGGGGAGCTGGAAGAGTTGATCCTCATCCCAGAACAAGTAGGTTTGACCCTTGTCGCCAGAGCCGATGACGAAAGCGAATTTCTCTGTGCGCTCGCTGGATGGGGCGACCGCGGTTTGCGAGAAGCTGTTGCCCTTGGCATCCATGCGAAAGGAGAGGTTTGGGTTTGAGGTTTTCAGGATATTTTCGTTCGGTGTGAATTTGCCCAGGATGGAGTGTTGGTTGGGTAGAGCGGAGGTGAGATAGTGCGCGGTCTGATGGAAGGAATCAACCTGGGCTGCGTGACAGGATCGGCAAGCGTCGTCGCCGAGGTAGCCTTCTCTCGGGTCGGGCTTCGCCGCTGCCAGCAAGGGCAGCGGCGATAGCAAGAGTACGACGGTTAAGAGAGCGCGATTCATCGGTTGAGTCTGCCTCTACCTTACAGATCGGGAAATTCCGGGCACAATAGGCAATCCCAGGTTGAGGGTCTGTGGTATCCCACATCTCGCGAAAAACGAGCGAGATGCCCCGAATTTCCTGCGCGCAACGGGGTGAAGTGAACTGCAGATCCCTCGGCTTCGCTCGGAGGTTGTGACTTTATTGGTTGCACAAAAAACCGGCGCTGAAAACAAAAGGGCTAGGTGCCTCCAGTCAGCGAAAAAATCAATAAAGTCACAAGCTCTCGGGATGACAAAGGGGAGAGTGGGGGAGACATGGCAGCCCACTCTACGCCAAAAGCGGGCGTAGAATGGGGCACCCAGAGCCTTGGTTGTGGTACAGAAGGCAGGTCATTGCTATCCCAACTCGCAACCGCGGGTCAGACTGCTCGGGATGACAAAGGGGAGAGTGGGTTTTTCATCTGACGGCGGGATCGTGGATGAAGAGTCAGTAAAGCAGATAGGATTTTCGCCGCGATTCGAAATCGTGCAGTTGCTGTTGCCAGTCCTCAGCAATGCGTTGCGGATCGCGCCCGGCTTGCAAGGCTTCGAGCACGGTCCGGTTGGCGAGCAAGGTTTCGATTTTGTTCAAGGTGTATTTGTCTGCGTACAGCTTGTGGAGTGCGGATGCGATTTCCAGGCCAAGTTCCGGCGAGTCGATGACGTTGCGATCCGTCACGATCAATTCGATTCCATGACAGAGTTGATCCGCATACGGATAGGGAGAACGGGGCGTGAAGTCGACAGGGAGGAAGCGCACTCCGGGTAGGAACCTTGCATTCAACGCGTGCGCAAGCTGCGCACCGTCAATCCAAGGCGCTCCTACATAGGCAAAGGGGGTGTCGGTTCCGCGGCCGACGGAGATATTTGTCGTCTCGATCAAGCCCAGGGCGGGATAAAGAATCGCCTCTCGCAAGCTGCGGAGATTGGGAGAAGGATTGGTCCAGGTGAGGCCAGTGTCGTCGAACCAGTCGCCCCGCTGCCACCCCTTCATTTCGACGACACTCAGCGGTGCGCCCAGTTTGTACTCTCCATTGAGATAGCGTGCAAGTTCACCCAGCGTCATGCCGTGGCGCACGGGTATCGGGGCTACGTTGACGTAGCTCTCACTCCCGGCATCTGAAAGCGGACCCTGCACGAACGAACCTCCCAGCGGATCGGGACGGTCGAGGACCACGACATCTGTACCACTCTGACCCGCAGCTTCCAGAAAATAGCGGACCACCGTTTCATAGGTGTAAAACCGAACTCCCGCATCCTGCAGATCGATGAGCACCGCATCGAGCGAGCGAAGACTTTCGAGTGAAGGCCGGCGATCAGATGCCGTGGTGCCGTACAGGCTCACCACCGGCAAACCGGTCGGTGAGTCCTTCGAATTCTGAATACCTTCCTTGTCGAGCGCGCCATTGATACCGTGTTCCGGGCTGAAGAGCAGCTCAAGTTTCAGGCCGGGGACGGCCGCTTCTGCCTCATGGGCCAGGAGGTCGATGGTTCTGCGCCCCTGCGCATCAAGCCCGGTCTGATTGGTAAGCAGGCCCAGCCGTAACTTACCACCGTGCTTCGCGGCCAGCGCGGCCAGCGGCGCGAAGTGGTCTTCTTCCAGGACATCGATTCCAGTGCTCACCTTACCGTTGCGATCCTGCCAACGCCGCTCACCCGCGATTGATTCGTCGTAGCCAGTCAGCGTGGAAGCGAGAGCTCCGCTATCGGGTTGCAGCTTCACCCACCTGGCAATGGCCGTTGCGACTCCTCCACGGATGGCGTTGATGCCAGTCGGTCCGTTGGGATAAACGGCGTTCGACATAAAAACCACGTACGTATCGCTGGTTGGGTCCATCCAGATAGAGGTTCCGGTGAATCCTGTATGACCAAAGGAACCCACCGGGAACAGCTCGCCGCGATTGCTGGAGAAAGGCGATTCGATGTCCCAGCCAAGTCCGCGCAGCGCTGTGCCGGTCGCCGGCTGAGCGGGCGTGGTCATTTTTTCCAGCGTGAGTTGCTGGAGGGGGAAACGGCTCGGCCTGCCGGCAAGCCGGTCGAGCAGGTTCTGGGCGTAGATGGCCACGTCGCCGGCAGTGCTAAAGAGGCCGGCATGCCCGGCAACGCCGCCCATGCGACGGGAGGTCGGATCATGCACCAACCCGCGGAGCATGACTCCATGATCGTATTGTGTGGGTGCAATGCGGCTGCGCCAGTCTTCAGGGGGAAGAAATCGCATGTGCTCTACACCCAATGGTTGCGCGAGATACCGTTGCTGATATTGATCGAGGGTGAGGCCAGAGAGCTTCTCGACCAACGCACCCAGCACGATGAAGTTGATATCGCTGTAGCGGAATTGCACTCCGGGAGCCGTCACCGGGGTCGCCGCAAACGCGCGTCGCAATCCTTCCTCTTTACCTAGCCACGGGTCTTCAAGCGAGACATCGGGAGGCAGCCCGGAGTAGTGCGTGAGCAATTGGCGAATCGTAATGTCCTGCTTACCATTGGCGGCAAACTCGGGCAGATACTCGGCAACCGGATCGTTCAAGCGAAACCGGCCCTGCTCATAAAGCTGCATGACAGCAGGCGCCGTCGCTAGAACCTTGGTCAACGAGGCAAGGTCGAAGATGGTGTCTTCCGTCATCGGTTCGGGCGCAGGCATCAGAGAACTGTTGCCGTACGCCTTATGAAAGATGATGTGGCCGTTGTGGCCGGCGATGACCACCGCTCCAGGAAACTTCTTGGCCGCAATGCCGCCTTCGACAATGCGATCGATTTGCCGGAACTCCGCGTCCTGCGCTCTCACCTGCGGAACCAGCAGAACAATGAGCAGAATTGCGATCTTCGACGCGGATCTTCGGGGCAGGAGTTTGCTCATCATCCATCCCAAGATAAACGTAAGCATCGATCCGATGAGCACGAACCATGTCCAGGCAACTTTGGGGACCGGGAACCAGTGAGGTTGTTTCCAGAGCAGGACGTTAGCCACCAAGCCGCCGATCATCCCGATCATTGCGCCTGCTTCGGTTGCGCTTTTGGTGAGGGTGCCGAGCAAAAAGACTCCCAACAACGCCCCGTAGGCAACAGAGGCGATCGAGAGCCCGACCTCTACCACGTGGCCTCCACCGCGCGACATCAATGCCAGCACAAACAACAGCAGCGCCCAGAAGAGGGTCATGGCGCGTGACAAGCGGGCACGCTCGCGTTCATCAGCGTCGGGTTTCCAGGCCATATAGAAATCGACCATACTGCTGGAGCTGAGCGAGTTGACCGCTGCACTCAGGTTCGACATGGCGGCAGCAAGGATGGCCGCGACCATCAGCCCAGCGATGCCACGCGGCATCTCGGTAACGATGAATGCCGGGAAAACACGGTCGGGGCTCGTGGGAGCCATACCTTTGGTCACATTACCGTAGAAATAATAGAGCCCCGTACCAATGGCGAGAAAGAGCGCGAACTGCACCAGGATCACGACGCCGCTGCTCAGCAAGGCGATGCGCGATTCGCGCAGGTTCTTTGCCGCCAGCAGCCGCTGCACCATCAGTTGATCGGTACCATGACTGGCCATAGTGAGGAAACAGCCGCCGGCAAGGCCCGCCCAAAAGGTATAGGTCTCACTCAGGCTGAAGGCGAAGTGGAAGATAGTGAGTTTACCGGCGGCTGAGGCGACCGTGTGAATAGTGTGCCAGCCACCCGGGACCCGATGTCCCAACAGGATGACACTGGCAATTGTGCCGGCAATGTACAGCCCCATCTGCACCACGTCGGTCCAGATCACGGCGGCCATTCCGCCTTCCAGCGTGTAAATCAAAGTGAGCACGCAAATGATGGCGATGGAAACGACATCCCGGGTGCCGATAGCGATGCCCACGACAATGGAGACAGCAAAGACACGGACCCCTTCCGCAGCCGCACGCAGAAAGAGAAAGAGAAAAGCGGTGAGCTTGTGCAGCCGCGGACCAAATCGCTCACCAATGACTTCGTATGCGGTGAGCAGTTCGCCGCGAAAATAGCGGGGCAGAAAAATGATGCAGACAACGATTCTGCCCAGGAGGTAGCCGAGGACAATTTCGAGGAATCCCCAGTCTCCGGTGTAGGCGAGACCGGGCACGCTGATGATGGTCAGCGTACTGGTTTCTGCGGCTACGATGGAGAGTGCAATGGCCCACCAGGGAATTTTGCGGTCAGCAAGAAAGTAGTTTTTTAAGGACCGGTCTTTGCTACGAAATTGCAGCCCGAAGAGGGTGATGCCCACCAGATAGATCGCTACCAATGATAGGTCGAGCGCGCTCAGCCGGTGCATGAACCCTCATGGTCTGCGGAAAACGCTCTATACGAAGTGCACGACTTTAGCCGTGCCGCATCGGGCTGAGTTGATGAGGGTTTTCGTGTAAGCGTGAGAACCGAAAAAGAAACCGCAGATCTCTCCACTACGCTGCGCTCCGGTCGAGATGACAAATTTGTTGCAGGGACATGACCTTGTTTCCCTGAGGCGATACCGTCAGTCGCACAACAAATTTGTCATCTCGACCGGAGCGCACCCGGATTTCCTGCCACGCAGCACAGGACGCGACCACGCGCGCGGCTTTCATTAAGGAAAGCCGCATGAAGTTCGCCAGCGCCACCATCCTCTACAGGAAATCCGGGGTAGCGTAGTGGAGAGATCTGCGGTTTCTTTTTCGGTTCTCACGCTTACACTAAAGCCTCTGAGGTACGTCTTTTCTGACCGTTCATAGCGCTCGGCTGCTTCTTAGGTGCAACGAAAACCATACCTCAGCGGCTAAAGCCACGTATAGCCGATAGATTTACGGCACGGCTGAAGCTGTTCCCTTCGTCCTGACTTTTTCCTCAGCCCTGTCGAGCCCATACCCTTCAACGCAGCGGAGAGATTTGCGGCTCAGCGTAGTTTACCTGGAACAAAGGAATGCCCCGCTTCAGTCCTTTTTGACTCCCTCGCCTTCGGTGATGGCGACGTACTTGTCGATCGGAAGTTGGGTAAACCTTTCTGTCTTACCACTAGGCTCCGGCCACTTTACTTCCAGCCAGTCGACCTTAGTCCGCGCGCCCAGGCCAAGCACCATGCGCGGATCGTGCGATGACAAGTAGCTTCCACCGCCCACTTTTGCTCTGCTGCGCTTGAGATCGCCGGCCTGGTAGGTGATGCGCGCGCCAATCGCGTCGCGGTTCGACTTTTTGCCCACCAGCTTGATTCCCAGCCAATGATTGTCTTTGGCAGCCAGGTTGCGCATGAGCAGCGGAGCCGCATCGTTGACCGAAACCAGCACGTCCACGGCGCCATCGTTATCGAAATCGCCGATGGCTAGCCCCCGGGAGGAGAGATTCCTGGCGAAGAGTGGGCCGCTCTCCGCGCTCACATTGTGCAGGGTCTTGCCGTCATTGTGAAACAGCATCAGCGGCTCCCGGTAGGTCACGTCCTTCTGCATGGTCTCAATCATGTCATCCGGATTTCCGTTGGCGAGAAATAGGTCAAGGTTGCCGTCGTTGTCGTAGTCGAAAAACTTGAGTCCCCAACCGCTCAGCAATCGAGTCGCGGCACCGATCGAGGTCGCGTTGGCCTGGTCATCGAACGTTTCGTCGCGATTGTTCTGGTAAAGGGAGAATCTCTCATGATCGATGTTGGCCACGAACAGGTCCATCCAGCCATCCTGATTAAAGTCTGCGGAGTCCACCCCCATGCCTGAGCGTGGGCGGCCAGTCTCACTGAAGCCCACGCCGGCAAGCGCAGCTATCTCTTCAAACTTGCCATTGCCCCGGTTCATGTAGAGAAAGTTCTGTACCGTGTCGTTAGCGACAAAGAGGTCCATTTTGCCGTCATTGTTCAGGTCAGTCGCAACTACACCCCAGCCTTTGCCGAGGTGTTTCGCGATCCCGGAGGATTGGCTGACATCGGAAAAGGTTCCATCACCGTTGTTGTGGAAGAGCCAACTGGCCGACGGCTTGTATAGCGTCGGAACGCAATATCCGGGCTTGTTGTAAGCGACACAGTTGAGGTTCTTGGACTTATTGAAGTCGACGAAGTTACAGACGAACAAGTCGAGCCGTCCGTCGTTGTCGTAGTCGAACCACACGGCGCTCGAGGCCCATCCGGGAGCGGCAACTCCTGCTCTCTCGGTAACGTCACTAAAGGTTCCGTCGCCGTTGTTGTGATACAGGATGCATTTCCCGTACTGGGTTACATACAGGTCGGGAAAACCGTCTCCGTCATAGTCCCCAACGGCCACGCCTTGTCCGTAGCCACCGGCCGCGACCCCTGCTTTTTCCGTGACGTCGGTGAACGTGCCGTCTCGGTTGTTGTGGTAGAGCGCGTTGCGTAAGGGCGGATCGGGATTGTAGAAGTCGCATTTGCCGCTGTTGACCAGGTAGATGTCCATCCATCCGTCATTGTCATAGTCGAGAAAGGCACAACCCGCCCCGGTGGTTTCCGGCAGATACTTCTGTGGCGACTTGCCGGCCGTATGTACCCAGGTAATGTGACTGGCGGAGGCGGGCACTTCTTCAAAGGGGTAAAGAGAGGCGGCGTTGGCGAATCGGGGCCAGGAAGCATTCGCGCCGGCGAGCCCGGCAGTGCCGGCCAGGGTCCGCAGAAAATGCCGGCGGGATAACCGTTTGTGGATTGCGGTCACTGCGGAGGCTGGGCTCCCTGTGCGCCTGCGGGTCCCGCGGTTTTCTGCTGTAAAGCAAATTCCCGATCCGCATCTTCCCGCCGTCCGGTACGCGCGTACGCCGTGGCCAAGCTGTAGTGTCCGGCAGGATTTGCAGGCTGAAGCTTGACCGCTTTTTCCAGAGGAGCAACGGCGTCCGGATACTTCTTCTCGGCGAGAAGTGTCATACCCAGCCCGAGGTAGGCATCGGCGAAATTCGGGTCGAGTTCGGTGGCCTTGGAGAAATGCTGTACCGCCCCGGGCAAGTCCTGGGCTTGACGCGCGAGTTCTCCCAGCACGTATTCCGCACCGGCATTCGCGGGGTCGATTTCGAGTTCCTGTTGCAGCTCTTTCTTCGCCTGCTCCGCAAAGTCAGGCGGCGGACTTGGCTTGGATAGTATCAGCCGTGCCAGGCGAAAATGAATTTCTGGATAGCGCGGATTTTGCTCCAGGATTTTTCGATAGTCTTTTTCCGCCTGATCCCATTTGGCCTGCTGCTCTGCCGCATCTGCATCCATTTCGAGGGCCGGAATGGAGGTTGGAGCCGACGTAGCCAGCTCGCTGGCGGCGCGCGCGGCCAGATCCGAATAAGCGTGCGTCAGGATGTACAAAACCTCGGGATCATGCGGAAATTGCCGGCTCAACATGCGCAAGAAGTCTTGCAGGGGTTCCTGCTGGTGCAGCGCGGTGGCACAGCGCACCCCGTCGAGGCCGACTCTCTTTTGTAGCTCTTTGTCTGTGATGTGCCCGGCTGCCTTTGTGAGGATGGGCAAGGCCTCAGTGCAACGACCGCTCTCCGCCAGTGTTGCGGCATGTTCGGCCGCAGCGGGAGTAATAGCAACGGCCGATTTGCCGGAAACTTGCGCCGATGAGGCGCCCACAGCGCATAACAGGAAGATCGAAGAGGACAGCTTAGCGAATCTGCTTATCATGAGATCAGGAGCAAAACAAAGGAACGTAAAACGTACCTCAGGGGCTGAAGCCCTCATCAGCCGAGGCGAGTGCGGCACGGCTGAAGCCGTGCCCTTCGTGCAAGCCGTGGGCAAAAAACAAGGGGCAGACGCTGTTTCAGCAGCGTCTGCCCCCGAGTTTATCAGGCGCCTAATAGTAGAACTTAAACGCGAATTGTATGTTCCTTGCGGGTTGCGAAGTATTGATCAGCCCGAAGGTCGAACTCGGGAAGTTTGTATTGGGATGGCCCAACTGAACGTTATTGAATGCGTTCAGGAAGTCGCCCCGGAATTGGAAGTACTTGGACTCTGTGATATGGAAGGCCTTCAACAGACCGATATCCGTATCCGCATAACCCGCTCCAGTTTGAGGTCCCTGCAGTGGGCAATTGCCAAAGCTTCCAGTCGCTGGTTCCGAATATCCGGCTGCGCTCAGAAACTGATAGCCCTGGAACGCTCCGTTGTTAATGCTCGCTTGACGGCCAAAGGTCTGCATCTGTGTTGATATGCAGTTCGGACGAGCTCCACGCGAACCAGTCCCCGAAGTGTCCGTTGCCTCATACACTGCGAGAGGGAAGCCGCTATGGAGGGAGACAATGGTGGAAGCCTGCCACCCGCCCACAACAGCATTCACGACCGAGTTCATGTTCTTGCCGATCATCTTGTTCCTGCCGATCGGCAGATCGTAGGTAGCGTACGAGGCAAGAATGTTCTTCGAGTCAAAGTAGCAACTCGCGTAATCAGCATGCGGGTCGTAAAGGTTCTGATAATAAGGGGATCCCGGCGTCGCCTGGGTCGCAGTGCCCCAGCTGCCGTAATATCCGCTGTTGTTGCTCATGCAATGGGACCAGGTATAGGCAACCTGACCCTCCAGGCCATTGGAAATACGCTTCTGCAATACGGCCTGCAGGGCGTGGTAGGTTTGGAAACCCTCGCTGGCAGTTCCAGATACGGTCGAGATGTCCGCCACCAGCGCAGGATTGCCCTGAAAATAGAGGCCAGGAGTGACTACTCCGTTCGTCAAGGTTTTCTGCGAGTAGGGAGTGGGCACGATCAGGTGCGTTCCGTGATCGCCTACGTAGCCAATCTGGAAAGTAGTGGTCGCGCTGGCTTCACTCTGGACGGTCAGGTTCCATTCCTGATTCATCTCAGGTTGAACCTTAGGCGCCCAGACGTAAACGATAGCTCCCGCGAACGGATCGCCTGGGACTGCGCCACCGGGCCCTGACTGGGTCTGATCGGTCGGACTGTTGTAGACAGCGGACACTTCCGTCGGCGTGAACGGAGGGTTGCGCGCGAGGCGAAGGTTGGTTCCGGTGCCTTCCAGGTAGGAGGAGATGGTGTATGCACCGCGAACCACCGTCTTGCCTTGGAGCCACGCAGGGGACCAGGCGAAGCCGACGCGGGGTTGGAAGTCGGGCAAACCGTACACCGAACTGTAAAGAGAGCGGCTGTTGCCATCTACGCCCGCATATTCGATGGCACCGGTGACCAGGTTCAGATTGTCCTGGCGGTTGTTCAGTTCCACCCAGGGAGTGCTGGCTTCGTAGCGCAAACCGAGATTCAGAGTAAGTGTGGGCGTAATGCGCCAGTCATCCTGACCATACCCGCCAAACCTCCACGCCATCTGGTGCCAGGTGCCGCCGGTGCTGACGCCCTTACCCGTTGCGCCCGGATATCCGGTGAAGAAGTCGCTTGCCGGATCACCCGTGAAGGCGCCGCCGAACAGGATGGAACCGTACTCGCCACTGTTACCGCTGTAGAAAGTGTCTAAGCGGTACCGCCACAGCTGGAAGCCTGTCTTGAATACGTGCTTGCCACGGGTGATGGTCACGCCATCGTCGAACTGAATGACGGTGTCGTTGAAGTTCTGGTTTACAACACTGTTGCCAACGTTGGTGAGCGTCCCATTACCAGGAGCCGGCGCCGTGCCGCCGCCAAAGCCCAGCAGCAACAGGCCAGGACCGACGCCGTTGGCGTTGGCAATGCCAAGCGAGGTGCCCAGGTCGCCGATGCTGGGAACAAACGCTGTATCCGTCGTGATCCCGATCCATGACGCGCCCACACGAGCATCGTTCAATATGTTGGGGCTGAAGGTGTGGGTCCACGATCCGACCACATTATGGACGGGAGCGTGGGTGGCGGTGTTAGCCTGGATCGCCAGCGAGTTGGTCAAAGGGTCATTTTGATATTGCTGCGAGTAGCGGGCGCTGAAGCGGTCTCTTTGGGTGATGTTCCAGTCGACCTTGGCGTCGCCCTGGTCGGTGTTGTAAGCCTGATTGGTCTGGTTGATCGCGTTGTTGGTGACGTTACTGTTGATCGGCGTCGGATAAAACTTCGACGCAAACAGAGCCGCTGCCACAGGGTTTATCTGTGACAGGGGAATCTGGTTATTGACGTAAGGCGCGCCCGTGATCGGATTCTTTAGCTGCGTCTTAAGCTGCGAGAAGTCGCCATTACGCTCTGCATTGGTGAAGACGGTAATGAACTGGCTGGTGGTTGGGTGGTCGAAACGCTGACCTTGGTAATCCGCAAAAAAGAACAGCTTGTCCTTGAAGATCGGACCGCCAATGGTGCCGCCATACATATTCCAACGCAGTGCTGCGCGGGCCAGTTCGTTGCCCGGACCATTGAACTTGTTCTCCCACTGATTGGCGTTGAGTTTGTCGTTGCGGAAGAACTCCCAGACATCGCCGTGGAACTGATTCGTACCCGACTTGATCGAAGCGTTGATAATACCGCCCGCGTAATTGCCGAACTCTGCCGAAGCGTTCGACGTGATCAGGTTGAATTCCTGGATGGCGTCAGGGGAGGGGGTAAAGCCCAATTGGTTTTCGGAGGTCTGATTGTTGTCCATCCCGTCCAGGATGAAGTTATCGGACTGTTCACGATGCCCGTCAATCGATGGGCGGCCGCCGTTTGCGGTGTTGTCGCCATTATTGAAGGTTGAGTTGTCAGGAGTGACGCTGCCCGGCGCCAGCAGAGTCAATTCGACGTAGTTGCGCGTCGCCAGCGGAATGCCGACGATCGTGTTGGCGTCGATAAGAGTACTGACCTGCGTGGTATCGGCTTGGAGCTGCGGAGCCTCGGAGGAGACCTGCACCGTGTTGGTAACCGCGCCGACCTTCATCTTGAAGTCAAGACGCGCCCTCTCATTGAGGACGACGGTGATCGGTGGCTGGACTTCCGTGTCAAAACCGGGTGCCTCCGCTTTCACCTCATAGGTGCCGATGGGAAGATTGTTGAAGTTAAAGACACCGCCCTGGGTGGTTTTGGTGGAGGAGGAAGTACCGCGCTCGGTGTCCCGGGCGGTAACGGTAGCGTCATTCAGGGCCGCTCCGGCCGAATCTTCCACGGTGCCCGTGATGGACGCTGTGATCTGCTGACCCGATGCGGGCTGGCGAACAGCAAGCAGCCCCAGGACCATTACGAGGGCGACGCCCCATAAGGAAATTCGTTTCATACTCGCCTCCAAAACCAACAATTTCTAACGGGGCCCTACTGACAGGAACGATTGGCAACTCTATTACTGGCTGCTCTTTCACCCGAGGACTTACTTCAGTTTCTGTACTATATCCACAGCCTTATGGGAATGCAAGCAAGATTGTTGAGGAAAAAACTTTTTCTTAACCTGGCTGTGAGGTCAGGGCGCCAGCTCTTCCACCAGGATCTGGGAAAGTGTGGAGATCAGCAGATTGCCTGGATTGTCCACTCCGTAGTCGACCACCGGGATGTTGTTCACGGTGATCGCCACAGCCACCGCTCCATGTGGAGAGTAAACGATTGCTGCGTCGCTTCTCAGGTGATCTAACGCTCCGGACTTGCTGGCGATGACCGTGTCCTTCATATCCCGGCCGACGCCCTGGTGATCCTGCTGGCGTTTGAGCACCCTGATCATTTCATCGGAAGCCGCTTTGCTGACCAACAGACCGCGGTAGAGTTTTTCTAGAATCACGACCATGTCGCGCGGACAGCTTCTGCCAGTTCCCCAACGATCGTTGCCCGGCTTCCTGCCCTCGTCGGTGAAGCCCTCAGGCTTCGTTTGCATGATCTTTCGCATCACGGCGGTTTGCTTTAGCCCCAGCTGAGCCATGCGCTGATTGACCGCGTTTCCCCCGATCCGATCCAGGATCAGGTTGGTGGCCGTGTTGTCACTGACGACGATCATCAGGTGCATCAGGTCCCGAATCGGGAAAGCATCCCCTCCGGAGAACTCAGTCAGCACCCCGCTGCCCGAAACCTTGTCCTGATCTCTAAGCTCCAGCTTCTGATTCCAGTCGAGCTTTCCCTCCTCAGCCTCGGCAAACAGCTCAACCATAATAGGGAGCTTGATAGTGCTAGCCGTGGGAACAGGAGCATCTGCGCGAAGCTCATAACTGGTTCCGGTGTCGAGGTTTTTGGCATAGATGCTGACGCTGCCAGGAAACCCCTGAATCGCACTCTGGACGCGCTGATCGATGGTCACGGTACTTCTGGTCTGATTGGCCGGAGCGGATCGAGTGCTGAACCCGAGGACGAGCGCGAATGTAATGAAGAGAATGCGATTTGCGAACGGTATGCGCAGGGATTCCATAGCCTCCGTACAAGCTACGGTTACACATGACGGCGAATCTTCCAACCTGGAGCTTAGTGGAGACGTACGGGCGAACTGCAGATTATCAACTGTAGAAACGTGCGGACATGCCCATCCGCCACTCTCTGCCCCAGCCTTCGCTCCGACGCGGAAGACCCAGCACTGAAGAAGAGCAGCCTGGTGGTAATCAGCGGGGCTACGAACTGAAACGCTAAGGTACGCGCATCCAGCTTCTTCACCAGGGAACCCGCCTGCTGCCAGGCCTCGAAGACCGATTGCAGCCTATCGAGCGCGCTTGAAACCCCCCGCAACAATTGCCGCCGCTTACTGCCGCCCTCGGTGAAGGTGTCGCGCAGCAAAATGCTGGTCGATGCGCGTACTTCGGGCGAGGTCCAAGCCTTCATCGCGCGTTGAGCGAGTTTTGTCAGTTCGGCTTGCGGCCCCCTGGAGGCATCGATCTGTGCCGCATAGACCGCCATAACGTCCGGTCCGGCTTCGCTGAGGATGGCGTCGTAGGCCTCCTGTTTGCTTTTGAAATGGGCATAGAAAGCGCTCTCCCGCATATGCAGTGAGCGCGCAATGGAGCGGATAGAGGCGCCGGCATATCCCTTGTCTGCAAACTCTTTTCGGGCTGCATCAAGAAACCGCAGCCGGGCAGCGGACGGTCGTTTTTGACGGCTTGCGTCTTGCTTCACGATTTCAACCCGTCCTGCCGCGCATAGGCTTCCCACTGCGAGGGCCTGGAAATGGAACCACGAAAGCCTACGTACCCATCCGGCCGGATAATCAGAAGTTTGCCCTCTGTTCCCAGCAATCGCCTGCCTTCGTCGTCGAAATCAGACGCTCGGAGAGGAAGGACACGTGCGTGTTGGAGGCCTGACTCTACCTGCTGGATCTCCTGATCTGTAGCGTCGAGCGCGAGTGCGAGAGGTTTGCCGTCAGTCCAGTCCTCGAGCAGTGTCGAGTTCCGCAGGGTGAGGTCCGGCATGCGATCTCCCGCCCGGAGAGCGCCGTCACCACCGTGGTCGGACACAATCGAAGAGGAGCGGTATTCAATTGCCGTCTCGGAAATGAAGGCGGTGATGGCTTTCTGCACCGGGTGCAAGCCGGCGATCACGGGAAGCAGGGCGTCGCGCACGCTTTCAATCAAAGGACTGGAGGCAGTTGCGGCTTTCAACCCCCGTTCCGTAGAGCGAAGAAGTGCCTTTCCGACTTTGCCCCGCTCTTCGTGGTAGCTGTTCAGCAGGCCCTCACCGGCTCCGCGAACGACGGCGGCGAACTTCCAGGCAAGGTTCGCTGCATCCTGCATACCGGTATTCATTCCCTGGCCACCAACGGGTGAATGGATGTGGGACGCATCGCCGGCAAGGAAGACGTTCCCGGCACGATACTGAGCTGCCTGACGGTCGTTCACTCTAAAGGGAGTCATCCATGCGGAAGACCGAATTTTGAGTTGAACGCCCGCCTCGTCCACGGCCTGTTGAAAGTCCTGGAGCGATAGCTCACGTTGGCCCTCCTCCCCTTGTTGGGAGTGGAGGGCAACAATCACGCGAGTCAATTTGTCCGACAGCCTGCCCATGAACACAACGTTGCCTTTATGGAGATGAATGACCAACTCGTCGGTTGGCGCATCGGGACCTTCGATTTCAAGATCTCCGAGGAAGAACGAAAGGCCCACGCCACCCCCCTCGAAGGGGATGCCGGCCTGCTCGCGCACTGTGCTATGAGCTCCATCACAACCGATAATCCAGCGCGGCGAAATCTGCTCCTGGCTACCATCACTGTGGCGAAGGGCCACAGACACGGAATCACCTTGTTGGTTGAAGGAGACAAGCTCAGTCTGGCGCTCCGTCTTCACCCCGAGCGATTCCATCTTTTCGTTGAGGATGGCCTCAGTTTCGTTTTGGGGCAGGAAAAGAACGTATGGATAACGGCTGGGAATCTGGTCAAGGGCAAACGTCGCTATATTTTTCTTTTCGCTCCAAAACATGGCTTTCGTCAGCCGGCGACCCTGCGCGACAGCCTGGGCCGCGATGCCATAGCGCTGCATCTGCTCCAGGGTTCTTGCCTGCACCACCAGAGCCTGAGAGTGCTGCGCCGGGTGATCCGATTTATCAACGACGCGGACGTCCAGACCGAATCTCTTCAGTTCGATGGCCATGGTCATGCCCGTGGGGCCTGCGCCAACTACAAGAACAAGAGGTGCGCTCATCGCTCTCTCCTATACGAACGTTCGTTCATAAATTAGATGCGATGACAAGGTCTGGGTTGGCCCATGGCTTCTGATGCGCCCCCAGGATTGGCAAAAGCCAGGCCGTTAGGTCAGATCTCGACTTCGCCTTCGAGGTAGAAGACGCAGGATCCTTCAAGTTCAACCCGTTCGCCCCGCAGCCGGCAAAGGACCTCTCCCCCGCGGCGAGAGCACTGGAAGGCGCGGAACGATGTTTTGCCCAGTCGATGGGCCCAATAGGGCGTCAGCATGCAATGCGCGGCGCCGGTTACGGGATCCTCGGGGATGCCCTTGGCGGGGGCGAAGTAGCGGCTGAGGAAATCGTAATTCCCTTCCCCAAGCGCAGTCACGATCACACCGGGACGGTCTAAACGAGCGAGCGCCGGCATGTCAGGAGACAGTCCACGCAAGACCTGCGCGCTCTCAAAAAAAGCCAGGTAGTTGAAGGAGTTTGCGAAGACTTCGGCCGGATCGGCGCCCAGCGCTTCGACGAGACCGGGAGGTGGCGTGATCCGCTCGGAGGGCCGTGCGGGGAAGTCCATCACGTAGCCCGTGCCGATGCGATTCACCGTAAGCGGCCCGCTGGCGGAGTGGAAGACCACGGAGGTGCGTCCCGGCTCAAGACGCTCCATGACCACCGCGGCGCTGGCCAGGGTGGCGTGACCGCAAAGCGGTACTTCGGTTGCCGGGGTAAACCAGCGCAGGCGGTAGTCGCCGCCATCGGGCAGCAGAAACGCGGTCTCGGCCAGGTTGTTCTCGGCAGCAACCGCCTGCAAAGTTGCATCCGCCGGAAAGGCTTCCAGGGGCATCACAGCAGCGGGATTGCCTGCGAACCGGCGTGTCGTGAAGGCGTCGACCTGATATATAGGAGTGCGCATAAGCAACCTCGTTCCCCTAAATCTTAAATTGGCCCTGTCTCTGGCCGCCCTGAAACCGCCGATCTGGCACCATCCCAGAAAAACTGGCCTTGCCACAAGCTTTCGGAAGGCGAGATCCTGATCATTAGGCACACGCCATCATGGACGAGCTTGAAAAGAACGACAGCCCGAGGCCGTTACAGGGCAAGCCTACTCCGGAAACCGTGAGCCCGGACGCTGTGACGTCACCGGAGCCCGGCCCCACGACGTCCGAGAAGCCGATTGCCGCCCCGCCAGCTGAGGTCGAAGCCCCAAGACCACCCGTTTCCCCTCGGATTCGCCTGGATAAGAAACATCCGCTCGCCATCCGCTGGATGCACTGGATCAATTTCCCGGTGCTCTTCACCATGATCTGGAGCGGCCTGCTCATCTACTGGAATGATTCGGACAACGCCTACAAACACCCTCATGCGGTTTACCGGCTTGGGGTGGGACCCGTCACCCTCGTCCGCTTCTTCCCCGAGTGGTTCTGGAAGGCAATGAACGCGCCCTACCATGTGACGGAGGGGCTGGGATTCCACTTCTTTTTTGCCTGGATCTTCGCCATCAATGGGTTCCTTTATGTACTTTTCACCATCTTCTCCGGCGAATGGCGCTTCGTCGTTCCCGACCGGAAGAGCCTGAAACAAGCAATCCAGGTGACCTTGAAGGACCTGCACCTGGGCAACTACCCGCCTCCACAGACCAAGTACAACGGGGCACAAAAAATCGCCTATACCTCTGTAATTTTGATGGGCGCCGGGAGTCTCATCACTGGCCTCGCTATCTACAAGCCGACCCAGGTGCACTGGGTGACGACTTCGTTAGGTGGTTACGAAATGGCGCGCTGGGAGCACTTTCTGCTCACCCTCGGCTTCTGCGGGTTCTTCCTCATTCACGTCACCCAGGTGGTGCTGGCGGGCTGGAACAATTTCCGCAGCATGGTGAGCGGACTGGAAGTGAAGCCGATCCGGGAGCCGTCCCCCGGATTTCCTGTGGAGGTCGGTGGCGCGGGCGAAATTCATGCGGCTTTCCTTAAAGAAAGCCGCACGCGCGGTCGTTCGTGAGTGCCGCGTAGCAGGAAATCCGGGTCACTCGAGGCAGAGAGAAAGAGTTGGGGATGAGCGATCTCGACGACAAAGAGAAAGAAGCAGCGGAGCAGGCGACGGCCGATGAAGCTGTTCTGCAGGAAAGCCGCAAACATACCCGTCGAAGCTTCGCGATCGCCGCTGTCGCAGCGGCCGCAGGCTGGGGCGTCTACGAGTGGATCGGTAACAGCCAACGCCTAAGCATGCAACCGAAGCCCTTCCGCAGGGTCTTCCAGGCGAACGCCAGGCTTTCGCGCACCATCTTCGACGAGCGGGCACTAGCGCCGACCTATCCCCTCAAACGTGCCGAGGAGCTACGCGTCAACGGAATTTATGGACTAAAACAGGCCCTGGTTCCGGAGAGTTGGCGTTTGCAGTTGGTCGGCGTGGCGGACGCGAAAAGCTATCCGCATTATGTCCCGGACGTGACGGCCTGGGAATATCAGTATGCCGATGCGAAAACCCACGAAGACCAGGGCCACGATACAAAAGTGGCTCCCAGCGCCGACACGGCGGAGAAAATGGCGCCGGCCTCGATGGTGGCCGGGGAAAAAGTTCGCCAGGAGCGCGCCGGACGGATGCCGCGGGGCCTCGAAGAGGCGGGCAGAAGCCGGTCCACGCTCGATCCTGGCACACCCGGTCTGCTGCTGACCATGGACGATATTCTGAAGCTGCCGAAGCATGACCTGGTAACGCAATTCAAGTGCATCGAAGGATGGAGCCAGATCGTCCACTGGGGCGGAGTGCGCATGGCGGACCTGGTTGCGGCCTATCCGCCTGAAAAACGGCCTGATGGCCGCCTGCCGCACTACGTATACATGGAGACGCCGAACGGCGACTACTATGTCGGTTACGATATGAACGTTTGCCTGCATCCGCAAACCCTGCTGGTGACAGAAATGGGCGGCACCCCGCTTACCCAGTATCATGGAGCGCCGTTGCGGCTGCACGCCCCCACCAAGTATGGATACAAGCAGATCAAGCGTATCGGGCTCATCGCCTACACCGACCAGCAGCCTGACGACTATTGGACCAAGCTCGGTTACGACTGGTACGCGGGCCTTTGACGGTGACGACGACACTCACAGCGAATCGCTTCCGCCTGGACCGGACAAAAGGCGATTTCCTTCTTTTCCAGGTGGCGCAGGATATTGAGCAGCAGATTGCTCTCGGCCGGCTCCTGCCCGGCGATCGTCTGCCCAGTGAGAGGGCGCTGGCCGCGCAGCTTGGTCTTAGCCGCAACACAGTGACGGCGGCTTATCGGTTGCT
>Ga0182024_10008059_pt1 | contig 22426 bp, 17 predicted proteins | sample P32metaG_FD_120480 | JGI IMG/M metagenome (GOLD analysis project Ga0182024, IMG submission 120480) | Permafrost microbial communities from Stordalen Mire, Sweden - P3-2 metaG (Illumina Assembly) | ecosystem: Environmental > Terrestrial > Soil > Wetlands > Permafrost | place: Sweden: Stordalen... | reverse complement strand
GCCGCCGTCTGGCGCACCGCCTCGGAATGGTGGTGCAGCAACCCGGCCAATACGGGCGTCGCGTCCAGGGCGCCCAGCGCCTCCAGCCCCTCCGCCGCCTCCACCACCACCTCCAGGGCGGAATCGTCCAGCGCCTTTTGCAGCACCGGGATCACCTCGTCGCGCCGCGCCTTGGCGTCCGGCCCCTCTTCGTGGGCCTGTTGCGCCAGCGCCCGCGCCGCCGCCGCCCGCACCGGCGGCCGGCCCTGCCGCACCAGTGTCTTGAGTCGGTCGAACACCGCCGGGTCGTGGACGCGGCCCAGACCGAGGACCGCCGCCCGCTGCACGTCGATCGACGCATCGTGACTCAGGCGAAAGAGCACCTGCACCAAGACCTTTTGCTGCGTGGCGTCAGCGGCCGGCAGCAACTCCAGCGCCCAATGGCCGGCCAGGGCGCGCACCATCGGATCGTCCTGTTCCAGCGCCGTCTGGATGTAGCCCGGCCGATCCGCGACCGGCAACCGGCAAAAGACCTGCTGCTGCAACCGAAGAACCTGCATGTGCGTGCGTTCCAGGTCGCCTTCCAGCCGGCGCACCCGGCTGGTCTGGCAGGCCAGACGCATTTCCAGCCATTGATCGGTGTTCAGTTCCTTGTGCCGGTCCCACCATTGACGCCAGCGGGCGCCGTCCACGCCAAAGCTCTGCCCCGCCAGCTCCGCCAGGGCGTCCGCGGCGCCGCCTTGCAGCGCCTCGTTGTCGCCTTCCAGGTGGGCCAGCAAGACCGGGACCGCGTCCTTGCGGCCACTGCGCCCCAAGACCCAAAGCGCCGCCTGCCGAACCGGCAACTCCAGTTTGTCGTCGGCCGCCGTCTCCTGAAGGCGGTGCGTCAGGTCGGCGTGCGGCAACACCGCCAGCGCCTCGGCCGCCGCCTGGCGGACGGGCGGCCGGGCGGAGCGCAGCGCCGCCAGCAGTTCTTCCGCGAACCGGTCGTCCTGGCACAGGCGCACGGCCCCGGCCAGGGCGGTGAAGACGTCTACCTCTTCCGTCTGTTCCAGCGCCTGGCGGACGGCGCTTTCCGCGTCCTCGCTGGGGCACTGCACCAGCAGTAGGGCGGCCTGACACTGGCCGGCCGGGTCGGAGCGGTCGCGCAGCGTTTCTTGCAGGCGGGCGGGGTCCATTTCGGGCGTCCGGGCCGGTTCGGCGCCGGCCGACAAGAGGCCCAAACCGAGCAGGATGGTTGGGATGGCGTACATGGAGGGGTCTCCCGACGACCGTGGTCCGTATAAGGCGGGGGGACCATAACGGGCGGCGCGGGGGGCGTCAACCCAGCATCGGCGAGCGGCGAGCGGGGGGCGTAAGCCCCCTGATTTAGCATCCTGTCGGTGGCAGTGTGAAGAATCAGGGGGCTTACGCCCCCCGCTCGCCCCGACTGGTCTCGCTTCCTTCCGGGCGCTTCTTTATAAGGGGCCGGATTCGATCCCGTGCCGTGAGGGACCACGGAATGCTCCGCAGACTCCATTGCCGCGCCGGCCATTACGCCCTCCTTCTCGTCGCATGGGCGGCGCTGTGCCTCCCCAACCTCGGAGACCCCAGTCTCTGGGATATTGACGAGGGTAATAATTCGGAAGCCGCCCGCGAGATGTGGCGCTCCGGCAACTGGATCGTGCCGACCTGCAACTACCGGCTGCGCACCGACAAGCCGGCCCTGCTCTACTGGCTCCAGGCGGCCGGCTATTCGCTGTTCGGACCCGGCGAGTTCACGGCCCGGCTGCCGTCGGCCCTGGCGGCGCTGGCGGCGATCCTGGCCGTCTACGAACTGGGCCGGCGCCTGTTCAACGCCGCTACCGGACTGCTGGCCGGGCTGCTGCTCGGCGGGGCGGTGCTGTTCTGCGTGGCCGCCCACTTCGCCAACCCCGATTCGCTGCTCAACGCCTGTAGCCTGTACGCCTTGTTGTTCTTCTGGTGCGACTACGCCGCCGGCCGCGACGGCTGGTCGCCGTGGTCGGCCGCGGCCGCCGGCCTGGCCGTGCTCGCCAAGGGTCCGGTCGGCCTACTCCTGCCGGCCGCAGCGGCCTTCCTGTTCCTACTATGGCGCGGCGAGCTGCGCCGGCTGTGGAGCAGGCGGCTGTTGAACGGCCTACTCGTCTTCCTGGCGGTGGCGGCGCCGTGGTACGGTTGGGTGGCGGCCGACACTAAGGGGCAGTGGACGGCCGGCTTCTTCCTCAACCACAACCTCGGCCGTTTCACCGCCGCGATGGAGAACCACGGCGCCCCGTTCTACTACTACGTCGGCGTGCTGATCGCCGGTTGCGCCCCCTGGTGCGTGTTCTTCGCGCTGACGGCCTGGTACGCCGCGAAAACCGTGGCGCGTGGCGCGTGGCGCGTGGCGCGAGAAGACGGGCATCTGGATCTGTCTTCCCGCGCCACGCGCCACGCGCCACGCGCCACGAACCATGAGGGCGACCGGCCCGCGGTCCAATTCCTGATCTGCTGGATCGCGGTCTATTTTGTCTTCTTTTCATTATCCACCACCAAACTCCCCAATTACATCCTGCCGCTCTACCCCGCCGCGGCGCTGCTGACGGCGCGGTTCCTGGACCGCTGGCGGCGCGGCGAAGTACGGCCGCCGGCGTGGCTGGTCGCGTCGAACCTGGCCTGCATGGCCCTGATCGGCGTCGGCGTCGCGGTCGGGCTGCTGGCGGCCGGCGGCGTGCTGCCCGTGCCGGCGCCGCGTCTGCGGCCGCTGCCGGGGTTGGAATGGTACGCCCTGTTGGGGGCGCCGCTCCTGGCGGGGGCGGTCGCCGCCGGGCTGTTATTGCGGGTCGGAAACCGCACCGGCGTCGTCGTCGCGTCGCTGGCGGCGGCGCTGCTGTTCACGGCCGGCGTCGGCGCCTGGGGCGGCGGCGCGTTGGAGGCCTGGAAGGCGCCGCGGGCGCTGGCGGCGGCGCTGCCGCCGGACCAGACGCGCCGCGAGGTGCGGGTGGCGGCCTACGCCTATTTTCAGCCCAGCCTCATCTTCTATTGTCAACGCAAGGTCTCCCGACTGGAAACGGAGCGGCAGGCGCTGGAATTTCTGCGGGGGCCGTTGCCGTCCTACCTGTTCGTGCCGGTCGAGCAGTGGCGCGACCTCAAGGCGAAGGCGCCCGAGGCGCACGAGCTGTCCGGCCCGCGATACGACCTGTTCGACCGATGTGATGTGGTGGTGGTGACGAACCAATAAGGTGGAGGGTGGAGGGTGGATGGTGGTGGGAGAAGAAAAGACCGATAGTCTTTTCCCTCCACCCTCCACCCTCCACCCTCTCTTGACACGCGGCACGCGATTTGTGACAAGCCGACGCCCGACAGGAGGACTTCGGCCCCGGAATGCCCCGGCGGCCGGCGGGCGGACAGGGGAAAGTCATGGCGGGAAGCACGGCTCCGACGACGGTCGCTCCACTGGGCGCCGGCCCCAGGCGCGGCCTCTGGCAGGCGCCCGTATTCGTCCTGGGCGTCGGCGCCCTGGCGGCGGTGTGGCTGGCCCGTCCGCTGCTGGCGCACGGCGATTCCGCCGCGGCGGTGCGCCATCAGCTGAACAAGGCGGCTCAGTTGGTCGAACACCCGGAGGGCGATCCCGAGGATGCGGTGAAATTGGCCCAGCGCGTCGTGGACGTGAAGGAGCGCCACCCTGAACTGGCGGCCGAGGCGGACCTGACCCTCGGCGGCGCCCTGATCCGCCAGGCGGAACAGGCCGAAGAACCACGGGCGGCCGAACTGTGGGCGGAGGCCCGTCGCCGTTTGGAGGCCGCGGAAAAAGAAAACATGCCGGAGGCCGAGCGCGGCCGCCTGCAATACCGCCTGGGCGTCGTCGGTTTCCACACCCACGACGACCCGAGGCAAGTCGTCGACCGCCTTCAGGCCAACATCGACCGGGCCGACGACCCGGTGCAAGGCTACGCGGTGCTGACGCAGGCGTGGCTGAACCTCCCCAAGCCAAACCTGCAAGAGGCCCACGCGGCGAACTATAAGCTGCGCAACATCCCGCAGGCGCCGGAAGAAGTCCTGGCGCCGGCCCGCCTGCTGGGCGGCGAACTGGAACTCAAACTCGGCCGGCCGGACGAGGCCCGTCGGGTGCTGATGAACCTCGGCCCCAAGGCGACGCCGGACATGCAGGCGCGGGCGCTGCGGCTGTGCGCCCGCAGCTGGCAGGACGAAAGCCACTGGGCGGAGGCGGCCGCGTTGTGGCAGAAGGCGCTGGAGGACGGCCGGCAGGCCGGCGAGGCGCTGTACAACCTCGGCGTCTGCGCCCGGCGCCAGGACCAGAACGCCGACGCCGAGCGCTTTTGGGAGCGGTGCGTCCAGGCGGGCGGCGACGAGGGCCAGGCGGCGGCCGCGGAACTGGCCGAGTTGCGGCTGAAGGGGCCGGACCCGGACGCCGCCCTGGAAATGCTGACGAAAGTCGTGGACAAGGTCAAGCCGGGCGCCGAGTGGGCCAACCCGCTGCTCGACCGCGAGGCGGCGGTCAAACTGTTCCAGGAAGCCGCCAAGACGTACCTGGATAGTCATCATTTCGACGCGGCCGTGCGCATGGCGGAGCCGTTCGGGCGCGTGGCCGCCCCCGGCGAGGCGGCGCTGTTGCGGGCCAAGGCGTCGGCCGAGTGGGCGCGCGCCCGTCAGGAGGAGGCCCGGCAGGCGGGGACGCCCGACGCCCGGCGCGACGCGGAAGCCGCGGCGCGCGACCTGTTCCGGCAGGCGTCGTCGGCCTACGCGGAGGCGGCCGAGCAGGCGCCGGCGACCGACCAGCCGGGCGAGTACCTGTGGCTGGGCGCCCATTGCAGCTGGGAGGCCAAGGACCTGGAGCCGGCGGCGGCGCAGCTGGACAAGGTGTTGCACGTCGAGGTTTCCGAGGAACAGGCCAAGCAGGACTGGTACACGCAGCGGCAGGGCGAGGGCTGGTATCTGTTGGGCGAGGCGCGGCGCGCCCTGAAAGACGCCGACGGCGCCAACGACGCCTACCGCGAGTGCATCAAATACCTGACGACCTACGCCTACCACGCCCGCTATTATTTGGCGGAGGCGGAGATCGCGGCGGGCAACATCGACCAAGCGGTCGAAACCCTGAAACAAAACCTGGATCTGTTGCGGAGCGACAACGACCCGGAGGCGCACCAAAAGACGCTGCTGGCGCTAGGCGACCTGTTTTACAAGCACGGCAACTATTTGAAGGCGGTGGAACATTTATCGAAGGGGCTGACGGCCGGCCGCTTCCCGGCCGACCCGGCGGCGACGCGCGCCCACTACCAGCTGGCGGACTCCTACCGCCGTCTGGCGGACCAGACCATTATGAGCGCCGCGGGCGCCGACGGCGCCCAGAGTCCGGAAAAGATCGGGCAGAAGCGGAAGGAATATCGCGAACACCTGATCCACGCCGCCGGGGAATTTGAACTCCTGGCGGATCTCTTGGATAAGCCCGAGGGTAAAAATCTGTTGACGCCGGAGGAGCGGGTCCAGGTCCCGTTCCTGGCGGCGGACTGTCACTTCGACCAGGGCGAATATGCCGTCGCCCTGGCGGCCTACGAACGCCTGGCCACGCGCTACGCGGAACGCCTGGAAGGTCTGAACGCCCTGGGCGGCATGGTGCGCTGTTATTCCGCCCTGGGCGACGCCGAAAAGATGGAGCAGACCCTCACGCGGATCGAGCAGATGCTTCCCAAAATGCCGGACCCGGTGCAACGGCAGTGGTCGGAATGGCTGAAGACCGCGCGGAAGCCGGTCGGCCAGCCGTAGGCAGGTGGAGGGTGGAGGGAAAAGACAAGACCCAGGGGTCATTCGTCTTTTCCCTCCACCCTCCACCCTCCACCCTTACAAATGGCTAATTACGCGCTCGGCGAATTCCGAGCTGGAGGCGCCGGCCTTCTCGCCGTAGCCGGGGAACTGGCGGGCGATGTCGTAGGTGACGTACAGCTTGCCGCCGGGGCCGCGCCGGGCCGTCTCGTCGCCCTCGGCGAAGGTCGCCTCCACGGCGCCGGTCACCATCTTCGCCGCCTCGTCCCATCCGAGATGTTCCAGTAGCAGGACGCCCGACAGCAGCACGGCGCCGGGGTTGGCCCGGTTCTGGCCGGTGTACTTCGGGGCGGTGCCGTGCGTCGCCTCGAACATCGCCGCCTTGTCGCCGATGTTGGCCCCCGCCGCCAGGCCGATGCCGCCCACCATCGCCGCCGCCGCGTCCGACAGGTAGTCGCCGTTCAGGTTCGGCGTGGCTACCACGCTGTACTCGTCGGGCCGCAGCTGGATCTGCTGGAACATGCTGTCGGCGATCCGGTCCTTGAGGACGACCTTACCCTTGGCGTCCGCCCCCTTGGTCACTTCGTCCTCGCTGACGACCTGGCCGCGGAATTCGTCGCGGCCCACCTCGTAGCCCCAATCTTTGAATGCCCCCTCCGTGAACTTCATGATGTTGCCCTTGTGCATCAGCGTGACGCTGGGCAGCTTCTTGTCCACGGCGAAGCGGATGGCCATGCGGATCAGCCGCTTGCTCCCCTCGGGACTCATCGGCTTGATCCCGATTCCCGCCGAATCGGGAACGTTGAGGTATCCCATTTCTCTCAGCAGCGCGATGAAGCGCTTGGCCTTGTCGCTGCCGCTCTTGGCCTCGATGCCGCAATAGACGTCCTCGGTGTTCTCGCGGAAGATCACCATGTTCACCTTGTCGGCGCGCTTGTTGGGCGCCTCGACGCCCTTGAAATGGCGCACCGGACGGACGCAGGCGTAGAGGTCGAAGCGCAGGCGCAGGTAGACGTTGATGCTGCGGAAGCCGCCGCCGATGGGCGTGGTGAGCGGTCCTTTTAGTCCAAGACTGTAGTACTCGAAGGCCTTGAGGGTGTCGTCGGGCAGGTAGAGCTTGCGCTGCTCCTCCTCGCTCAGCGCGGCGATCTGTTCGTCTTTGACCTGGGGGAAATAGAGTTCGCGGGCCGCGTCGCCGGCGTGGGCGTCGAACCAGGCGATACGCCGTTTGCCGCCGTAGGCCTTCTTGACGGCGGCGTCGAGGACGCGGACGGCGCAGGTGGTGATGCCGGGCGCCGACCCGACGTCGCGGCCGATGCCGTCGCCGCGGATGAGGCAGACGATGGGGTCGTCGGGGATGTTCCAACGGCCGTCGGCGCCGATGGCGACGCGGGTTCCGGAGGACGGGGGGGTGAGTTTTTCGTAGGTCGGCGCCGTCATGGGTGCGTGGTTCCTGGTGGGGGCGACATCGCGTGGCCGCGCCGGTCGCGGCGCGGCCGACGTGCCGATTGCAGCAGAGGAGGGCCGGCGTGTCAAGCGCCCGTCCGCGCGGTAGAATGGCCGAGCGGTACTCCCTTTTTCCTTGCGATCAACTGGGAGGCGGGATATGAGTGACATCGCGACCCGGACGGAATACACGCCCGAAGACTTGCTGACGATGCCGGACGGCTATCGGTATGAACTGGTTGACGGGAATCTGGTGGAGCGTCACATGGGATGGCTGGCGGGCGTGGTCGGCACGGAACTACTACTCCGGGTGGGAAACTTCAACCACCAGCACCGCCTCGGTTGGGTCAACCAGGGCGGAGACGGTTCCTACCAGCCCTTCCCGGGCAAGCGCCTGGTTCGGAAGCCGGACGTGTCATTCGTGCGCTTCGGCCGGTTTCCCGAGGAGCGGCCGCCGACCGGCCATGCCGTCCTCGCGCCCGACCTCGCCGCGGAAGTCGTCTCCCCGAACGATCTTTACGAGGAAGTGGATCGTAAAATCGAGGAATACGTCCGTGCCGGCGTTCGGCTCATCTGGGTAATCAGCCCCGAGAATCACACCGTCCGAGTTTACCGGCCCGACGGCTCCAGCCTCAGCCTGCGCGAAGACGACGAGTTGGACGGCGAGGACGTGTTGCCCGGCTTCCGCTGCCCGGTGCGCGACCTGTTCCCGCGGCCGCCCGCCGCGCCGACCAACGGCGACGCTCCCGCCCCCTGACTTCGTTCCCCCGGCGGCGCCCGAAAGGTCCGACCATGACGCACCCCGTTCTCGTCGCCGTCCCGGTGCTGGCGATGATCCTCTTCGCCGCCCTCCCGGCCTCGCCCGCCGAATCGCGGCAAAAGCAATTCACCGACTTCGACGCCAAGGCGAAAGAGCTTCTCTCCCGGATGACCCTGGACGAGAAGATCGGCCAAATGATTCAGCCGGATCAGGGATCGCTGAAGGATCCGGCCGATGTCGAGAAGTATTTCCTCGGTTCGCTGCTGAGCGGCGGCGGGTCCGGCCCCAAAAATAAGGACGACTACACGCTCAAGGGCTGGACCGATCTGGTGGACGGCTACCAGAAGCACGCGCTGAAGACGCGCCTGGCCATCCCGCTGCTCTACGGCGTGGACGCCGTTCACGGGCACAACAACGTCCCCGGCGCCGTCGTCTTCCCGCACAATATCGGCCTCGGCTGCACGCGCGACGCCGACCTCGTGGAAAAGGTGGAGCGCGTCACGGCGGAAGAGGTCCGCGCCACCGGCATCAACTGGGTCTTCGCCCCGTGCGTGGCCGTCCCGCAGGACGAGCGCTGGGGCCGCACTTATGAGGGCTTCTCCGAAGACCCGCAGCTCGTCCAACGACTCGGCGCGGCGGCCGTCCGCGGCTTCCAGGGTTCGCGCCTGTCCGATCCACTGTCGGTGCTGGCCTGCGCCAAGCACTTCGCCGGCGACGGCGGCACGGCCTTCGGCTCGATCCACCGCGACGGCCGGCCCGGTTTGGACCAGGGCGACACGCGCTGCGACGAGGCGACGCTGCGGCGCGTCCATCTGCCCGGCTACGTCTCGACCATCGGGGCCGGCGTCGGCACAATCATGCCGTCGTACAGCAGCTGGAACGGCGTGAAGTGCTCGGCCGACAAGCACCTGCTCGCGGAAATCCTCAAACAGGACCTCGGATTCGACGGATTCCTCATCTCCGATTACAACGCCATCGACCAGATTTCACCCGATTACAAGAAGGACGTGGAAATCGCCGTCAACGCCGGCATCGACATGATCATGCTGACGGACAAGTACCCCGAACTGTTCAAGGACCTCAAGGAGCTGGTGGACGAGGGCAAGATCCCGAAGTCGCGCATCGACGACGCCGTGACCCGCATCCTCCGCGTCAAGTTCGCCCTCGGCCTGATGGACAAGGACCGCTCGCCGCTGGCCGACCGTTCCCTGCACAAGTCGTTCGGCTCCGACGAACACCGCGCGGTCGCGCGTCAGGCGGTGCGCGAGTTGTTGGTGCTGCTCAAGAACGAGAAGAAGACGCTGCCGCTGTCGAAAAAGGCGGCCCGCATCCACGTCGGCGGTCGGGGGGCCGACAGTCTCGGGATGCAGTGCGGCGGCTGGACCATCGACTGGCAGGGCAAGATCGATAACGTGGTCCCAGGCGGCACGACTATCCTAGCCGCCATCAAGGACGCGGCGAAGGACGCTAGGGTGACATACTCCACGGACGGCAAAGGTGCGGAAGGGGCCGACGTGGGCGTCGTCGTGATCGGCGAGAAGCCTTACGCCGAATGGCAGGGCGACAGCGTGGACCTGTCGCTGGCCAAGGAAGACGTGGAGGCGGTGGCCGCCATGAAGAAGGCGGGCGTGCCGGTGGTGGTCGTGCTGCTGTCCGGCCGGCCGCTGATCCTGGGCGACGTGCTGGACCGGGCCGACGCGCTGGTCGCGGCGTGGCTGCCCGGGTCGGAGGGCGGGGGCGTGGCGGACGTGCTGTTCGGCGACATCAAGCCGACCGGCAAGCTGTCGCGCACCTGGCCGCGGTCGATGTCGCAGCTGCCGATCAATATCAACAATAGCGATGCGAAATACGATCCGCTTTTCAAGTACGGATTCGGCCTTAGCTATGGCGATTGACGCGCCACGACAACCGGAGCAGACGCCGTGATCCTCGTGGCCGGCCTCACGCCCGCCTGGCAGCAGCTCCTGCGGTTCGACGCGCTGGCCATCGGCGAGGTCAACCGGGCGCGCGAGGTCCACTGGTGCGCCTCGGGCAAGGTGCTGAACGCCGCCCGCTGTCTTCACCACCTCGGCGGACCCGTCAAGGCGCTGACCGTCGTGGGCGGGGCGACGGGCGCCCAGGTCCGGCAAGACGCCGCCCGCCTCGGCATCGACGCCCGCTGGGTCGAGGGGACGGCGCCGACCCGCGTCTGCACGACGATCCTCGACGCCGCCCGCCGTTCCGTCACCGAACTGGTCCCGGAGGCCGGCCCCATCGGCGAGTCGGAACGCGCCGCCTTCACGGCCGCCTACGCCGAAGAGGCGGCGGCCGCCGCGGTCGTGGTGCTAATCGGCTCAGTGCCGGCGGGGACGCCGGCCGGCTTTTACCGCGACCTCCTCGCCCGCACTCCGGGCAAGGCCGTCCTCGACGCGCGCGGCCCGGAACTGCTCGAGGGCCTTCACGAAAAACCGTTCCTCATCAAGCCGAATCGTGGGGAACTGGCGCGGACCCTCGGCCGCGACCGGCTCGACGACGCGCAGTTGATCGACGCCATGCGGGAGATGAATAGGCGGGGAGCGGCCTGGGTGGTGGTGACCGACGGCGGCGGCCCGGTCCACGTGAGTTCACGGGACCGGCTCTATCGGCTGCGTCCGCCGTCGGGCGACGTGGTGAACCCGATCGGCTGCGGCGACTGCCTGGCGGCGGGAATCGCGTGGGGACTGCACCGCGGCATGGAGGCGTCGGAGGCGGTGCGTTGGGGCATGGCCGCGGCGGCGGACAAGTTGGGCCGGCTGTTGCCGGGGGCGGTGGACGCCGGGCGGGCGGAGGCGCTGGCGGGGTCGGTGGGGGTTGCTTGCTTGTCTGCCCCACACCGGGCCGGGTGAGGCCGCGTTGTGACACGCGGCCCATCGTTTTGGGGATTTTTCTTGACGGGCCATGATCGAGGGGCGTAGGATTGCGGCGGGCCAATAACAAGTTAGGCGGAGGCGCGGAGATTGAGCATGGAAAACTCGGACCAGATCAACGCCGATAAACGCTGGAGCCTGCTGAAAGCGGCGACCGGCGGCCTGTTGGGCGGAGTCCCCGGACTGCTCTGTTGGCTCGGCGGTTGGGCGCCGGATAGCGGCGAGCTTTGGTTCCCGCTCGCAATCGGGGTTCTGGGCGTTATCGTCGGCGTGCTACTGACTCGGCCGGGCGTCTCCGGCCGCCGAGTCTTGAAGGGGACGGCGATCTTGATGGTCGCCAAGGCCGTGCCAGGTCCCCTGCGCAAGCCGCTCTATGACGGGCTGTTCCGCGAAGAGCAGGCAACGGGCGGCGCCGCACACCCGGAGGGAGAGGGCCGGCCGGCAACGGACCCTTTGGACCGCGGAACCACGGAGGACAAACAAGGCTTTCACGCCTAACCCGGCGCCACAGGGGATTGCCAGGGAGCACCGCCGTGAAGATCATCCGGAACCTCGAAATCCATGTCGTTCATAGTTGCAACCTCACCTGCGAGGGTTGTTCGCACTACTCCAATCAGGGCCACAAGGGCACGGTGTCTCTCGATGAGGCCGACCGCTGGATGAAGTCGTGGAACCGCCGCGTTTGCCCCCAAATGTTCTCCCTCCTCGGCGGCGAACCGACCATCCACCCGCACCTTCCCGAATTTCTCGCTCTTACCCGAAAGAATTGGCCAGCCGCGGAACTGCGACTGGTCACCAACGGGTTTTTCCTTCACCGCCACCCCACCCTGCCGCTGGTTTTGAAAGACGACCCGAACGCCGTTCTATACCTCTCCACCCATCACGACGCGCCGGAATACCGGGAGAAACAGCGGCCGATCCTCGAATTGCTCGCCGGCTGGGTCAAGGAATACCGGATTCGCGTGGTCGGTTACGACTCGTACAAGAACTGGACCCGACGATACCAAGGATTCGGCTCCGAGATGGAGCCTTTTCAGGACGGGCGGCCCCGCCGCAGCTGGGAGAACTGCCCGGCCAAGTATTGCGCGCAGCTGTTCGAGGGGAAGATCTGGAAGTGCGCGCCGTTGGCGTACCTGAAGCTCCAGGACGCCAAGTACCAACTTTCGGAGAAGTGGAAGTCGTATCTCCAATATCGACCTTTGGAGCCGGGCTGCTCGGACGAGGAACTGCACCAGTTCTTTGCCCGCGAGGAAGAGTCCTCCTGCGGCATGTGCCCGGCCGAACCCCAACGGTTCACGCTGCCGATCCCGCTGGCTCCGCCGCCAAGCGGCGTCGTTCGGCGCTAGCGGCGGAGACCTACCGGTCGCCGCCGAGGAGTCGCCGGGCAAGCCGTTCGAGCGCGTCGGCGGCGAGTGGGCGGAGTCGTCGCGGGCCGTCGGAGGTCGTTCGGCAGACCAGGAGATACTACATGGCGGATCCTCGTGCGATTGTGGTCGGTTGGTTGCGAAACGAATTCGCGGCGGAGCGGCGCGACGGATTTCCACGCCTAAAGCGCGTCCCCGATTCTCGCGTCGTTCGCTTTCTCGATCACTTCGCGGGCCTAAGCCCTACGGACCAATCAGAATTGGCGGCGGTCCTCGCCGATTGGTCCTCCTATCACTTCTCGACGACCCCGATTCCGACCTCAACCGTGGAGCAATTCACCCGCGCGACCGCCTTTCCGGGACGTTCGGGGGGTTTACGCTATACCGGAGTGAACCTGCTGGCCGGGCTTGCGAAAGGCGCCGGCCCCGGCGGTTTGGACGGCTGGTTCCGGACGAGGGGAATCACGGGTTTGGCATCGCAGCCGCCGGAAAACCTGCTGCGCGACATCGCCGATCTCATTCCGGTCAAGATACCCACCCTGCGGCGGTTGGTGAAAACCGCGTTCGCCAAACTCTTCGCCCCGAACGTGCGGGAGATTGGCGATGGCATCTGGCGGTATGAGGGGATGCTGGCGGAGTCTTCGTTGAAACTGATGATCCGCTATTCCGGAAGTATGGGGCGTCCCCAACTTCAGTATCAGGTCGAGGTGCGCGGGAACGGACGAGTCCTCGCGGCGCCAAACCTTTGTTTTGAATCGGTACTGGGCGCGGGTTTCGGAGGTTGGGATTACCTGACGGAAGAAAACGCCGTCCCATCGGTCGCCCTGCTCTGTGAATTCGTCGAGTACGTTGCCCGGCTTCCGGCGCGGCTTCCGGAGGGCTGTTGCGAAGCGAAAGACGAGTAGCCGCACCGGACGCCGCCGGAAATCGTTGCCGTGATCCGCCGATTAGGGTACAGTACCTATAGATCGATCCGCCCGCCTGCCGAACTGCACCGTTTCGCCCCACCCGCCGACGGCCGCCGATGCAAACCCGCCACCCACCCGCGTTCCCGCTTTGCCGTCCCTTCGCCGCGGCCGTGCTGGCGTTGATCGCGCTGGTGCCGCACGTACTGGCCGACGAAGCACGCGCCGGGGAACAGATTTTTCGCGCCAAATGCGCGTCCTGTCACGGCACGTCGGGGGAAGGGGTGAAGGGCCATTACGCCAAGCCGCTCACCGGCGATCGTTCCGCGACCCAGCTCGCCCACCTGATCGCCGAGACCATGCCCAAGGACGACCCCGGAACGTGCGTCGGCGCCGACGCCGACAAGGTCGCCGCCTATGTTCACGACGCTTTCTACTCCAAGACGACCGTCGCCCGGATCGAACTGTCGCGGCTGACGGTTCGCCAGCACCAGAACGCCGTCGCCGACCTCATCGCCGGCTTCCGCTCCCCCGCCCGCTGGGACGACCAGCGCGGGCTGCACGGCGAATACTTCGGCAACCGCAACTTCGGCGACCGCGCCCTGGAACGCCTCGATACCGAGCTGCATTTCGACTTCAAAGCGAACAGCCCCGACCCGAAAATCAAGCCCGAAGAGTTCTCGATCCGCTGGCAAGGGTCGGTCCTCGCCCCGGAAACCGGCGACTACGAATTTATCCTCAAGACCGAGAACGGCGTCCGGCTCTGGATCAACGACCAATCGCGTCCGTTAATCGACGGCTGGGTGCGGTCGGGCGTCGGCGTCGAGGAGCGGGGGACGATCCGGCTGTTGGCCGGGCGGGCTTATCCGCTCAAGCTGGAGTTCTTCAAGTCGAAGGAGGCCAAGGAAAAAACGGCGGCAATCGCGCTGGAGTGGAAGCCGCCCACCGGCGTCGCGGGGCCGATCCCGCCCCAAAACCTATCGCCGAACCGCTTCCCCGAGACGCTGGTGATCTCGGCCGCCTTTCCGCCGGACGACCGCAGCCTCGGCTGGGAGCGCGGCAACACGGTGTCCAAGGCCTGGGACCAGGCCGCCACGGACGCGGCCGTCGAGACCGCCGGCTACGTCACCGCCCATCTGCGCGAGCTGTCCGGCGTGGCGAACGACGCCGCGGATCGCGGGCCGAAACTGCGTGAATTCTGCCGGCGTTTCGTCGAAAAGGCCTTCCGCCGGCCGCTCACCGACGAGCAAAAACACCTGTACATCGACCACCTATTTGACGCGGCCCCGAACCCGGACACGGCCGTCAAGCGCGTGGTGCTGCTCACGCTGCTGTCGCCGCGCTTTTTGTACCGTGAGGTCGGCGGCGGCCCCGACGCCTACGACACGGCCAGCCGGCTCTCCTTCGCGCTGTGGGATTCGCCGCCCGACCAGGAACTGCTCGACGCCGCGGCCGGCGGCCGGCTGACGACGCGCGAACAGGTCGCCGCCCAGGCCGAGCGGATGCTGAACGACCGCCGCGCCCACGCCAAGCTCCGCGAGTTCCTGCACCTGTGGCTGAAGATCGACCCCGCCCCGGACGTGGCCAAGGACGCCGACCGTTTCCCCGGCTTCGACCCGGCCGTCGTCGCCGACCTGCGGACTTCGCTCGACCTGTTCCTGGACGACGTGGCCTGGAACGGCGATTCGGACTTCCGCCGGCTGCTGCTGGCCGACGACCTGTACGTGAACGGCCGGCTGGCGAAGTTTTACGGCGTCGATCTGCCGGCCGACGCGCCGTTCCAGAAGGTCAAGCTGAACCCGCAACAGCGGGCCGGCGTGCTCACCCATCCGTATCTGATGGCGGCCTTCGCCCACACGTCGGCGACATCGCCGATCCATCGAGGCGTCTTTCTGGTCCGCGGCGTCCTCGGCCTGACGCTGCGGCCGCCGCCGGAGGCCTTCGTGCCGCTGCCGGAGAGCGCCCACCCCGACCTGACGACACGGGAGCGCGTGGCCCTGCAAACCAAGCCGGCGTCGTGCCAGTCGTGTCACGGCGTCATCAACCCGCTGGGGTACACGCTGGAACACTTTGACGCCGTCGGCCGCTTCCGCGACCTGGACGGCGGCCGGCCAATCGACGCCACGGGGACATACCAGACCCGTAAAGGCGAAAGTGTGAAGTTCGACGGGGCGCGCGAGCTGGCGACGTTCCTGGCCGGCAGCGAGGAGGTGCAGACGGCGTTCGCCGAGCAGCTGTTCCGCCACCTGGCCAAGCAGACGGTGCGGGCCTACGGGCCGAAGGAACTGGCGGAATTGCGGGAATCGTTCGCCAAGAGCGGGTTCAGTATCCGTAAACTGACGGTGGAGGCCGCGACTGCGGCGGCGCTGACAGGGCGGGAGGTGAAACAGACAGCGGGACTTGGGCCGCCGGGAGGTTAAAGACTACGGGCGCGATTCGCATGGAAGTTCACTGCTATGTTTAGGTGCCAAATGGTCACGCAACAGGTCAACTGCTCGAAGCACGGGGCACAGGGTCTTGCCATCGCTTGTATGCATGTTTGCCGTGCAATCGACAGCGGCCTGAACGTGGGATTCTACTGGTGCGCCGAAACCGATGGTCCGCGACCGGATGCATGGTGTGGCGCGTGTGAGAAGTGGTCGCGGGACCACCAGAATGCCACTACCAAGGAATGGATGGAGGTGGCGAAGTTCCAATTACTCTGCGTTCGTTGCTGGGACGAAGCCAAGGCCGTCCTTTATGATCGGCTTAAAAAGAACAGCTAATCGGCGGGCCTCCTTATATGGCGTGGCGTATTCGGGTATCCTCGTGCATAATTCCAGTGGGTCGCCCGTCCCGCAACTTACGCCGGGGCCACCCGGCTGGATGCTCGGCGAGGCCATCCGCCACCTGAAGTCCTTGCCGCGAGATGCGGCCCGACGGGCCGACGCCTTTGAGGCGTTGGCCGGACAGATTGAGAGGCATTCGGGCGGGGCGTGGAACGCCGCCCGCGGTAAGGGAACGGACGGGTCCATCGTTTTCCTCGGGCGACAGGGCGAGGGTTTGGTCGTCGCCCCGGACGGGCGGATCTTCCGCGGCGCCCTCGGAAGTGGCATCAACGTCGCCCCCAACGGCCTTCGGCCCGACTTCAACGCGCTGACGCCGCTTGACTGACTCGGAGGCGCTCATGAGTGATCCCGGCACGCTCCTGTACTGTGACGAGGCGATCCGATTCATTGAGCGGATCGAAGATCCCGTGACGAAATCCCTCGTCAACATGGCCTTCGTGCATCTGGTGAAGAAGGCCCATATGGAGAAGCACGACCTGCCGAGGTGCGACCTCGACATGCTCTTTCTGGTGACTTCGCTCAAGGACTTTTTCGCCGAACACGATGTCTTGGCCCAAACGCTGCAAGGGGAGAAGGTCGGGGCGTGGTTTGACGATGGAATGTGATCGGACGTAGCCTAAGGAGGCTGTGTTGTGCGGAGGTAGAGGGCATATGACCGAGCAGACCACACCGGCAATCGTCTCTCTGTACGAACAGGACGAGACGGCCTGGCTCGAACAGACGGCCGGGCTGGTCGCCCAGGGGCGCTTTGCTGAGATCGATCACCACCACCTGAGCGAGTACCTGGCCGACATGGCGCGACGCGACAAGCGAGAGGTCCTCAGCCGCCTCGTGGTCCTGCTGGCGCACCTGCTCAAATGGGAACACCAGCCCCAGCAGCGGACCCGTTCCTGGGAGGCGACGATCCTTCATCAGCGCCAGGAATTGCAGGACCTGCTGGAGAGCGGCACGCTGCGGAACCACGCGCGGGAGGTGCTGGCCAAAGCCTACGAGCGCGCGGTCAAACAAGCGGCCCTGGAGACGGGGATGGCGGAGGGCGCCTTTCCGGCCGCCTGTCCCTGGCCGCTTGAGGAACTGGCGCCCGAAGAGTAAGTCATTCCGCGGGTGTAACACGGCGCGAGCCGAAGAGCATAAGGGGGGATAGAAACATGACTCGGACCACCAACCGCCGGCAATTCCTGCGCGACCTCGGCATCGGGGCGGCGGCCGTGCCGTTCCTGCTCAACCTGCCCAGCCTCGGCTTCGCCAACCAGACGCGGCGGAAGCAGCGGCTCATCATGATGTTCAGCCCCAACGGCGTCGTGCAGCCGGCCTTCTGGCCCGACGAGGAGGGGGCGAAGTTCACCCTCAAGGAAAGTCTTAAGCCGTTGGAGCCGTTCCGCGACCGCACCCTGATCCTGCGCGGCGTCTGCGACCGCGTCCGCGGCGACGGCGACAACCACATGCGCGGCATGGGCTGTCTGCTCACCGGCGTCGAGCTGTTTCCCGGCAACATCCAGGGCGGCTCCGACACCCCGGCCGGCTGGGCCAAGGGCATCTCCATCGACCAGGAGATCAAGAACCATCTGCAAACCGACCCGGCCACGCGCACCCGCTTCGGCTCGCTGGAGTACGGCGTCATGGTCCCCGAACGCGCCGACACCTGGACGCGCTGGGTCTACGCCGGGGCCAACAAGCCGATCGCCCCCATCGACGACCCGTACCAGATGTTCGCCCGCATGTACGGCCACGTCAAGGATCGGGAAGATCTCAAGAGCGTACTCGACGGCGTGCAGGACGACCTCAAGAAAGTCGGAGCGGCCGTCAGCGCGGAGGACCGCCGGCTGCTGGACGAACACGCCACGTTCGTCCGCGAAATGGAGCAGGAGTTGAAGGCGCCGCAGGACGACGCCGTCGGCCACGCCGTCCCCGAGATCGACCCCGGCGTGAAGAAGGACAACGACAACATCCCGCACATCAGTAAGATGCAGATCGACCTGATGGTGAACGGCTTCGCCGCCGACTTCACGCGCGTGGCGACGCTGCAATTCACCAACTCGGTCGGCGGCGCCCGGATGCACTGGCTCGACATCGGCGAAGGCCACCACGAGCTGTCGCATCTGCCCGACAACGACGCCAAGGCCCAGGATAAGCTCACCCGCATCAACAAGTGGTGGTGTGAACAGATGGCCTACTTGGCCAAACGGCTGGCGGAGACGCCGGAACCGGGCGGCGGCGGCAGCCTGCTCGACAACACGCTCATCGTCTGGACCAACGAATTGGGCAAGGGCAACAGCCACACGCTGGACGACATCCCGTTCGTGTTGGTGGGCAACGGCCTCGACTTCAAGATGGGCCGGTCGCTCAAATACCCGCGCGTCCCGCACAACCGGCTGCTGCTGTCGCTGGCCCACGGCATGGGCCACCATATCGACAAGTTCGGCAACCCGAATTTCTGCGCGGGCGGCCCGTTGCCGGACCTGACGTGACACCATCCGGGGCCGTTTAGAAGTCGTTTCAAAACCAGCCCCGAGCGCAAGCGAGGGGCTGGTTTTGAAACGACTTCTAAACGGCCCCCGTCATCCGGATCATGGATAAAGTGGGCCGCACAACATGCCTTTAACGAAACTCAAGATCGCCGCGGCGTCGCTGGCTCTCGGGACGCTGAGCGCTGTGCTCGCGCAACATGTCCTGGCCGAGAAGCCGAAAGCCGAATCCGCGAAGCTGACGCCCGTCATGGTCCAGGATTTCGAGAAGGTTTCTTCGCCGCCCAAAGTATGGGTCGTCAACATCCCCGACGAGAATGCGTCGGTCCAGGTGTCGACCGATCACCCGCGCGACGGGAAGAAGTGCCTGAAGTTGCATTACCACTTCGTCGGCACGGGGGAATTCCAATACCTCGGAATCCCCAACAAGACCAAAATCCAAGCGCCGGTCCATAAGCTCCGCTTCCAGCTCTACGGGGACGGCTCGAAGTGTTCGTATGGGGTCCAGGTGACCGACGCCCACGGCGAAACGCACCAGTATGGCAAGAACACCGGCCAGGGCGGGATTATCGACTTCACGGGCTGGAAAGAAATCGTCATCGACCTGGACTCGGACCATGAGACGTGGGGAGGCGACAAGAACGGCAAACTCGATTATCCGATCACGGGGATTACCTTCACCGTCGGTCAGCCCACGGACAAGGCCAAACGATTGCCCGCCGAGGGCGACCTGTATTTCGACGCCCTGAGCGTCGATTCCGAGAAGGGCGCCGATGAAACTCTGGGCTGTCAGGTGTCCGTCGTGTCGCCGGACTATTGTTCCGACGTGAAAGGAGACGTTCGCGTCACCCTCGCGGCCCCCGGCTTCAAGAGCGTGACCGCGAAGTGCTGGAAGCAGGGCGACGGGTTCGGCGTCGATTCCACCGTCGCCGTCGTCGGCCTCGACGCCAAAGGCAACGGCTCGTTCGTCTTCCCGGCCGACGACTATCCGCACGGCCTGATCGCGGTGCGGATCGGCGGCGACAACGGCTCAGTAAAAGATAATTGTTATCTACAATTGTACAACAAGGGCGGCGTTTCCTGGAACGAAGGCCTGCCCAAAGACCCGCCCCCTGGGGCCAAGGGCATGAAGCTGGTCTTCGCCGACGACTTCGACGGGCGCCTCTCCATTTCCGGTACCGATCCCAAGGCCGCCTACTACGACCACAAGCCGCCGGGCGGTTACCAGGACTTCAGCGCGCACGTGTTCTCCGGCCGCGATTCCCCGAAAGACCCGTTTGCCCGCGTCGATTCCTACCTGCGGATCAGGGCCGACGACAAGCCGCACAGTTCGGGCCTGATTTCCTCCATGAAGAACGACGGCGGCGGCGTCAAGGTTTCGGCCCCGTGCTACTTCGAGTGCCGGTTCATCGGCCCCAACGCCGTCGGCGCCTGGCCGGGCTTCTGGCTCATGACGGATTACATGACCAACTACAAGGTCAAGGGCGACAAGACGCCGTGCGACGAGCTGGACGTCATTGAAGCCTACGGCGGCGAAGGCCCCGGCGAGCCGAACGCGGGCGACACCTACATGATTACTCCCCACTGCTGGAACCAGGGCGAGGCCGGCAAGGCCGTCGAGACCGAGGCGTTCAAGGGGATGCACAACCCGATCCGCATGAAGAAGGCCGGCATCCCCTCGACCTGGTTCGAGACGTTCCACGTCTACGGCTGCAAGGTCACGGAGACCGACACGATCTATTATTGCGACAACATTGAGGTGGGCCGCCATGACACGTTCCCGCTCTGCAAGCGGCAGCCGCTTTTCTTCATGATCGACTTGGCCACCGGCGGCGGCTGGCCCGTCGATTTGTCCCGGTATAACGGCCGGGCCGACACGTACGTCGATTATGTGCGGGTGTACAGGGGCGAACCTTGACCGGCGAGGCGCCGCGAATGGCCGCAGCCGCCGGGGACTTTGCAAAAGCCTCTGTGAGTCTGTTCCATAAGTCCTATAGGACTTATTGGACCTATAGGACTTATGAAACAGACTCCAGGTATCATCGGGGATTACTGTTTCACATGCGGCGTCTCCCAGATACGCACCATGAGTTCGTAAATCTCCGGCTCGGCTTCCTTCAGTTCGGCCCGGTTGAACGGAAAGAAGTCGTTCACGCCGAAGTACGCCTCGGTCATCTCGGCGAAGAACTCCTTGTGGTTGGTCAGCGCATAGTGCTTCACACGTGAGCCGTCGAAAAGCAGGGTCTTTTCTCCGTGGCCGCTTTTCTTGTACTTCTCATAGGCTTCCCGGATTCGCGGCTCATCGAACCCCAGCACTTGGTCGTGGTAGGCGTGCGCCAGTTCGTGCAGAATCACCCACGGCTGCTCGTTGATGTTCCGCTTCGTGGGCAGGTCGGCCGCCCGGGGAATGTGGACGCATTTCGCCAGGTCCGGCGAGTAGCCGTTCGCCTTGAGCCAACCGGCGTCGGGGTGATACTGCATCGACATGAGCTTACCGTGCGTCAGGTCCAGCACGATGACGACTGCGTGCAGCTTTTTCAGCTTGTCCTCGGGGACCACCGCGTTGATGTCGGCCAGCTTGCCGTCCAAAAATCGAAGCGCGCGGGATCCCAAACCGTCATTCGGCGCCTGGAGCAGACGGTCATCCACGCGGACGGTCCACCCTTCGATTTTTCGATCCGTGTGCGAGGAGGGCTTCGCGGGATCGGCGTCTTCCTTTGGCGGCGGCGGGAGGAGCTGGATCATCCCCTTGCCCAGGGCGTCGCCGACCAGGAAGTAGGTCTCGGCGTTGCCGAACTCGTGGTGCCCGTGGCTGGGGTTGGGAGATTCCGCGGCCGGTCGGACGAAGTCGTGCGTCTCGACGAAGAGGACGTTTCCTTTGAACTCGGCCTTCGCGGCCGCGCCGGCCTGGGCTTTCCGCAGCGTCGCCCACGGGCCGGGGGCGTCCACCCACGGGCCGGTCAGTTCGCCGATGACGAACGGCAGGTTCGGTGCCTTCAGGTCTTTGCGGACGTCCTTGATGAGGTTCACCAGGTTCCGCTCGTACTCCGGAACCGCCTTTTTCGGATCGACCCCGTCGTTCCAGCCCTGATACCAGACGATGCCCGCCAGTTCGTATCCTTGGTCGTGGTAACCCGGAAAGTCGGTCTTGAGGTTGGCGAGCGACTCGCGAATCTCGTCCAGCATTTTCGTGTAGTACGGCCCGACCTCTCCGCCGGAACTCGGCGGCCGGAAGTCCTTGTACAGGCTCTTGCCGCCCCACGCGGTCTTGATAAGCAGGACTTGATTGGTGAAATAATCGCCGACGACGTTTCCGAACTGCAATTCGGGTCCGAAATGATGCTTGTCGCCGTACACGGTGAAGCCCATCGTCAGCGGCCCGGCGAGGAGCGGCCCGTTTTCTCTCTGGTAGCGCACCCATACGTCGTCGCGCACCGCCCACGCGCCCTTGTCGGTCGTGAGATGCTTGACGAGCGGGGCCTTGGCCGGGTCCTTCAGCAAGGCGGCGAGAGTGCCTTTGCCGTCGTTGTAATCCTTGCCGCCGAGGTCCGCGACGGCTTGCCCTTCCATGTTCGACTGGCCGGCGAGGATGAACACCTTCACCGGCCCGGGCGGCTCGGCCGCCGGGGCGTTCGGCGAGAATGAGAGTCCCAGAAGTCCGAGGAGAACCGCGATTCGTCGGGTCGTCATGTTGAGGCCCTTGAGTCTTCGTGGGGACGGTGGAAGTAAACGGTCGGGGCAACCGCCTATCGATCCGGTGTAGAGGGGGAGAGAATCCGCGCGCTAGTCCCCTGGCTTGATTGAACAATCCATCAGGAACAACTTCCCGCCGGCCTCATAATCAAACACATGTCCGGTTACAATATATCGTCGGCCTTCTTGCAAATCTCGGAGTTTTTCTTTGTAAGGTGTAATAGACGTTATCAGAAATAGTAATACAATGACTTCATGATGACATATACAGAACTCCAGAGCAACCGTCGGAAGTTTCTCGCTCTCACTGGGCTGACACTTCCTGAGTTCCAACTCCTGTT
>Ga0182024_10008058_pt1 | contig 22426 bp, 17 predicted proteins | sample P32metaG_FD_120480 | JGI IMG/M metagenome (GOLD analysis project Ga0182024, IMG submission 120480) | Permafrost microbial communities from Stordalen Mire, Sweden - P3-2 metaG (Illumina Assembly) | ecosystem: Environmental > Terrestrial > Soil > Wetlands > Permafrost | place: Sweden: Stordalen... | reverse complement strand
CATGTTCGAACGATGCGCCGCCGGCGGACCCAAGCTTTCGCCGGGGGAAAGACGGTTCGCTTCCACATTAGCCATCTTGAGCGCTCTCGCGATGGCCTCTATCTATCTGGTTCTCAGCAAAATCTTTCGGCAAGCGCCGGCGGTGCAGGCGGTGATCTATGCGTCTGTATTCTTCACCAGCTCAATTCGCGTTCAGATGGCTTACCTCAGGAATCGGTCGCGGGGCACGCAAGCCCTCATCCTGGGCGCCGAACTCGTGGCGATGTACCTGTTCATGCTCGGCGTGTGTCTGCTTGCCGGCAAAATTTGACTCCGCTGGCGCGTAGATAAGGTGCGGCGCGCGGGCTGCGATTAATTCCCGGCCCGCTGCGTTGGTTCATCTCGCCTGCGTGGCCAATTGTGGAATAATCTGCCGGTGACCCTTGCCGCCGCAGCGCCGCCCGACAGCTGGTACCTGGTAGCGTGCGCCGCCGGAGCGGTTCTGCTGCTCCTGTTGCTCATTACCCGCGTTCGCCTGCATCCGGCGCTGGCTCTCGCCGTGGCGGCTTTGGCGCTGGGCGTGGCCGCCGGCATGCCGCTCAAGCAGGTTCCGCTCTCCTTCTCCACCGGCGTCGGCAATCTGATGGCTCACATCGCCATCGTCCTCGGATTCGGAGCCATCCTCGGCCGTTTGCTCGCCGGTTCTGGCGGCGCAGCTGCGCTGGGCAGAGTGCTGGTTGAAAACTGCGGCCCGAAGGGCCTGCCCTGGGCGCTGCTCGGCCTCGGCATCCTGGTCGGGATGCCCGTCTTTTTCGAGGTCGGCCTGGTCCTGCTGATGCCCATTGTGGCTGAAGCCGCGCGCCGCACCGGCCGTCCGCCGGTGCTGGCCGGCATGCCCCTGCTGGCCGGCCTCTCCATTGTTCATGGGACGCTGCCGCCGCATCCCGCCGCCATGCTGGCCGCCGTGCAATACCACGCCGACCTGGGCCGCACCATTCTCTGGGGGCTGGTCGTTGGCCTACCCGCCGCGGCCGTAGCAGGTCCGGGCCTGGGCTGGCTTCTTTGCAGGCGCTGGGACAAAAATCAATCCAATGCCGCACTCGATTCCAGCGCAAACAGCCTGCCCCTCTTCGCCCCCACACTCGAAGAAGAACAGCGGATCGAAAAGCAGGAACAATCTGCGCCGCCCGCCAACGATGACGGGGTGCCCCAGGTCTCGAACTTGAGACCTGGGATCGATCTCGATCCCCCTTCATCGACCGACAAAGTCCCCGAACCCGCCGGTCCCATCCGCGCCGCCTCCGCCGTCCTGCTGCCTATCGCGCTCATCTTCCTCGGAAGTTGGGCCGACTCCATCGTCGCCCCATCCTCCGCACTGAATCGGGTCCTGCACTTCATCGGCAGTCCCGACATCGCGCTGCTCATCGCCGTTCTCGTCGCTCTCATCACCCTCGGCCCGCGCATCCAGACCGGCCGCCATCACGGCCGCGAGCTGCTGCGAAAGCTGACCGCCGAGTCCTTCGAGCCCATTGCCAACGTGCTGGTCATTCTCGCCGCAGCCGGAGGCTTGAGCGGCGTTTTGCGCGACTCAGGAGCAGCTCAGGCCACGGTCGGCCTCGCCCTTGGCGCGCACATGCCGCCGCTGGTCCTGGCCTGGCTCTTGGCTGCCGTAGTTCGCGTGTCCATGGGTTCCGCCACCGTGGCCATGGCAGTAGCTTCTTCGGTCCTCGCGCCTCTGGCCAGCCACGCCGGAGTCCGCCCCGAGTTGCTCGTCCTGGCCACCGGCACCGGCTCGCTGATTCTCTCCCACGTCAACGACCCCGGCTTCTGGATGATCCAGTCCTTCTTCAAGCTGGAAGTGAAGGACACGCTGGCCACATGGTCGGTGATGGAGACAGTGCTGTCCGTGGCCGGGCTTGGGACTACGCTGCTGCTAGCGGCGGCGCTCAGGTAGCCGGCGGTGCAGTTTGGAAAGACTGTCCGTTTAGAGAAATGACCGTTGGCAGACAAGCCAAGCGTCCGGGTAGCGCTCGCGGAAACGGACAAACGCAGGCTCATTTCCACCGGCACCGTGCAAGAACCAGCCGAGGAGCCCGTGGTCGTCGGCTTCGCGGAGTCGTTCGAGGTAGTCTTCCGCTATATTCTGGTCACTCCAAGCAGTGACGAGTTCACACAGGCGGCGGTACGTCCTACAAAATCCCGCCGAAACTCCTTCCCGTTTGTCCAAATGAAGCACCTCTACAGTGGTCTCTCCTTTGGATGAGAATGTTTCAGCAGCTAGGAGATAGCGGGCACTCAGGTTTTCTGTTTCAGGATTGAAATCGAGATACTCCCACGGGTCTTCCGCAGTCGGGTCGATCAATAATGGCGTTCCATTATTCGAAAGCGGAAATTGCCTTCCTTTGAAACGACCGCACTGCGCGCAGGCTATCAGAAGGTTTTCCCACGCGTACATTCGGTCAGGGTGCGCGGTCTTAGGCCAGAAATGCTCGATGTCGCTCCCCTCGGAGTCAACACAATACATGCATCGCTCGCGTAGACCGGCCATTCGCTTCAAGACAGCACTGGTGGCAAGAACCTGCGGGGAACTTCGTTTTCCCTTCCAGTGTCCTCCCGGGTCGAAGCCTTCTTGGTCGCGCTGTACGTTAACCTCCTCTTGGAACAACCGAAGAGCATTCGCTGTCTCGGGTCCCAAATTCTCTCGCTCAATCCGTCGCATCGTTCGCTAGTCCTCTTCGCCCGTGGAAACGAACGGAAGCAGATCCATTAACTCGTCAGCTTCTGCGGCAGAAAGCTTACCACCTGCACGCTTCTTTGCCTGCAGGCGAGAATACCGAGAACGCTTCTCAACAACCGGCTCAGAGCGGGTGTTCTGCAACCCGAATGCGGGCGACAGGAGAATGGAATCCGGCCTGGAAGCGATGACCTTTTGGTACTCCTCTTGCGTCAGCCGGCGCGGCTTGTCGGTACCGCCAGGCTCGGGAAGCACGAATAATCCGTTTGGGTCGGCAGCCTGAAGGATGATAGGGCTGTGCGTGGTAACTAGGAATTGAACCTTGGGGAAATGACTCTTGAGCCAAAACCCAATCTCCCTTTGCCACTCAGGATGAAGGTGTGCGTCAATCTCGTCGATTAGCACTACGCCACTGTGGGTAACTTCGAGGTGCCCGCTCACCCTTTCTACAAGGTTCTCTACACCAAAGGCTTGAATCATGTGGCGCAGTATGTCGACAAGCAGCGCAAGCGCAGCCCTATATCCGTCGCTCATTGCCGTCCATGAGAGGTTGACATCATTCCTATCCTTTAGAAGCAAGCCGCTGGAACTAATACCCTCAATCGTTATTGCTCGTGGAAGGAAGTCATCTCGGAGAATCTCAATGAGTATGTCTCGTTCTTTCTTCTTCTCTTCCTTACCTTCTAGAGCCTGATAGTCAAGATCTCGCATCCACTTGTCAGCTTCGAGCAGCGACGCCTCTTCCTTGAAGAGTGTTACCCATGCGTTTGTCCGCGGGGCGGTCATGGTTCGCTGGGCGTCGGCAGATGCACCGAAAACTCTTCGAAATGGGCCATACCCGCATGCAAACCATCCCTTGGAGCTGCTGCTCCAAATCGCATCCTCTGCAACCGCCTTCTTCTTGTTCTTCTTCGGAGATGCGTCTACGAGTATTGGCTCCGATCCATTACGTTTGATCTCAAGCCTCGCAGTGAATGGCTTCTTCGTTGGCTGCCCTCTTCTGGACTCGTCTCCGCGAACGGACACTATATCTAGGCTAATTGTCGATTTCTCGCCGTTACTCGGCTCGCGTATCCACCCCTGAAAGCTCGTCTCTAAACCGCGTGTTGTATCCCTCCCAATGATGCATGTCGCAATGGCGCGCATGAGGGAGGACTTCCCAGACCCATTGCTGCCCGTGAACACCGTCCATCCAGCGAACACGCCCCCGCCCCTGTCCAAATCGAACTCCAAAGACTCGAAACCACGGATGTGTTTCAGGATAATCTTGCTGATGTACATGGACGGCAACTCCTCCAAAGATATCCTGCACCGTATCCTAAATGACTAGCTAAGTAAACCACCTCACAACCCCAGCACCGCCCGCTGCGCCGCGAAGATCTCATTCAATCCCACCTCGGCCAGATCGACCAGCGAGTTCAACTGCTTGCGCGAGAAACTTCCCTTCTCCGCCGTAGCCTGGGTCTCGATCAGCCCGCCATCCGCAGTCATCACCACGTTCATGTCCACCTCAGCCGCCGAGTCTTCCTCGTAGCACAGGTCGAGAAGCTCGGTTCCACCAACAATGCCGACCGACGTGGCTGCAACTAGTTGCTTCAGGGGCGACTGCTTCAGAGTTCCCGCCTCCACCAGCGCGTTCAGCGCCAGTGCCAGCGCCACCGCCGCGCCGGTAATTGCCGCGGTCCGGGTGCCGCCGTCCGCCTGGATCACGTCGCAGTCCAGAATCACCGTCCGTTCGCCCAGCGCCTGCATGTCTACGACCGAGCGCAGGCTGCGGCCGATGAGGCGCTGAATCTCGTGCGTCCGCCCGCCGATCTTGCCGCGCTCGCTCTCCCTGGGCGTCCGCGTCACGGTCGAACGGGGCAGCATGGAATACTCCGCCGTCACCCAGCCCCGCCCCGTGTTGCGCAGCCAGCCCGGAACACCCTGTTCGATGGTGGCGTTGGTCAGCACCCGCGTATTCCCAAACGAAACCAGAACGGAGCCCTCAGCGGTCTGGACGAAGCCGGGCGTGAGGGTGAGCGGGCGAAGCTGGGAGGGGCTCCTGCCGCCGGGACGAAAGAAAGGGGCTGGGACGTGCATAAAGGGATTGTACGGGACAGTGCGAGCGGAACCCAGGCGGGACGGGGACCCGGTTCCAGACCGGGAAAAAGCTGTACTCGGAACCCGGAACGGGAATTCTTCTATAACCAAATGAAACCAGACAACTTATCTATATTATCGCCACAACTCCAGTTCTATTTTGGGACAAACCATCCCCATCCAGTCCTCGTGGACTGTCCGGGAATTGGACAGTAAGTCCTTCCCTTATCAGGAACTTATTTCGGTAGTCCTAGTTTGGCACGCCACGTGTAACAGAAGAGAACGAAGCCCGGCAGCAAACAGAAATGGGAACGGCCAAAACTCGAACCTTGAACCGGCACCCTGGAATCCGACACCCTGGAACCCGGTACAGGTTCAGGACTCGATGCGGCCCGCAGAACTTCGATTGCTTCTCTCTGGTCACCTTTTCCTTGGCGTCTGGCACCAGTCAACCGACTATTTTTAACAACGCGAGGGGAAAGAGGATCGACAGATGCAACCGACAAGGCATATCGCCGTATTGGGCGGGGCAGAGCGCAAGCGGGTAGAAGCGGTGGTGGAAACACTGGCCAGCCTGCAAGGCGCGGCGGAAAGCCTGGCAGAGGTGGCGCACGACGCCAGAAACATGGTGACAGCGCTGGGGCTTTATTGCGACCTGCTGGAGGAGCCGGGGGTGCTGGCAGCTCCCTATACACACTACGGAAGCGAGTTGCGCCTGGTGGCCGCGGCCAGCCGCCGCCTGGTGGAAAAGCTGGTGGCTCTGGATACGGCGCGCGATCCGGGCAGTCGGGGGGTGAGATCCGAAACTGCGGAGCGATCCCGCCAGGCGGGCCGCTGGGACCTGCTTCCGGCGGTCCTGATCGACAACCTGGCCGGGGAGTTGCTGGCCAACCGCAATCTGCTTGCCGCCCTTGCCGGGCCCACCATCGCGCTGACGGTAGACACCGAGGAAGGCGCGCTGCCGGTGCGGCTCACCGGCGAGGACCTGACCAGGGTGCTGGTGAACCTGGTCAAGAACGCCGCCGAAGCCATGCCATCAGGCGGCAAGATTCTGTTGAGCCTGCGCCAGCGGCCCGCGGTCGCGGACCATCCTGAACGCCTTTTGCTGACCATCGACGACAGCGGCCCGGGCATCCTGCTGGGGATGCTGGACAGCATCTTCGAGGCCGGGTTCAGCACCCAGACGGCCTCGTCTGGAAACGGGGGCTGGCCGGCCGCCCATCGCGGGCTGGGATTGTCTATCTCGCGGTCTGTGATTGAGTCGGCGGGCGGATGCATCCGCGCCATCAACCGCACTCCGGCAGGGGCCCGCCTGGAGATTGAACTGCCGGTTCGCAAGCGCTGAGGGCAGGCGCCCATCCGGCCTGACTTTACGGGCCTGACTTTACGGGCCTGACTTTTCCGGCCTGACCGGCCTGGCCTGAAAGAACCGGCCTGAAAGAACCGCCGCCGGGCTCGATCCCGCCGGCCAAACCACTTCCATTAACCGAATTGCGCTTGAGGCGAATACAATGCTCGAAACAGCTCAAAGGGAAAGAACCATGGAGTTCATTCCTCAACTTGCGGAGCCTGTGGTGCGTTTGCATCTGCTGGTGGTGGATGCGGACCCGGCCATGCGGTCGGCCTGCGCGGAGATTGCCGCCAGCCTGGGCTATGCAGTGGAGTCGACCGGCGACCTGGGGCAGGCGCGCAGCCAGCTGCGCGGCCGCGCCGCCGACATCCTGCTGGTCAACCTGCCGGCCGGCAGCAATCACGGCCTGGAGCTGGTCTCCGAAGTCAAGCTGCTTTACCCCGATACCTCGGTGATCGCCATGACCGCGTCCGGCTCGGTGAACGCGGCCGTCGAGGCCATGCGCTGCGGGGCCTCGGATTACCTGACCAAACCCTTCGCCATTGACGAGCTTTCCACGGTGCTGGAGCGGGCGGCGCGGGGCCACCTTACCGACACCGCGACCCGCCAGTTGCGCGAGCGGCTGCGCCTCTCGCAGGGCCTGGGAGCCATGATCGGCCGCTCCGGCGAGATGGAGAAGCTTTACCGCATCCTTTCCAAGGTCGCGCAAAGCTCGCACCCGGTCCTGGTCCTCGGCGAGAGCGGCACGGGCAAGGAGCTGGTGGCGCGCACCATCCACGCTTACGGGCCCAATGCGCAAAAGCCGTTTCTACCCGTCGACTGCGGCTCGCTGGTGCCCACGCTGATTGAGAGCGAGCTGTTCGGCTACGTCAAGGGCGCCTTTACCGGGGCCAACCGCTCCAAGGATGGTCTATTGGTTTCTGCCGAAGGCGGAACGGTGTTTCTCGATGAGATCGGCGATCTCTCCATCGATCTCCAAGCCAAGCTGCTGCGCGCCCTGCAGGAGAAGGAAGTGCGGCCGGTGGGCGCTACGCACCGCATCCCCATCCGCGCACGCATCGTGGCCGCCACCAATCGCGATCTGGCGGTCATGGTCGACAAGGGCACCTTCCGCAAGGATCTTTTCTACCGGCTCAACGTGGTCAACCTGCGGCTGCCTTCGCTGCGCGACCGGCGCGAGGACATCCCGCTGCTGGCGGCGCACTTTCTCGACCGCATCAGCCGCGAGCACGGCACCAAGTTCACGCTCAGCGACGAGGCCCTGCGCACCATGATGAGGCACGACTGGCCGGGCAATGTGCGCGAGCTGGAAAACTCCGTGGAACGGGCCTGCGCTCTTTCGTCGGGGCCGGTCTTGCAGCTGGGCGACCTGCCCACGCAGTTGCAGCAGCAGGGCCTCGATGCACGGCGGTCGGCTTCGGCCGGCGCTGAGCCGGGGAACGAGCGGGAGAGCAGCGCGCCGGAGGTGAAAACCCTGGCCGACCTGGAGCGGGACGCCATTCTGAGCGCCATCCGCACCCTCAACGGCGACAAGCTGCAGGCCGCCAGGCTGCTCGGCATCGGCAAGACCACGCTTTACCGCAAGCTGAAGGAATACGGTATCGCCGACCCGCTCCGGGAAGACTGACTGGAGACCGTTTGCAGCTCTAATCTCCGCGCCTCCAGCTTCCCTTTTGCGCGCACCATCGACCTTGTGTTCGATCTAATGAATCTCTGAATAAGTTGATGTTTTGAAAGGGCACGACTTTAGTCGTGCCGTAAGTACCCCAAAATGAACGCGGGCTTTAGCCCCTGAGGGAATCCCATGACTTATTCAGAGCTTCCCTAAGCGCGGATAGATTTAGGGGTTACCGGTTGGACATCGGGAGTTAGAAGTCAAAAGCTAACAGCTAGAAGCTAGCAGCCAAAAGCCAAGGCCACAGGCCTGAAACAGCAATGAGGAGTTCTAAATTGAGCATTTTGATCGTGACCGGAATTGAAGGCGCCCGCAACTGTGCAACCATGGTGGGCACGCAACTGGGTATGGAAGTGGAAGTAGCCGAGGGGCGCAAGGCCGCGCTGGTGGCGCTGCGCCGGCGCGAGTTCTCTGTCGTGGTGGTAGATGAAACCATGGCCGAGTGCGATCCCTCGGCCGCCGAAGCCATCTGGCAACGCGCCGGGCTGGCCATTCCCCTGCAGATCAGCTTTGCCCTTAGCGGAGCGGCGCGCCTGGTCCGCGAGATTCGCGCCGCCCTGCATCGCCGCGAGCGGGAGCAGACGCTGGCCCACCGCGCCGCCACCGCCGCCATGGAGAACGAGCTGAAGAGCACAGTCGCCGGCCTGCTGCTGCACTCGCAGCTGGCTCTCTCGGGCAGTGAGGTGCCGTCCTCGGTCGCGGACCGGCTGCGCTTGATGGCCGATCTGGCCGGCAACCTGCGCCAGCAGTTGAACCCGCCGAACCCGGTCCGCGGAGATCCCGCCGCCTGAGCGGGCACTCGCCCCCTGGCTGCCTCTGCTGGAATCGGCTCGATGCATTCGCCATGGGCAGCGGCCGACTGGGCGGCAGCATTCCTACCTGACGTTTTTTCAGACGCGTTGGATGGACGAGCGAAGAAGTTCTTCAGGGAGTTTGCCCGCTCGGTCCCTTGGACTTCTTCCGCTTTCTCCACCACGCCCATAGGCCTGTGATCCCGGTTCCGAGAGAGCCCAGTATCCATACGGCATTTTTCCCGGCAAAATTCATGACTGCGCCTACCGGGTCAACCTGGACCGCTATCTCCCGGTCCACGGTAGCAAAGTCCCGAGAAAGATTCTTCAATTCCACGATCGCCGCCAGGTGCAGGCGCAAGGTTCCCGCATGCTTCGGGATCACGTCCCATTCCCATTGCGTCGGTGTATCGCCGCCCACGATCTGCTCCTCCGAACTGAGCGGCGTGATCTCGAAATCGGCGCCCCCCAGCGTCATCTTCATCCTGGTTGAGATGGGGGTTGCCTCGGTTTCCGTCCTGGTTCCCGAGCCGCCCGTCATCCCGGATTCGAGCGCCTGGACTGAAATCCTGCCCGTGGCAATGCGGGCGACGATGTGTGCTGTGTTCCGGGTTTTCATCTTTTCCGGAGTGTTGTAAGCCAGATCTCCTTTCTTGAGTTTGGAGAGGGATTGCTCAATGAGATCGTCGTCGGTAAGGGAAGCCGCCGATTGAACCGTCGGCGGAATAGGATCGTTGAAGCCGGGGCGGCGGGCGGCGGAGTTTTGCCCTTTGGACCGAGCGGGTTCGGAGGGCCTCTTCACTCCGTTCCCCGAGGATGGCTGCGCTGCTGAAGCCTCGCTCGGAGTTGCAGGTGATTCTGGAACCGAAGCTGGAGATCGATCCGGGGCCGGCACGGCCGTCGGTGCCGGTGCGGCATCCGACCCTGTTGGCGGTGGGGGTGAGGGCGGACTCCTGCAACTGACTGGCGGCAGCAAAAGGGCTGTAAACACCACGACAGCGCACGACACACGGAGCCTGAGGGATGGGGTTTGCCTCACGGGACCCTCCAGTGGAACGGTGTTGGAACTATACCGCACGCCTGGCGGCCGGGGCGACAAGAAACAGGCGCATGGCACGCCTGCCGCCCTCCGCGCTGCGCACAGGAAGACGCAGCCTCCTATCCGCCAAGCAGCAGCCGATCCGCCAAAATGACGTAAGCTGGTCTCGACATGAAAGATTCGGCTGTTCTGCTCATCGACTGCCCGGACCGCAAGGGGCTGGTGGCGCGGGTTTCCGGCCTGCTCTACCAGTGGGGCGCCAACATTCTCCACGCCGACCAGCACCAGGACCACGACCTGGGCCTGTTCTTCATGCGCGTGGAGTGGGCGCTGGACGGACAGCCGGAAAACCCGCCGGCCTTGCAGCGAACTCCTTCACCTGTCCCACAACCCGCACAGCCGTGTTTCGATCTGGATGGCTTCAAGGCAGCCTTCGCGCAGCTGGCTGCGGAGCTCGACATGCGCTGGCAGTTGACCTCCGGTGCGCGCCGCACCAGAGTCGCCCTCTTCTGCTCACAGTATCTGCATTGCATGGCCGATCTGCTGGACCGCTGGCGCTCCGGAGAGCTCGACTGCGAGATTGCCGTCATTGTTTCGAACCACCGCACGGTCGAGAATCTGGCCGGATTCTACGGCATCCCCTTCGAACATGTGCCTGTGACCGCGGCCGCACGCGCCGAGGCTGAAGCGCGGCAGCTGGAGCTGCTCAAGTCGAACGCGGTCGATCTGGTGGTGCTGGCCCGCTACATGCAGATTCTCTCGCCCGCCTTTGTCGCCCACTATCCGGCAGCCATCATCAACGTGCACCACTCCTTTCTGCCCGCCTTCACCGGCGCCAAACCCTACCACGCGGCTCACGCCCGCGGTGTCAAGTTGATCGGCGCCACCAGCCACTACGTAACCGATGTGCTCGACGACGGCCCCATCATCGAACAGGATGTGGCGCGCATCTCGCACCGCGACCAGGTCGAAGACCTGGTCGCCCGCGGACGCGATCTCGCACCGCATCGTTCTTTCCCGCGCCGTCCGCTGGCACCTCGACCGCCGCATCCTCTGCTACGGGAACAAAACGGTTGTCTTCGATTGAGGATCAGGGGCAGGTTGAGAACTCCAGCCGCGCCGCGGGGTCGGAGACAATCGATCCTCAGTTCATTCAGGGAGTAAAGTCGGGATCGCTGGTTCGTGTCGAGTCCAGCCTGATGGCAAAAGCAGCAAGGCCAATCACCATCGACGCAACCACCGCACTCACCAGCGGAAGGACGCGATAGCTGTATCCCGCCGCCAGCACGATGCCGCCAAGACTCGCTCCGAGTGCGTTGCCAAGATTGAACGCTCCTTGATTCAGTGTTGAAGCCAGGTTCGGCGCGCGGCGCGCCTTTTCGACGATGCGGGCTTGAAGCGGAGCGGAAGCGCCAAAGTGAAACATGCCCCACACCAGAACACAGGAACCCATCGCCAGAGCATGAGGCATGGCCAATGGCATCAGCAACAGGATCAGCGTAACGAGAATATATCCCGCCACAACGGTGGCCATCTGGCGCCAATCGCCCAGGCGCCCTCCGACCAGAATACCCACGGTGATGCCCACTCCGAACAGAACCAGAAACCAGGCAATCTGGCGCGCGGGCAGATGCGTCACTGCGGAGAGAATGGGAGCGATGTAAGTGAACACGGCGAAGAGAGAGACCGAACTTAACGTCGACAAGAGGAGCACGAGAAGAACCTTGGGGTTCAGCAGCGTGTGAAATTCGTGTCGCAGTTGAACCGGCTCGGAGTCTTGCCGCGGCACCCAGATCAGCAGGCCAATCATCGCAATCAAGCCAATCGGGATGAGGGCGACGAAGGTGGAGCGCCACCCAAAAGCGTGACCCAGCGCGGTGCCTGCCGGCACGCCGAGCACGTTCGCAAGTGTCAAGCCGCTGAACATGGTTGTAATCGCCTGCGACCGCTTTTCTCTGGGTACGATGTTGGCCGCAAGAATGCTTCCGGTTCCGAAGAAAGCTCCATGGCAGAGCGCGGTCAAAATGCGCGCGGCCAGCATCAGGAAGAAGCTGGAAGACAGGGCGCAACACACGTTGCCCAGGATGAATACGCTCATCAGAATGACCAGTGAGCGCTTGCGTTCCTGCCCGGAAAGAGCCAGCGCGAGCAGCGGAGACCCAAAGGTCACGCTGAGTGCGTAGGCTGAAACAATAATGCCGGCTTTGGGTATGCTGATACTGAAAGACCGCGCCAGGTCCGGCAGCAGACCCACGATGACGTATTCCGATGTGCCAATGCCAAAAGCGGCGATGGTGAGTGCGAGGATCGATTTTTGCATAAACCCAGGTGTCACCTGCCCGCAACGAAAAGTCGTGAATTGATCTTCTCATCCTTGCCAATCCTTGATCTTGTCAAGCCCGGATGCCTTCTTCCGCCGCTCAAAAAAAAGCCCCCTGCCTTTCGGCAAGGGGCTTCTCTTCGGGGATTCTCCCAGCGGCGCACGCGCTCCTCAGTTGCTGAACAGCAGAATGCCGGCCGGCTTTTCTTCGGACACTTCTTCGCTCGCACTTACCGGGCGATAGAAGAGCTGGTTCGCGTCGAGATAGACTTCGAGGAATGCCGGACGATCGTTGATGTTTCCGGCAATCAAAGCCTCCGACAAGGGGTCCTCGACGTAGCGCTGCAACGCCCTGCGCAACGGCCGCGCGCCGTAGCTGCGGTCGCCCAGCGTCTTGTCGAGAATCCACTTCTTGGCCTCCTCGGTGACGGAGATGGTGATCGACTTCTGCGCCAGGTTATGGTTGAGCTGCTGCACAAGCAGTTCGACAATCTGGATCAGGTCGGCATCCGACAGCGATTGGAAGAGAATGACCTCGTCCAATCTGTTCAAGAACTCGGGATTGAAGGTCTTCTTTACTTCCTGCTTGACCAGCTCCTCGATCTTGTCGCTGACGATGTCTTCGCGGTCGCTCTGGAAGCCGAGCCCCTGCTTCTTCATCAGGTGCCGCGCGCCGATGTTCGAGGTCATGATGATGATCACGTTCTTGAAGTCGACCGTGTTGCCCAGGCCGTCGGTCAACTGGCCGTCTTCAAAAACCTGCAGCAGGATGTTGAACACATCCGGGTGCGCCTTCTCGATCTCGTCGAGCAGCACAACCGAATACGGCGAGCGCTTGACGCGCTCCGTCAACTGGCCGCCTTCCTCGTAGCCCACGTATCCCGGGGGCGAACCAATGAGCTTCGAGACAGAATGCTTCTCCATGAACTCCGACATATCGAAGCGGATGAGAGCTTTGTCCGACCCGAAGAGGAAGTTGGCCAGCGTGCGCGCCATCTCCGTTTTGCCCACGCCCGTGGGACCGAGGAAGAGGAAGCTGCCGATGGGCCGCGCGGGAGATTTGAGTCCTGCCCGCGAACGGCGAATGGCCCGCGCCAGTGCACTGATCGCCTTCTCCTGCGAGATGACGCGCTTGTGCAGCTCGCCTTCCACGCGCAGCAGCTTCTGCGTCTCTTCTTCCTTGATGCTGGTGACGGGAACGCCGGTCCAGCGGCTGACCACGTCCTCGATGTCTTCGCGCCCCACAATGCCGGAGGCCGAGTCGTCGAGGTGATACTTGTCGCGCAGGGCGCGCAGGTTCTCGCGCTCCTTGCGTTCCTCGTCGGAGTAGAACCGCGCCTTCTCGAACTCGTGGTTGGCAATGGCCGAGTCCATGCGGTGCACAATGAACTTGATCCGCTTCTGGACTTCGGTGATCTCCTCCGGCAGCGACGTCTGGCGCAGCTTCACCCGCGCGCCTGCCTCGTCGATGAGGTCGATAGCCTTGTCCGGCAGGAACCGATCCGGAATATAGCGGTTGGAGTGCGAAACCGCGAACTCGATGGCGGCATCGGTGTAGCTGACCGCGTGGAATTTTTCGTAACGGTCCTTAATGCCGTGAATGATCTTGATGGCGTCGGCTTCATTGGGCGGCGGAACCTTGACGGCCTGGAAGCGCCGCTCCAGCGAGCGATCCTTCTCAATCGACTTGCGGTATTCGGCTGGGGTGGTGGCGCCGATGCACTGAATTTCGCCGCGACTGAGCGCCGGCTTGAGAATGTTGGCCGCGTCCAGCGAGCCCTCGGCGGAGCCGGCGCCAACAAGCGTGTGCAGCTCGTCGATGAAGACGATGGAGTTTTGATTCTCCATCAGCTCTTTCATGATGGTCTTGAGCCGCTCTTCAAACTGGCCGCGGTATTTTGTTCCTGCCACGATCAGCGACAGATCCAGTCCAAGCACGCGCTTGTCGGCCAGGAAGCTGGGCACTTCGCCGTCGGCAATGCGCTGCGCCAGGCCCTCGACGATTGCTGTCTTGCCCACGCCCGGCTCGCCGATCAGCACAGGATTATTCTTGGTGCGGCGGCAGAGAATCTGGATCACGCGCTCCAGCTCCCCGTCGCGGCCAACCAGCGGATCAAGCTGTCCGTCCATCGCCGCCTGGGTTAAATCGCGGCTAAACTCGGCCAGCAGGCTGCTTTCACGCTGCCGCTGCTGGGCAGGAGCTTTTTCCTGCGTCACGCGCGCCAACTCGTCGCGAATCTGTGCCAGCTTCAGCCCGCGCTCCTGCAGGATCTCCGCTGCAAAACATTTTTCTTCGCGCAGCAACCCCAGAAGCAAGTGCTCAGTTCCAATGTGCTTATGCCCCAGCCGCTCGGCTTCTTCCGCCGCATAGGCTAGCACGCGCTTGCACTCGTTCGAAAGCGGCAGGTCCACCGAAGTGGAAACCTTCTCGCGAATGGTGGTATGCGCCTCAATCTGTTTGCGGATCGACTCCACCGAAGCGTGGGAGCGCAAAAAGCGGTTGGTCAGAGCTTTGTCCTCGCGCAGCAGGCCAAGCAGCAGATGCTCAGTCTCGATATAGGGCGAGCCGAACTGGCTGGCCTCGTATCGCGCGAAGAAGATCACGCGGCGTGCCTTCTCCGTATAGCGTTCGAACATGATGTTCTCCCCCCGTGCAGGCTATCGGCTGGAGTGGCTGTCCGGTGGTTTTGCCGGCCTCAACCCAACCCGCGCGTGCCCTTCTTTAGACTTCGCCGCCGAAGGCCCCAGGAAAATTTCAGATCCTGCCCCCGAACAGCTCTTTGGGATGGTAGCGAGCTTTTTCCTTGCTCCCAAGTCCCCGGGCGGTCCCGCTGCCGTGAACTTCCATCCTGCCTTTTCAGCCCGGGAACTCTGCTGGTGCTGCCGGACTGCCTACTAGATAAGACTCAAAAATCAACGGGAACGATGCACTTCCGTCAAAAGTTTGCCGCCTGCGTTTCCGGCTTCGGACCGGCCGCCAGGGGCGCCAGCTTTCCGGATTCGAGCCGCAAGACGCGTGTACATCGGCTCGCCAATTCGAGGTTGTGGGTTACAAGAACGGAAGTTAGACCGTGGCTGGCGTGCAGCCGTTCGATCAGGCCGAAGACGCGGCCGGCGGTGATTTCGTCCAGGTCGCCGGTAGGTTCGTCCGCCAGCAGCAGGCGGGGATTCGCAACCAGCGCCCGCGCCAGCGCCACGCGCTGCTGCTCGCCGCCAGAGAGCTCGCCAGGGCGATGATCGGCGCGATCCTCGAGGTCCACTTCCCTGAGCCAGTTCGCCGCCACAGCGAAAGCCTCGCGTTTCTGTTGGCCGCGAGCGAGCAGCGGCATGGCCACGTTTTCCAGCGCCGTGAACTCCGGCAGCAGGTAATGGAACTGCCAAACGTAGCCAATCTCCCGATTGCGGAAAGCCGCCGCCTGCCGCGGGGTAAGTTGGGCCACGTTGGTTGAGGCGCAGTATACAGTTCCCGCGGAGGGGCTATCAAGCGCGCCCAGCATGTGCAAAAGCGTGCTTTTTCCCGCACCCGACTGGCCCACGATGGCCACCATTTCCCCAACCTGCACTTCGAGGTTCAGGCCGCGAAACAGCGAAAGCTCGCCGCGCGCGGTTTTGTAAGACTTCTGAAGGTCGGTGACGTGGACGATCGGCGGGGCATCTGCCTGTATCGGAACTCCGGCTTCCGCCCGCAACTCCAGTTCCCGCATGGAGCGGGAGGCCGGGCCGGCAGCCGCTGGAAGGGTTTCAGTCATCCTGTTGTATTTATTCTAGCGTGTGAGGGGTTAAATCCACGCAAATGAGCAGTCCGGTCCCATCAGTAGTACCGCAACGACGGTTACGATCTGAGGTCCCGACTCCTGCGCCCGCTCAATCGGCAGCGGCAAGTGCGGACGCGTTGAGCCGCGCAATGCGCCCCTTGGGCCCCACAACAAACGGCAGCGAAACCGCGTTCCAGTCGCCGTTGTCCAGCGGCTTCCAGGTACGGCCCTCATCGCGACTTGCATCCGATCCACTCGTTCCTACAGCAATCCAGGCGCGCAGCGCTTCGCTCCATTGGACGGAGGACCGGTAGCCGTGCGGCGGCGTCTCGGCAGCGGCCCAATGCCTGCCGTCGTCCTCTGACCACGCGGCGGTGCCTGCCGTTTCACCCGGCTTGGAATAGTCGCCGCCCACGGCAACGAACCGCCAGTTTTTCCGGTGGCCGCCTTCGCCGCCTTTCAGCAGAACTTCCGCCGTCGAATCCTCGGTGATTCGATAGCCGATGGAAAACGCGCCGGCGGCATCTGACCCGCCAGCCAGCGGAAGGGTCATCGTTGACCAGTCGGGAGCAGCCTTTCCTCCGTGTTTCAGGTGGAGTGAAAGCTTTTCAAAATGGGGTGGAATCCAGCTCTTGTAAAGGACCGCTCCTGTCTTTCCTCCCGTTACGAAGCCGGCAATGTACTTGTCCCCGCTTCTCGCGATCGAGCTATTGCTGGCCGCGAAGGCGGCCAGCGAATCGCCATCAAGCGCTAGGCCTTTGCGTTCATCCCGCTTCCAGGTCTGCCCGCCGTCTTCGGTTTCAAAAACGGTAAAACGCCCCTTCACCGGGTCGCCGAGCAGCATTCCCTCGCCATAGAATCCGTTCAGCCGGAAGCTGTCGAAGAAACCATCCGGAGAGTCCGGATTCTTGTAGAGCAGTGTCCATGTGGCGCAGCCATCCTCGGTCTTGTAGAGGCGGCTCTTTTCGCCCGGCCCGGAGGCCATCACGATCGCCGACGCGGAATCCCAGGCCTGCACCCCTCGAAAGTCCAGCGTCGCGCCGTCCGTGGCCGCATCCGGCACCGCACACTTCTGCCAATGCGCGCCGCCGTCAATTGTCTTCAGTACGGTTCCTTCGCCGCCGCTGGCCCACGCCACTTGCCCATCCACTGAATCGATTCCACGCAGGCTGGCCGTGGTTCCCGATTCCTGCATCTGCCAGGCCTGCTGCGCGGCGGACTGTAGCTGGGAGGTCGCAGACGCCGTGGACTGGGCTGCTGCAGCGATTGTGGCGGCAAGGAAGAGCAGGCTCAGACGGCAAAGCTGCATGTCCTCAAGTATAAAGCGGCTCGGCGCCGGAGATGATCGTCTCCAGAAATGCTTTGCGATCCTGCGCGGCCTGGCCTTCCGGAGCGAACTCCCAGGCGTACTTGCCCACAATCTCGTGCGCGTTCGCGGAGTGCAACGCGCGCGCGGCCCGGTTCGAGCGTAATCGCGCCCTCGAAATTCACCTCGACATAAGCAATGGGCAGATCGTCAATCGGGTCCGGCGGGCAATTGCCGGCTGCAGCGTTTGTTTCCAAAGAGGCATTCTTCAGGGTCCTCACCATTTGTTCGCGCTCGGTGCGGAGAGCTTGTGCAGATCTTCTGCGGTGCGCAACCGGCTTATGGGAGTGATTTCAAATTCCAGCGGGACGCGCAGCATGACCATGCGGCCTCCGACTTGGATGGTGATGTCGCGGTTGTTGTCGACAATCCGCCGCATGGCCGCGGTCAGGATCGGCACGCTCACCGGAGTTTGCAGAACGGCCAGCAGCGAGGAGTTGGTCCAGTGGTAGATGGCGTCGTCGCTGCGCAGGCTGTGGGAAAGAAAGGCGGAGACAGCCATCAGGCTATCCTGCACTGCATCCATGCCAAACCGTTCGCCGATCATGTCCAGGCAGTTGAGATGAAAAAGGACGACATAGCCGCCGCCGTTTCCATCTATGATCTTGCCGACATGCTTAAGTGCGGTCCCGCCCCCGCGTAAACCAGTTGCATTGTCGTTGGCGGTGGTGCGATCTACAACCGCGAGATGCGCAGCCCTGGATGCCTTGCTATCCACACCGCTGAGGCGAAAGAAGTCAGTCAGTTGGAGGACAAATCCCTGAATTTCTTCCACGGTCAGAAGGCTTGCAACTCGCCGCACCAGAGGCTGGGCATCGGTCGAGGCCGGATCGATGCCCGTCCTGGTCAGCAGATCCACCAGCAGCTTCGACACCAGCATCCGCCAACCGGATAGCCGGTCCCGGAGCGCATCCTCTGATAGGTTGCGATAGTGCTCGAATTCGTGAAGGACGCTCCGGACCAGCGCCAGCTTGTCAGCATCCGGCAAACCTTCCCGCATCTGAGGAGCCAGTTGGCTCACCTTCCCCCGGAACTCGGCGTATTCGGAAGGATTGATCGAGAGCATATTGACTGCCGTCCCTTCCGCCAGCAGGGTCAGGCTCCGCTCCACGCCCGATTCCGCCGGGTGCTCCCGTTCCGTGTTCGTCACCTTGCCCTGCGACGTAGTCTGTCGAAAATTCATCCAAAATGCTCCTGTACTGGACTCATCGGCAGCAAAAACCCATTCCAACAGGCTTCTGACCCCTCGCTGCAAACTTTCGGGACCATCTCTTCGTCAGGCGCGACGCCGCTTCTCAAGCATGGCTGCCAGTCCGGAACCGTTCGCAGCTCGGGAATCGCGCTCCGCCAGCACACCCCGTTTTTGCTCTGCGCAATCCCCTCCTCCTGTACACTGGAGTGTTCATGGCTATCAAAGCAAAACTTCCCATCGGAATCCTGGGCGCGACCGGAATGGTTGGCCAGCGCTTCATTCAACTGCTCGAAAACCACCCCTGGTTCGAGGTTCAGTGGCTTGCCGCCAGCGACCGGTCAAGTGGAAAGTCATATGGCGAAGCCGCCAAGTGGCGTCTCGACACGCCGCTGCCCGCGCGCATTGCGCAAATGACCGTGCAGCCCGCCGAGCCGTTTGGCGCGCCGAAAATTATCTTCGCCGCCCTCGACGCCGCCATCGCCCGCGAAATGGAGCCCGCCTTCGCCAACGCTGGTTGCGCCGTCGTCTCGAACTCCAGCGCCTACCGCATGGCCCCCAACGTGCCGCTCGTCATTCCCGAAATCAACGCCGACCACCTGCACCTCATCGAGGACCAACCCTCGCGCGCCGAATCCGGCGGTTACATGGTCACCAATCCAAACTGCTCCACCATCGGCCTGGTCATGGCTCTCAAGCCCATCGAGGCCCGCTTCGGCATCGAGAAGATCTTCGTCACCACCATGCAGGCCGTCAGCGGCGCAGGCTATCCCGGCGTGGCTTCCATGGATATCCTCGGCAACGTGGTGCCCTACATCGGCAGCGAAGAAGAAAAGATGGAAGCTGAGACGCTCAAGCTGCTCGGCAAGCTGAACGGCCACACCGTAATTCCGCTCCATGCAATGGTCAGCGCGCAGTGCAATCGTGTCGCGGTTGAAGACGGCCACACGGAAAGCGTGTCCATCAAGCTGGGCAACAAGCTCGGCCGCCCGGTGACCCGCGAAGACCTGCTCGCCGCCTGGGCCGAATTCCGTCCGCTCGCCGGCCAGGGCTTGCCCACCGCGCCCGAGCAGCCCATCGAGTGGGCGCCGCAGCCTGACCGTCCCCAGCCGCGCCTGGACCGCAATCGCGGCAACGGCATGGCCGTCACCGTCGGCCGCCTGCGCCCCTGCCCGGTACTCGACTGGAAGTTTACCGTGCTCTCGCACAACACCATTCGCGGAGCCGCCGGCGCCGCCATCCTGAACGCAGAGCTGCTCGCCAGCCTGGGAAAGCTTGAGCCCGTGGCCGTAGCCACCGCGCGCGCATAGCGCATTCGGCCCAGCCACAAAGCTGGGTGCCCCATCCTTGCCACGTTCTTGTTTTTTGGGGCAAGGGTGGGAAACCACAGACCTCGAAAGAGAAAGTTTTGAAAGGGCACGACTTTAGTCGTGCCGAAAATGACAAGAGAAGACCGGGGGCTTTAGCCCCTGAGGTACAGCAGGAATCTAAGCATGAGCCTGGTAGTAATGAAGTTTGGCGGCACATCGGTCGAAGACCCGGCCGCCATCGGTCGCACCGCCGCCATCGTTGCCGGCCGCGTCGCGCAGGGCAAGCATCCCGTCGTCGTGGTGAGCGCCATGGCCAAAGTCACCGACCAGTTGCTGCGCGCCGCTGCCGCAGCCGCAGCCGGCGACCGCACCGGCGCGCTGGCCATCAGTTCGCGCCTCCGCTGCCGCCATCGCGACACCGCCTGCGCCCTCATCAAGACCCCCGCCGACTCCGCCGCCCTGCAAAACCTCATCGATCAGAAATTCGACTCGCTCGATGAGATCCTGCGCGGTCTGGCCGCCATTCTCGAGCTCACTCCACGTATCTCCGACCTCATCGTCAGCTACGGCGAGCGCATCTCCAGCCGCATCGTGGCTGCCGCGTTTCGTGAACGCCAGATCGACGCCGCCCACATCGACGCCCGCGAAATCATCGTCACCGACTCGCAGTTTCAGAAAGCCGTCCCGCTCGATTCGATCATCGAGAAGCGCGCCCACGAGCATCTCCATCCGCACATCGCCGCGGGCCGCGTTCCCGTCATGGGCGGCTTCATCGGCTTCAACGAAGCGGGCATCACCACCACCCTCGGCCGCGGCGGCTCCGACTTCACCGGCGCTCTGCTGGGCAGCGCGCTCTCCGCCGACGCCATCGAAATCTGGACCGACGTCGACGGCATCATGACCGCCGATCCAAGAGTGTGCCCCGACGCCCTGCGCGTCCGCACCATCAGCTTTGAAGAAGCCGCCGAGCTGGCCTATTTCGGCGCCAAAGTCCTGCACCCGGCCACCATCCTGCCCGCCGTAAAGAAGAACATCCCGGTGCACGTCCTTAACAGCCGCAACGCCGAATGCGAAGGCACGCGCATCACCTCGCTGGCCCCGCCCTGCGGCAGCCCCTTCAAATCCATCGCCGTCAAAAAGAAGCTCTCCATCATCGACGTCGTCGCCAGCCGCATGTTGATGACCCACGGCTACATGAAAGACATCTTCACCATCTTCGACAAGCACCAGTGCCCGGTGGACATGGTCTCAACCTCCGAGGTAAGCGTCTCGCTCAGCGTGGACTCGAACGACAAGCTCCCCGCAATCGCCGCCGACCTGAGCCAGCTGGCCGACGTCAAGTACGAAGGCCGCAAGGCGCTGGTCTGCCTGGTCGGCGACGACATCCGCGGCCGCAGCGGCATGGCCGCCCAGGTCTTCACCGCTGTCCGCCACATCAACGTCCGCATGATCTCCCAGGGCGCCAGCGAAATCAACATGAGCTTCATGATCGACGAAGACGACGCCGACGACGCCGTCCGCTCCCTCCACGCCGCCTTCTTCCAAGACCCCGACCCCACCGTCTTCGACGTGGAAGCGAGAAAGCAGCTGACAGCGAACAGTTGACAGGAGTCAGGGATCAGTGGTCAGCGAAAGGATCTGGTGACTCCACTTCTCCCGGCGCGTGGTGAGAGGGCGGAAAATCCACAAGACTGCACCAGAAAGATTCTCGACTGACAGTTGTCAACCTTCCGCTGTAACCTGTTCCCTAAAGGGCTGCATCTGATCCCTGACCCCTGAGGTTCCCATGCTCTTCCTCGTTCTCGGCAAAGGCAAAACCGGCTCGATCGTCGCCCAGGTGGCCCGCGAGCGCGGCCACGGCGTGCGCGTTCTCGACTTCACTGAGAACCACCACGCCTCGGCGCTCACCGCTCCCGCGCTCGCCGGCGTCGACGTGGTCATCGACTTCACCACCGCCGAATCGGCTCTCGAAAACATGCGTGCCGTCCTCGCCCTCGGCGGCCGCATCGTCGTCGGCACCACCGGCTGGTACCCGCATCTCAACGAAATGAAAGCCCTGGCCATCAAACGCGGCGGCGCTCTCTTGTACGGCGCCAACTTCTCCATCGGCGTGCAAAAGCTCTTCCGCCTCACCGCCGAGCTGGCCCGGCTCGAAGACTACAAATTCGCCATCACCGAAACCCACCACGAGGGCAAGCTCGACGCCCCCTCCGGGACGGCCATCACCCTCAAGCAGATCGTAGAATCGGCCCAGCCCAGCGCACAGGTCGAAGTCACCTCCCACCGCATCGGAGACGCCAAAGGCGAGCACATCGTCACCGCAACCGGCCCCGACGACGTCCTCGAGCTGCGCCACGATTCCCTCAATCGCCGCGCCTTCGCATTAGGCGCCGTCCGCGCCGCCGAGTGGCTCGCCAACAAATCCGGCCCCCACGACTTCCGCGAAATCTTCGTACAGCTCTAAGTGCAGCGTCCCAGGTTTGCTCCAGCAAACGGCACGTCATCCTGAGTGTCCATGGTCCATTGCTTCAACTGCGCGGATGAAAATCCAGCCGTGGCCGCGCCACCGTTCGCTCCCGGAGGGAGCCGTCGAGAATAGCCCAGGACAAGCGAAGCGCAGCCCTGGGAGAGGGCGCGATTGGGTCCAACAAGCCCCGGAGGGGCGGCCGAAGTTCCCTTGACCCCAAAGGAAAAGGACCGCACCAAGCACCTCTACTAGAGCGGAACCAGAGTAAACGTGGCCTCGAGTAGATTCTTGAGGGTGGCTTTTTCTTGAGGAAAAAGCCACTCGGCCGTGTTGACTTCGGGCTACAGCTACTCTGGTTCCGCTATAGT